>Ga0208497_1000608_pt1 | contig 15725 bp, 16 predicted proteins | sample CryBogCBE25Aug07_FD_184555 | JGI IMG/M metagenome (GOLD analysis project Ga0208497, IMG submission 184555) | Freshwater microbial communities from Crystal Bog, Wisconsin, USA - CBE25Aug07 (SPAdes) | ecosystem: Environmental > Aquatic > Freshwater > Lake | place: Crystal Bog, Wisconsin, USA...
GATGAACCGCCCACTGGTTGAACAGGGCTGGAACACGTACGGGGGCTACGACTTCTACGCCGGGGTCGGCAACTGCATCATCGACCACGTCACCTACCCGGTCTGCAATCGTGCCCGCGTCGTCTCTTTCGACCGTCCCTACGCCACCGGTGCCGGCGCCTCCGACTTCTTGACCAACGAGTACCCCCTCGTCGAGCGGATGGAACAAGAGGGACTCAACATCACCTACATCACGGACATCACCCTGAACGACCACCCGTCGTTGCTGTTGCACCACACGACCCTCTTGAGCCTCGACCACGACGAGAGCTGGACGCTCGCTGACCGCCAGGCCGTTGTTGCGGCCACCACCCACGGGGTCAACGTCGTCTACTTCGGCGCCGCCGCGATGGTTCGCCACGTTCGACTCGAACCCTCGGCCCTTGGTGCCGACCGACAGGAAGTCGACTACCGCAACGCCGGCGAGGACCCCCTCAACAACGGCACCCAGCCGTTGCAGGTCACCGCCAATACGTGGGGCGACCCACCGACCAACTGGTCGCCGCTCAGCCAGATTGGCAATCAGTACTCGGGCTACCTCAATATCGGCACCCTCGTGCCGATGACGGTGACCGGTGCCAACACCTGGCTGATGGCCGGCACCGGCTTGCACAACGGTCAGACCATCCCGAACGCCGTCGGATCGGACATCGACCACTCGATTGCGTCGGCCGGCAACCCCTCGAACCTCGACGTGCTCAACCACAGCCAGGTGCCCACCTCGAACGGCACCTACAGCGGCGAGACGTGGGGCGGCACGACATACACCGACATCGTCTACTTCACCAATCCCAAGAGCGGCGCCGGCGTCCTCGACACTGGTAACAACATTTGGATCGGCAATCTGATGCCCTGTCGCGGTGCGCTGGTGAACGCCTGCCCGCAGGCACCCTTCGCGGCGATGACGACGAACATTCTGGCCCTCTTTGGCCGGGGCCCTACCGGCCACTTCCAACCGGCCGTGGCGAATCTGGCCTCGATTCGCCCGGTGAACTCCTAGCGACGTACTACCCTTCGCAGCGTGGCCTCTCCCCTGCTCCGACTCCTGAAGGAGCGCAACCCGGCCCTATTACTCGTGGGCCAGACCATTTCCGGCTTCGGTGATGGCGTCGCCAACGTCGCCCTAACGCTGCTCGTCTTAGACACGACGCACTCGGTGGGCAAGCTGGCCTGGTTCGGGGCCGCTCGCATGATCCCGCTGATTGCCTTCATCTTGCTCGGTGGCGCCATCGTGGACCGCTTTTCCCGCCGCCTCCTCCTACTGATTTCTGACGTCGCCCGCCTACTCCTGACCGCGCTGATTGTGCTGCTCCTCGTCATCCATCACTGCACCTTTCCGGTGTTGCTCGGACTCGCCCTATTCTTTGGCGCCTTCGACGCCGTCTTCATGCCGGCCTTCACCGCGTTGGTGCCGGAGATCACGCCGGAGTCGCTCCTGCCGGCCATGAATGGCGTGCGTCCAATTACCGCGAATCTCATTGGACAGACGCTGGGGCCAGCCGTCGGCGGCCTTCTCGCGGCCTGGTCGACGAGCTGGGCCATCGGTATCGACAGTGCGACCTTCGCCTGCTCGGCCGCCACCCTGGCGGCCATGCGGGTACCGGCCTGGGAGCCACGCGACACCGCGACCTCGATGCTCCACGACATTCGTGAGGGCGTGCGCTACGTCCGTTCGACGCCGTGGATCTGGGCCACACTCGCTGCCGTCACGCTCTTGAACGCCCTCTTGTTCGCCCCGATTTCAGTCCTCATCCCCTTCTACATTCGCCACGACCTCCACCTGTCGGCCCACTTCGTGGGCTACAGCTTCGCCCTGTTCGGTGCCTCGGGGGCGCTGGCCGGACTGATTGCCTCCAATCGTCCGACCCCGCGGCGTCGGGTTCGGGTGATGTGGTCCTACTGGACCGTCGGCGGACTCAGCGCACTGGTGTTGTTGAGCGCACGCAGCTTCTGGCCCATCGCCCTCTTCATCGTCATCGCCGGCATGACCATGATCCTCGGCGGCGTTATTTGGGAGTCCATGCTGCAGAGCGAGGTACCCCGCGAGTTACTGGGACGGGTCTCCTCCGTTGACTGGTTCGTCTCCCTCGGGCTCGCACCCCTCGGCATCATTGTGGCCGGTGCGGCCAGTAGTGCCATCGGCATCGTGCCCTACTTCGTGGCGATGGCCGTCATCACCTCGGTGCCGGGCATCATCGTCATTGTGTCGAAGCGCATTAACGCCGTCGACGACGGCCGCTAGCCGAGGTTGAGCTGCGGGGCCGCGGCTAGAGACAATCCCGTCACCTTGCCGCCCTTTTTGGCGTTGGCCGGGTAGATCAGTTCACAGCGAAAACTCCGGCTCTTCATTTCGCCGCTCCGACCACCGCGAACCTCGACCCACTCCTCGTTCGAGGCCGTGTTGCGGACGTGGGCCACGAAGACCCAGGTGTGGCGCAGTTCACGCTCGGCGTTAACGACGACCGGATCGCCGGTGCGCAGCCCGGCCCACTGGGTCGAACGCTGGAGGTTGCCCTGCGTTGTGACCACGGTGCGCTTTTTCACACCTCTATTTAAGTCGCTGGCTGCGACATCGCTGGCCCCTCGGTCGGTTGTCGAGCTCCTACCCCTATGCCTCGCGGTACATGTCGATTGCCCCGCCCCCTACGCCCCAGCAGCGGCTCGAGTTAGCCGCCATGAAGCAGGGCGCCGACGTCGTCGTGGCCGGCTGTGTCGGCATCATGATGGGGGCACCGTCAAGTGACGAGTTCATCACCATGCTCGGCGGGCTACCGGCCAGCCACGTCCTCGCCGGCGCCGAGGGCGGTCGTGATGGCTACTGGCCCCGAGTCTGGGCCATGCGGGGCCTCCTGCACATCTGGCACCCGTCGGCCCTCGAGGCCGTGCTGATCGGCCTTACGGATGACAACTGGCGCGTTCGGGAAATGGCCGCCAAGGTCATCGCCAATTACCACGTCGTCGAAGCCTCCGAGGCCGCCTCGCGTCTCCAGAGCGACGAAGTTCCTGGCGTTCGTGAGGCCGTGGAGCGAGCGTTGCGCGCCATCGCCCAGTACCGCGAGGTCGAGGGTCACCCGACGGCGTAACAGCTACCTCGTAGGGTGGAGTCATGTCATTTGACCCGGCCCTGCACCCACTTCCCGAACGTCTCTCGCCCTCGCGCCTGCTCGATTTTCAGGCCTGCCCGCGAAAGTACGAGTACTCGGCGGTGCGTCGAATCAAGCAGCCGGCCTCCTACGCCTCCACGAAGGGTCGCTTCGCCCACGCCATCCTCGAGCGCCTCTTTCTGCGCCCGGCCGCCGAGCGCACCATTGACCTGGCCCGGTCCTTCATCCCCGAGTCCCTGGTTCACGTCGTCACCGACGACGTGAAGGCCGACCTCGGCTACGACGAGGCGATGGAGGCCAAACTGCTCCGTGAGACCGAGGCCATTTTGATTACCTACTTCGCGATGGAAGATCCGACGAGGGTTGAACTGGCGACCGTCAACGGCGAGAGTGCCGTCGAACTGCCAATCAAGCAAGACGTCAAGGGCGCTCCCCTCTACGGCATCCTCGACCGGCTCGACCGCGACGCCAACGGCAACCTCGTCATCGTTGACTACAAGACGGGTTCGGTGCCGCGCGTGGAGTACGTCACGGGGGCTTTCGCCAACTCGGCGCTCTACGTGGGACTGTGTGAGGCCCTGCTCGACGAGACGCCGGTCAGCGTCCGCCTGCTCTACATCGCAGCCGGCGAGACGCTGGAGCGACCCACGAAGGAAATCTTCCCCGACGCCCGCACCGACGCGGCCGCCCGGGACTGGGGTCGCATTAACGCGGCCTACGCCCGGGGCAACTTCGTGCCGACGCCCTCGGTGCGGTCCTGTCGTTTCTGTCCCGAGGCCTACAAGGACCTCTGTCGGGCCGACGGCGTCTCGATTCCGACGCCAACGCGCCGCTAACTACATCGCGGGCGGGAAGTACTCGTCGAAGTACTCCACGATCAGTGGGTGGGTATCGAAGAGGTGGTGGGGCTCGACCATGGCCCCGAGCACGTAGAGGTCACTGAGCTGCCGGCACCGTGACAGACCGACGTAGAGATGGCCACTACTAAAGGTGGGGTGCGAGAGATCGATCGCCACCTTGTCGAGTGTCTTGCCCTGGGCCTTGTGGATAGTCGTCGCCCAACCCAGCACGAAGGGGAACTGAATAATCGAGGCCACGTGTTGCTGGCGGACCCGCTTGACGATGGTCCGGTCCTTCGTTACCTCGTCGACCAAACGCGGCTGGTAGACCTCGAAGGCGTGGGGAGCGACGGCCACGAGGCTGCCATTCGCCAAGCGTACGTGGATGTGAGAGACGGCACCGAGCTCCGGTTCGATGGCCTCGATAACCCCGGTTGACCCATTGACCCAGAGGGGCAGGCCGTCGTGGTCGTAGACGTTGACGGTCATCATGATGCGGGCCCCGACCTTAAAGGCCAGACTGGCCGGAATCGAGTCGGGAATCTTCACGCGAGCCGACGCGTCGTGGAGTTCGACCGCGGCCTCGTGGTGACGTAGTGGCGTGGTGAGCTTCATCAATTCGCGTTGATTAAAGGCGTCCTGCTGGCGATTGGTCGCGACGAGGTAGGTGGCGCTGTCGAGGGCGAAGGTGGTCCGGTCTTCGACGTAGCGGCCGTTGACGAGCTCAAAGTGTTGCTCGGTCGCCGTGACGTGGCGCATGGCGTTGAGGGTTCGGATGAACTCGGCGTCCTCCTGGCGAAAGTGTTCGGTCAACTCCACGTGACCCAGTCCATCGGTCGTATAGGACTTGGCCGAGAGCCACCACTGGGACTGGTAACCCAGTTGGCGCAAATGCTCGAGCTCGTCTTGGGGCATAACGGGGGCGAGCTGGAAGGGGTCACCAATCAAGATGACCTGGGCATACCCGAAGGCGCGAGCGAAAGGTGAGAGGTGTCGAGCGCTGGCGTTGCGGTCCCCGCTGTAGCGGCGCAACAGGCGGGCCATTTGATCCAGCATCACCGAACTCACCATGGAGAACTCGTCCACGATTAATACGTCAAGACCGGACAGCACGTCCTGGGCCGCCCGAGACGGCGTGAAGGAGGTTGACGAGAGGTGTTCGTCGGCTCGGAAGCCGAAGGTGCGGTGAATGGTCGAGCCCTGGGCGTTGATGGCCGCCGCTCCCGTCGGCGCCACGACCACCACGGACTTGCCCTGCTCTTCGAGAGCGGTACGCAGGAGCCCGAGCAGCGTCGTCTTACCGGTGCCGGCGCCACCGGTAATGAGGAGCGACTCCCCTCGCTGGGCCCGGTCAATCGCTTCGGCGAACTCGCTCGTTAGTTGAATGGTCATGAATTCCTCTTCGCCAGCCCCGGCACCTCGCACGGGTGACGATGTATAGCAGCGCCCTGTCACACGGCTGAATGACCAGGCTACCGACCTCTTTAGAATTCCCCCGTGACCTCTTTCAAGCTCTCCTACGACTACCGCTGCCCCTTCGCCAAGAACATCCACCTGCACGTCGTGGCCGCCCTCAAGGCCGGCGCCGACTTTGACGTGACCTTCCTCCCCTGGACCATGGGCCAGGGCTACAAGGCCGAGGGCGCCCCCGACGTCTGGGACGACCCGAAGCAGGACAGTGCCAACCTGGCCCTCGCGGTCTCGACCTCGATCCGCGACCAGCAGCCGGCGCTCTTCCTCGACGCCCACGAGGCCCTCTTCCGCGCTCGCCACGAACGGGCTATTCGACTGAGCACACTGGAGCAGATCAGCGAGGTCCTCGCGCCCGTCGGTGTCGACATGGCCATGGTCGAGGCCGACCTCGCGACCCGTCGACCCTTTACCGTGCTCGGCGAGACCTTCCGTGAGATGGGCCGCTACGAAGCCTTCGGCGTGCCGACCTTCGTCGTCAACGATGACGCCACCTTCGTGCGCTACATGAAGCCGCCCACTGAGGACGCAGCGAAGTCAGCCGAGATTATTTCGTCGTTGGTGAGCCTGATGGCCAACCAGGTCGATCTCAACGAGTTCAAGCACACCAAGGTGCCGAACTAATTAGCCAATCAAGCGGGCAATGACCTCGATGAGGCCGGCGCCGGCCAAGGCCAGCAGCGGCCACAGGTAGTTCTTCGGCTGCTTCTTACGCAGGTTGGTGACGATTTCGCCGCCGACCATGCCCACCACGCCGAGACCGGCGATGATGGCCAGCACCTTGAGCCCGCCGTGGGAACCCTTGACGCTGGCGATGAGCGCCACGCCCAGGGCCACTTCGATGCCGCCGATAATGCGGTAGGCCATCTTCGAAAAGCCGAGGCGCTCCGAGGAAGCGGCCATGGTCTCGTTGAACAGGATGCGCTGGGCGCCGATGGAGGCCATCACGGTGAAGAGGGCGACGGCGAGCAGACTGGCAAGTTGGTTCATAAAAACTCCTTGCTGGCGATTCTACTGACCGCCTCCTCGCCAAAAGTGACGCCACCCGACCAGTAGCCTTGAGGGCGTGACGACCGAGACGCGCGTGGGTATTGTCGGCGCTGGCCAGCTCGCCCGCATGATGGGCGACGAATCGCCCACCCTCGGACTCCACCTCACTGTTTTGGCCACTTCCCACGAAGACAGCGCCATCGCCACCGTGGACGCTGCCATTATTGGCTCGCCCACCAACGTTGAGGATCTTCGGGCCCTGGCCCGCGAAACCGACGTCATCACCTTCGATCACGAACTCGTCGACCTCGACGTGCTCGCCGCGCTTGCGGCCGAGGGGATAATCTTCCGCCCCTCCCCCGCCGCCCTGGCCTACAGCGTTAATAAGGCGACCCAGCGCACTCGTTTCGCCGCAGCCGGCCTGCCAGTGCCCCGATTTCTCATCGTCGAGTCGGCCGACGACGCCGGCATAGCCGACTTTGTGGCGCAACGGGCCTCGCTCCCCGTCGTCAAGGCCGCTACCGGCGGCTACGACGGCCGAGGGGTCCTGTTCCCCGGCTCGCTTGACGAGCTGCACTCCATGATTGCGACCCTCCTCACCGCCGGCCCGGTCGTCCTCGAAGAGCGCGTCGACCTTCGGGCCGAAGTGGCCCAGATGGTAGCCCGAAGCGTGGATGGCGATATCGCGCTCTACCCCGTCGTCACCACCGTGCAGGCCGATGGCATGTGCAACGAGGTGCAGTTCCCCACCGCCCTGTCGGCGTCGCTCATCGACGAGGCCAACCGTCTCACGAGGGAAATCGCGGGCCTCATCGACCTCGTGGGCGTTATGGCCGTCGAGTACTTCGTGACCCCCGTCGGCCTCGTAATAAACGAACTGGCCCTGCGCCCCCACAACTCGGGGCACTGGACCATTGAAGGGTGCGCGACATCACAGTTCGCCAATCACCTTCTGGCCGTCGCCGGACGAGGCGTCGGCGACCCCACCCCCGTTGTTGCCTCGGCCGTCATGGTTAACGTCGTTGGGGCCGACGCCCCCGGATCAGTGCAGCGGGCCACGGAGATTGCCGGCGCCCGCGTCCACGACTACGGCAAGGCCTGGCGACCCCACCGCAAGCTGGGACACGTTACGGTGGTGGGCGACGACCTTTCCGCAATTCGACAAACGGCCTGGGCTAGCGCCCACGCCTACGGCACCAGCACGAAGGAGCAGGCATGAGTTCGCACGACGTCACCCCACGGGTCGGCATCATCATGGGAAGTTCGTCCGACCACGAGGTCATGAAGGGCGCGGCCGACGTACTCGAGCGCTTCGGGGTCCCCTACGAAATTCGCGTGGTGTCGGCGCACCGAACACCCGAAGCCATGATGGACTACGCCGCCTCGGCCGCGGGACGGGGACTCGACGTGGTTATTGCCGGCGCCGGCGGCGCCGCCCACCTGCCCGGCATGGTGGCCGCCCTCACGAGCCTGCCGGTCATTGGTGTGCCGGTCGCCCTGGCCCGCCTCGATGGTATGGACTCGCTGTTGTCCATTGTGCAGATGCCCCGGGGCGTCCCCGTCGCGACCGTTGCGATTAATGGCGGGGCGAACGCTGGCCTCTTGGCCGTGCGGATGCTGTCCATCGCCACGCCCGAATTACGCACTGCTCTGGACCATTACCGCCTCGAAATCGCTGATCAGGCCCGCGAGCAGGATCGGACGCTCCCCCGCGACTAGCGCGTGATACCAGGACGGTGCCCGCCCTGACGTACCACAGTTTCCGTAGCAGCCCGTAATCTAAACGCAAGACAGAAGGAGCCCCCCATGGGTATCGCCAAGAGAATCGCCAACCTATTTCAGGCCAAGTCCAACGCCGCGCTCAACAAGCTCGAGGACCCGCGTCAGACCCTCGACCTCTCCTACGAGCAGCAACTCGAAAACGTCACCAAGGTTAAGCGGGCCGTCGCCGACGTGGCCACCGCTCGCAAGCGCCTCGAAATCCAGGCCGAGACCTTGAAGACCCAAGGTGACAAGCTGGCCGACCAGGCTAAGCAGGCCATGGCCCAGGGCAACGAGCCCCTCGCCCGTGAGGCCCTAACCCGCCGCGAGGCCATTGCCAGCCAGCTCAAGGACCTCGACGTCCAGCACGCCAGCGTGATGGAGCAGCAGGAGAAGCTCGAAGCGACCGCCACCAAGCTCCAGGCCGAGGTGGAGGCCTTCCGCACCAAGAAGGAGACCATCAAGGCCACCTACACCGCAGCCGAAGCCTCGGCTCACATCGCCGAGTCCGTCTCGGGTATTTCAACCTCGATGGCCGACTCCGGGGCCGCGATGCAGCGCGCCCAGGACAAGGTGGCCGAAATGCAGGCCCGGTCCGGCGCCCTCGACGAGCTGCTCGCCTCCGGTGCCCTCACCGACCTCACCTCCTCACCCACCGACGACATTCAGGCCCAGCTCGACGCCGCCGGTGGCTCGAACATCGACGCGCAGTTGGCGGCACTACGCGCCCAGGTCGCCGTTGGTGATGCACTGACGTCGGGCACCACCAACGAAGAGGAGAAGTAAATATGGCGAAGTCCAAGATTGAATCTGACGCCGGTCTCAACGTCCGCATGGTTATCACGGGCCTCTTGCTCGTCATCCTCTACGCCATCATCGTCGGGGTCCTACTCAGCCTCGGCGTGAGCACCATGATCGTGGTCGTGTTGGCGGGCGCGATGCTCTTCTCCCAGTACTTCTTCTCGGACAAGATCGCCATGTTCTCGATGCGAGCCCACGAGGTGAGCCCGACGGAAGAGCCGCAGCTACACGCCATTGTCGACCGGCTGTGCCTACTGGCCAACATGCCCAAGCCCCGCGTCGGCGTCGCCGAAATCGACATTCCGAACGCCTTCGCGACCGGACGAAGCCCGAAGGCGGCTGTGGTGTGCGCAACGCGTGGCATCATGAACCGCCTGAGCGACGAGGAGCTCGAAGCCGTTTTGGCCCACGAGCTGTCTCACGTCGCCCACCGCGACGTGGCCGTGATGACCATCGCCTCCGGCGTTGGCATGCTGGCCGGACTGGTCTCACGCATGGCGATGTGGGGCGCGATGCTCGGCGGCGGTGGCGGCCGCGGCAATAACAACAACAACGGTGGCGACAACACGGCCGCCATCGAACTGGGCATCATGCTGCTCTCGATGGTGATTTCGGTCATCGCCTACCTCCTCACCATGGCCCTCTCCCGCTACCGTGAGCTCTCGGCCGACCGCTCGGGTGCCATCCTCATTGGTAAGCCCAGCGTGCTGGCCTCAGCGCTGGTGCACATCACTGGCGACATGGGCCGCATCCCCCGCACTGACCTGCGCCGCGCCGAGGGCATGAACGCTTTCTTCTTCGCCCCGGCTCTCGCCGGTGGCACGGCCGCGTCGCTGTTCTCCACCCACCCGTCCCTCGAGAAGCGCCTCGACCAGCTCAACAAGCTCGAGCGCGAACTCAACGGCCAGCAGTAGTGGGTCTGCGCGACACGATCTTTGGGCGCACCAAGCAGGTGCAGCCCAAGCTCGACAACCTGTTTGCCCTCCCTGGCGCGTCGCTGACTCTCCAGACCGAGCTAGACCTCGTCACGTCCGGTCAGGCCGGATTGTGCTTCAAGGCCGGCAGTGGCGAGAGCTCGCTTGCGACAGACGCCGACATTATGGGGCTGCTCAATTTTGAGGCTGGTGCCGACGAGGCCCAGTTGATCACCGACGACCTCGGGTTTAAGTGGCTCGTCGTGAAGAACGCCGACTTGAATGAACTCGTCACCCGAGTGCACAGCGCTAACTCGTCGCTCGTCGATCACGAGCTGGGCCCTCGACTGCTCTGTGCCGTCTTCGGCTTCGTGCCTCAGACGCCACCGGGCGAGGGTGAAGTCCGCATGGTCTATTTGCTCAAGCAGGGCACGTGGTATCCGTTCGCTCCCCGAGGTACGAACGATCGCAACAACGAACTCGAACTTCGGGTCCGCTCATTCCTTGAGAAGGAACTCCCAATGGAGAAAGACTTAGGTCGCTGGATGGCCCTGTGGGGACTGCCCGTTTCTTAGTGCTAAATCCCTAGCGAAATGGCGGCGATCACGTAAGCTGCCCAAATGCAGCCCGTGTTTGAGAGAGCTTGGCTCTTTATTTCGATGTCGAGTTCGAACACCTATGACGACAACATAAGTAGTTACTACTCGTATGACGACAACGTTCCAAATTGGCAAAGGGTCAAGGTTGGCGACTTGGTTGTCATTCGCGAAGATGACTATCTCGCTGGCTGGAGCATCGTCGACGCCCTCGACGTGATGCCCAATGAACCGAAAAAGATGCTGAGATGTTCCCGTTGCGGCACTGCATCTCCCGACTTTCGAAAGAAAACCTTCGATTACCGTTGCAAAAACAAAACTTGCAGAGCTGTACTTTTAGAATCGGAAGTGCTCCAAAACTTCGAGCCGGTCACGCAATTTCGGGCCAATTACTCGCTCAATTGGAGCGAAGGGGTCAGACGGATCTCCTATAAGGAAATCGAACCGGCGCTCATTTCAGCCAAAGGTATTAACTCAATCAGGCCGCTCAACCCCGAAGCCATCGGTCCAATTCTCGAAAACCTCTCGGGCCGAAGTGTCGACCTCCACAAGGACTTCCCGCCTGACGCCATTCAATTCCTCGTCGGTGGCCACTCCGAAGCGATAGTTCGACGCCGAAGGGGGCAGCGCGCATTTAGGTTCGCCATGCTCGACCGATTCGGCGAGCGCTGCGCATTCACAGGGGTGCAACCCCCGCAAGTCCTCGAGGCCGCGCACCTCTACAGCTATGCAGACGTAGGTCAGCACCACGCGGATGCGGGGCTCCTCTTGCGTCGAGACTGCCACACCCTCTTTGATGCAAAGTTAGTCACCATCGATCCTGCCAGCTTCCGCATCGAAATTGCTCCCTATCTCGAGCAATACGAAACCTACCGCGGACTAAAAAGCAAAATGCTTCAGGTTCAGCAAGGATTCGAGCCTTCGCCCACTTACCTTGAAGCTCACTACCGCGAAGCGATGGCAGTCTTCAATAGTTTCTGACCCCTTACGGGTGCGTCATGTCGGCCGGCACGATGGCCGCGTCGAACTGCTCCTCGGTCAAGAATCCCAGCTCCAGCACCGACTGCTTCAGAGTCAAGCGTTCCTTGTGGGCCTTCTTGGCCACCTGGGCGGCCTTGTCGTAACCGATGAGCGGGTTCAATGCCGTGACCAGCATGAGCGAGTTCGTCACGTGGGCATTGATCTGCTCGTAGTCGGGCTCGAGGCCTTCAACACAGAATTCGCGGAAGCGGTCGCAGGCGTCCGTCAACAAGTCAATGGAGTTGCAGAAGTTGTGAATGATCACGGGCTTGCAGACGTTGAGCTCGAGGTTGCCTCGGGAGCCGGCGATTGAGATCGCGGTGTCGTTGCCGAAGACCTGAATTGAGACCATAATCATCGCTTCGGACTGGGTCGGGTTGACTTTGCCCGGCATAATCGAGGATCCCGGCTCGTTTTCGGGAAGCTGCAACTCGCCGAGGCCGGAGCGGGGGCCAGAGCCGAGCCAACGAAGGTCGTCGGCAATCTTGACGAGGCTCGTGGCCAGCGTTTTGATTGCACCGTGGGCAAAGACCAGGGCGTCGTGGGCAGCCAGGGCAGCAAATTTGTTCGGGGCCGTCACGAAGGGCTTGCCCGTCAAGTCGGCGATGTGCTTGGCCACCCGCTCGGCGTATTCCGGGTGAGTGTTGAGGCCGGTGCCGACCGCGGATCCACCAACAGCCAACTCGGAGATGCCGGGCAGAATCATCTGCAGGCGATCGAGGTCGGCGTCCAGCTGGGACACGTAGCCCGAGAACTCCTGACCAAGCGTCAACGGCACGGCGTCCATCAGGTGGGTGCGGCCGATTTTGACGACGTCGACGTAGGCCTCAGCCTTAACGTTGAGTGCGTCGCGAAGTCGCTGCACCGCAGGAATCAGGCGGTCAGTGATTTCCATGACCGCAGCGATGTGCATGGCCGTCGGGAAGGTGTCGTTCGACGACTGACTCATGTTGACGTCGTCATTCGGGTGAATCGGCTTCTTGGAGCCCATTTCCCCACCGGCCAATTCAATGGCCCGGTTCGAGATGACCTCGTTAACGTTCATGTTCGTCTGGGTGCCCGAACCGGTCTGCCAAATACGCAAGGGGAACTCCCCCGCGAGCGTGCCATCGATGACTTCCTTGGCCGCGCGCTCGATGAGCTCCGCCTTTTCCGCACTCAGTTTGCCGAGGTCGTGGTTCGTCAACGCGGAGGCTAGCTTCAAGATGCCGAAGGCCTTGATCAGCGCCTTAGGCATAGTGTCGTGGCCGATTTCAAAGTGATGAAGACTGCGTTGCGTCTGGGCCCCCCAGTAGTGGCCCGAAGGAACTTCGATAGTGCCCATGGTGTCGGATTCAATGCGGAAAGACATGGTGGCCCTTTTCACTGGTGGGGGGGATTGTGCAGTATGAACTTTACCAAGCCCACTTTGGGGCCGAACACGGCAATGCACCGTGACAGGCCCTCCCTACACTGAGAAGTCAAAGGGGGCTATCAACGTGGCAGCAGTAATCTTTCTTCTCATTGCCGTTGCGTTTTTCGCAATTTGGCTATTGAGACGCGCTTCATCATCAAACCCTGCCCCTCAACAGCCCCCAAAGGTTCGTTCACCGCAACAGCCGGTGAAACCAACCGTACGTCCAACGCGAACCGTCGGTGGACTGGCCAAGGGCACGTCACAGCGCCTCGCGCGCACGTCGCCCGACTTCTCGCGCATCGAGACCGTGCTTGGTCAGCGCAGCGACCTGAGCGCTGCGCAAATCGCGGCCGCCGTCAATGAACAGTTTGGACTTCAGTGGGACAAGTCGAAGGCGAACAGCGTCGTTTATCGCATGGAACACATGGGTCTCGTTACCCAGCGGCTCCAAGGAAAGCGGCCACTCTGGTCGCTGCGCAAGTAGCGCAAAGCGCAAGTGGCCCCGCGCAGATCTCTTCATTTCTTGCGCAGCAAAAGACCGGTGGGCAACTACCAAGAGAAAGCGAAGGTTGGTTGTTGACATTCGACCGATGAATGGTCACAATGGCTAACGACCGCTTCACGAACCGCACCACGATTCGCGTCAGCGACCACGGTTCGTCCTTCGAGTGTTACTTGGTGGGCTCGTCGTGCCACTACTCGCAGTACCGCCTTCTCGAAGGCAGAAAGCCGGCTTTATGTTGTCCGCAGTGTTCGGACGGGCAGTGCCCCAGCAACAGGACCCCAGCGGGAACGGTCACACCCGTCGAAGAGACATTCAGGGACTTCGCGCCCTCGCGGTCATCCTGGTCGTTCTGGATCACGCGCACGTCCCGGGCTTTGGCGGCGGTTTCGAGGGCGTCGATATCTTCTTCGTCATCTCCGGCTTCGTTATCACCCAGAGCCTCCTGGGGTACCCCGCGGCCTCAATTCGCCACCAACTCACGACGTTCTACCTTCGACGAATTCGCAGAATCGTCCCCGCGGCCAGCGTGGCGCTTATTTTCACCCTGTTGGTGGCGCTCGTCTTTCTGCGCAGCACCTTTCCCCCGAATCTGATCGGCGACGTTCGCTGGGCCACCTTCTTTGGTGAGAACTGGCGACTCACCGCCACGAGCGCCAACTACTTCATCCCGGGGCTCGCCCCGTCACTGGTGACGCAGTTCTGGTCGCTGGCCGTCGAAGAGCAGTTCTACGCCGTCTTCCCGCTGCTGTTCTTCGCCACGGCCTTCATCGCCAACCGCGAACGCCGCCTTCACCACATCCGTATACTCCTCGTTGGTGCCATCGCCCTCTCGTCGCTCTGGAGTTGGTACGCCACCGTGCACACGCCCATTGCCGCTTACTACTCCCCGTTCACTCGATTCTGGGAGCTGGCCATCGGCGCGCTGTTGGCTGTTCTGCCCCAGACGTGGCGCTGGCGTTCGGCGACCAGTGCAGCCGTGGCCAGTGTGGTCGCCGTGGTGGGCATTGCCCTCGGACTAGAACTCTTCACCGCCACCACGGCCTACCCCGGTCTCTTGGCCTGGCTGCCCTGTTCGGCCACCGCACTGCTGCTCTTCACCGGCCGAGGACACACCGACGGCCCCGTGCAACGTCTGCTGGGCATCAAGCCGGCCCAGTTCGTGGGCAATATTTCATACTCGTGGTACCTGTTCCACTACGTCTGGCTCGTCTTGCCCCTCTACATCGGCACGGGGGCCAACGGACGGACTAACCGGGTCCTGGAGGTACTGGGTGGCTTCGGCTGTGCCGTGGTCTCCTACTACCTCATTGAGACGCCGATTCTGCGGTCCACGCGGCTCTCCAAAGACCCGTGGCTCGTGGGACTTCTACTCGTGGCGGCGATTGCGACCGTTATCGACACCACACTGCTCGTCGAGCAGTTCTTGCCGGCCGCGTTTTAGAACTTCGTGATGGCGGCCGGGGCGGCCGGCACGACGTGGACGTGAAAGAGCAGGTCGAGCTGCTCGGTGACGAACGTGGCCACCACCTGTTCACCGGCGTAGTCCATGTGGATCCCGTCGCCGCTGCGCAGGAGCTCGTGTGCGCCATTGACGTAGGCGTCTGTCAAATACTGACCGCTCGGTCCCGCGAGGACCGGCTCGGTGTTGATGTAGGCGGTGCCGGGAACGTGGCGGAGGGCCGTCGCGACGGTGTTGTTCAGGGCGTTGATGCCGTGGCCGTAGGGCGTGGCCTGCATAACCGGCAAGCCGACCCAGACGAACGTGGCGTGGTAGCGGGCCGCTTCGGCGGCCATCAGGCGGACCTGCTGACCGTAGATCTTGTGCCAGGCCGCCGAACCGAAGACGGCCAACTGGTTATTGACGAAGAAGTTCTGCTCGTCGTTCGCCCCCATGAAGGCGACCACGACACTCGGGTGGTACATCGCGAGGAAGGCGTTGAGGTACTTGGGCCAGTTGTAGAACCAGCCGTTGGTCAGACCGGTCGAGACCTTGCCGACCTGGACCAGGTTGATCCAGGGCGAACGCGCGAACTCCGTCGCCAGACCCCAGCCCAGTTCGATGCCCAACGAGTCACCAATCGAGAGCACGGTGCAGTGGGGCTTGCGCACGGGGCCCTTGGGCCGAGGCGACAATGACATCGGGCACGACGAGGCGACGGCCTTGGCGAAGGGCGTGGCGAAGGGCGTGGCGAAGACGCCCGATGCCAGCATGCTGTGGGCCGGCACGTGATGATGCCCCTTGGTGGGCTTAACGGTCGGCACCGAGACGGCGGTGGCGGTAGTTGGAGAG
>Ga0208497_1000611_pt1 | contig 15662 bp, 21 predicted proteins | sample CryBogCBE25Aug07_FD_184555 | JGI IMG/M metagenome (GOLD analysis project Ga0208497, IMG submission 184555) | Freshwater microbial communities from Crystal Bog, Wisconsin, USA - CBE25Aug07 (SPAdes) | ecosystem: Environmental > Aquatic > Freshwater > Lake | place: Crystal Bog, Wisconsin, USA...
TCTTACTTAAACTCTAATCACTTCTTTCTCCCAATGTATATCTTCACTAACTCATACAGGCCAAGCAATACCAAGGGAAGAATAAAAAGGTATCCGTAAACACTTATCTCACTATAGCGACTAGCAAACGCTATAACCCCCACCAAACAAGCGCTAGTAGTTAAGATAACTTTCATACTGACTTAATGGAGGCATAAAAGCGACCCCTATTCTTTAGCGTCTAAAAAGTGGGAAATCGATGGATTCCACTCTTGTTTTGTTGTCCTAATGACCTCTTCAAAAGCGTCCTTCTCAGGAACATCGATCCCTAAAGCTTCTGCATATACTATTGCACTTACATACATCTGATCTTCATCATTATCAAAAATATATACATTGCCATCCTCTAATGCTACAAGCTGCACGACAGACATGCCGCATTGGCTCGCAAGTATGGCTAAGTTATGGCCCTGCTCTTCTCTTGCAATGCGCAGCTTCTTTCCCAATCTTTTTGCTGGCTTAATTTGTCGAACTCTCATGATTAAGTAAATACCTTCTGAGTCCCCAGACTTTTGATATTTGTAGGAATAGTAATTGGTTTTAGTCGAGAGTTATCAAAATCTATTTCTGGGCCGTCATTATGTTGATAGGTCAAAATGATTGACTTGCGATAGGTATCTAACACTTTAGATGCTGCCTCACGCAAATCCTCGCCATGGACCCTGATCATCGAGATAGGAAAGCCTTCTCGGTCAAAGTGACGCACTTTAATACTCCAATACATTTTTTATCCTTGTTTTGTTTCTTCTGAGGAATCTAAGAATTGATTCTCTTTTAACTCTAAATAGCTACCTATTTTCTTTGCCGCAGAAACTTTAATTTGCATTGAATAGAAAGTGCGATATGTATCTGACTCTTCCATCTCTTTAATATGCCATTTTTTAAGACAAACAACTTGGGCTAACTCTTCTTGGGTTAACCCTTTTTCTTCGCGTGCTAAAGCTAAGACTTCTTTTAATATTCTTGCTTGAGTAGGTTTTCTGGTAGCTTTTAGGAGCATTATTTATTAGCAATGCTTAAGATAATCAAGCTATGTCGCTACCCCTGATCTACTTATTTTTTTCTTAAAAATACTGGGATGCATACTTCGTCATTTTTATTATTGATTTTTGCCTCCCCCGGATGTTGGCTGCTTTGACTCCCCAATTCAATATGTAAAGCGTTGGCATATATCTCAGCATTTTTCAGTGTATCTTTTGATATCTGCTTATCTTTTGATATCTGCTTAAACCCCATTAATTCGCCATTCTCAACACGCACCAACTCTTGAATTTTTAACCCGCAGGAGCCAGCAACTGTGCTCAGCGTGAGACCTTGCATCTCTCGCGTATTGCGAAGACGCTTACCCACCTGCTTAAAGTATTGGATTTCTGCTAAGTTCATAAGGGCCTAAACTATGTATAGGCGCCTATATTCCGCCCTTACCTAGTCCTAGTCAATTAGCCCTAGAGCCAATTAGCGGGGGGGGGAATTTCACAATAAACCGTGCACCGCCGCCAACCACATCCTCATAATGGATCGAACCACTACATCTAGTGACAATATGCTTACAAAGCCAATCCCTGTTTGCTTGGTGGTGCTTAATAGCTCAAATAGTTGGGATTGAAATGCCTGTGGAACACCGCTGCCATTATCGGCAACACTAAATTGGACTGACTGACCAGTTTTAATAGCTTCAACAGAAATTCTGCGAGCTAGGCCACCGTAATTGCCCAAGGACTGTATTGCGTTTGTGAGAAGATTTAATATGACTTGCTCGATTTCGGAAGAATTAACCAAAATCATTAGGTCTTGATCAATCCGAAGTTGAATCTGGATATTCTTAGACTTTAGCTCTGGCTTAACAACCTCCAATACTTTGGTAATCAAATCTCCCAATTGAGTCTCTTGAGCACTCAACTTACCTTCAGTAAATATTGATCTAAGTGATTTAACAATCGTAGCGGCTCGCTTATTGTCCTCTTCTAAGGAATTTAAAATCTCCTTACCTAGCTCTGGATTGAGAACCCCTTTTTCTAGTTTCATTTTAAGAAACTGAATGTTGAGATTGCTTGCGCCTAAAGGTTGATTGAGCTCATGGGCAATGGATGCTGATAGCGCTCCTGTGGTGGTAGTCTTGTTGGCTTTCATCAGGCCGTAGATCAAGCGCTCTTTTTCTTTCAAGAGCTCGGAAATTTTTTCATTTTCCTCTTTAGTGCTCTTTAAAGCGTTGACAATTTCATTTTCATTTTTTATCTGTTTTTCTAAATAAAAACTACCAAGGGCTACATAGATTAATATCGTACTACCGTATCCTATCCACAAAAGAGTTAGGGCTAGAGCATCTTGAGCATACAAAAAGAAATTGATTTGGGTGCTTCCAAACAATACCCAAAGAGTTCTAAAAGTTTCTCCAAGCAAAGTAAACGTTGTTAAAAAAATCAGCCACTTCACTACTATCGTTCGCTCTACTTTGTAATATTTTATCAACTCCCATATTTGCCATACCAAAAATAACTCTTGAGTGATTGTTATTAAGGCCACACGATGCTTAAAGGTTTCTGGTATTACCCTCAAGTAGTCATAGAAAAAGAAAATAAAGACTGGAATGATCCACAAAAATAAAGTTTGAACCTTAGTAAATAGACGCTTATTCCAAGAGCGGTATAAAAATATAAGCAGAAAAACCGAAACAATAAATGTAGTGTTTGCTATTGTGAGAAAAAACTTATGTGCCCATAAGGCAATGCCAAAGCTAAATGAGGATAGAGAAAATAAGCCTACGCTTAACGGCCAATAGATACTGAATCCACTCGTCCTATTAGCTCGATATTGATAAAGGGAGCTTAAAAAAAATCCCAAACCAATTAGCGAAAAAACAATAAAAAAGATTTGGTTTGCTGTTTCCATAACTGAATCTTACAGATAGCGGACTAAAATGTCGTCTAAATGATGTCCCAACCTAAGGGCCCCACTATTAGAACTTGCTTTAATCAACAAATGCCTAAAATTATTTCTAATTAGCTCTAAGGCTAATATCCTCACCATATACTTTGGTTTATATTGTTACTAATGAGTAAATATAAACTCCCTGCTTTATGACTAAAACTGGCCATATCTACGTAATCGATGATGATGACTCAATGCGTATTTCCCTGTCTAGAATGTTAAGCGAACTAGGCTATTCCGTTGATCATTACCAATCTGGTATTACTTTTTTAAAAGAATCCCTTCCAATATCTCCAGCCGTCATTCTTTTGGATATGCAAATGCCTGACATGATGGGAGTTGCACTTCAACAAGAGTTATTAGCATTGGGGCGCAGAACGCCTATTATTTTTATTAGCGGACAAAGCCATCCTCAGCAAATTGTCACCGGACTCAAAAACGGCGCAATAGATTTTTTATTTAAGCCGTTTAATCTTGAAGATCTTTTAGTCGCAGTTAGCAAAGCTCTTGAGTTTGATAAAAAACATTTGGCTCAATTATCCAAAGAATTAGATATCAAACAATGTTTCTTAACCCTTACGCCAAGAGAAAAAGAGGTGTGCTCTTTATTGGTAAGCGGCCTGTTAAATAAAGAAATCGCTACTAAGTTAGGCACAGTCGATGCCACAATCAAAGTTCACAAAGCAAGAATTATGGAAAAAATGCATGCGGACTCATTACAGGCCCTAGTGAGAATGTATCTAGAAGCCGATCTTGACAATGCCTGAACTAAGGGTCGTTAAATGGTCGCTTGACCGACACAAGGATGTTCGACGCTAGAGTTTTGTTACTTAAAACCAATAAAAGTAGCGGGGGGGGGAAATCGCTTATAGTTATTAAAACTATATAGGGGTGCTATGAAAAAATTGCTTACGCTTACGCTGTTTAGCACACTGGTTGCCTGTTCACAAAATCCGGACAACTTAACATTAAGCTGTACATTAAGCTGTTATGGTGCCGTCATTAAGACCGAAGCAAAACAAGAATTTGTTACGCCCCAGGTTTCACGAACCTATAAGTTCCACAATTACAAGATTGATAATTACGAGTGTGCTCAACAAGCCAACATCATAAGTTGTAACTTCGTTAAAGAAGAAAATGGCACCAGACAGCGTAAACGCATCATTTACGATACAAGTACACAGTCATTCGCAGAAATTGATGCTATTTGGGCTGTTGGTGAAAAGATAAATACTAATGAACGCAATATAGCCAGAACAGAGTTTCTTGGCAGGTGCCAAAAGCCCATCCTAAACTGAACAGTCGTTTTTTAAACGACATCGATCAACATATTCAGTCATTATCTGCCACCCAAATTCCACCAATTACCAAGCTTTGAGCATCTGTAGGAATCCCATTGGAGTAGCACAACCGTGGCGTAACCAGACACCATACAGTCGGGTTAAACGAAGATTACAGCATCAGGGTTAAGAATGGCTGAAGTTGATCATAAGGTAGTCGTTCGCCCCTTTTACAAGTGGCTAGATCATCTTCACCCTTATGAGGTCTGTATTAAGACTACCCAACGTAATCTACTTGAGCACACTAAAATACTTTTAACCTAAATTTTCCCAAAATAAGGGCGTCTCAATTTTAATTTTCATGCTCCATCGAATACAGCATCTTTTCTTAACATTAATGTGCATATTAGGAGTTGTGCAATATTCCTATGCCCAAACACCCTTACAAGATGCGGGTACAAACTATCTCAAGAAAAGAGCAGATGCCCTGATGACGATTACTGGCTACTCCCTCACACCAGATGTCACAACAGGTAACCTAAATATCAATTCGGGTGGCGGTAGTCGATCTGACTTACAAATGACATCACTAGGCGGTGGTGACCGCATTAGTGAAAACTTCCCTCTATACCTAGAAGGAACAATCGCATTGAATCGCTATAACCCTACGTTTACCGAGAGCTCTGTGAACATACCTATGTACTGGAATAGCATTACCGGCACGGGTGGAGTTGGCTGGGATTTTCCGATAACCAATGAACTTCGATTTAGGCCTATAGCAAACGTTATGCTGGGGCATTTAGAAAGTGATGTCTCTATCGCTACACGCTATATCAACAATAACCGAGACGTTAATCTACAGTTTCTTAATAGTGGCCGCATGAATTCTTATGGCCTAGGTGGGTCTGCCATGCTCGACTATGAAAACTACAAGCCCGATCAAGAAATTGATATAGAGCTTCGCTATACGAATATTGCAATTCAGACCTTTGATAGCTCAACTGCGGTTCAAGGTTCAGCAGACTCTCAAAGCCTATCCCTCTGGGCCAGAAGCAGAATTCCAACACCCTTCATGGCCCTGGATAGACCGCTCAGAGCAGTCTTTGAAGTTGCCAATACCCAATTCTTGGGTGACCTGCGTGGAACCATTGGCTTTAGTTCATTATCATCAGTGGGTACTGGAATTGAACTTGATCGAAGCGCATCCGATCCTATCTTTAGTAGAATTCGGCTAGTGTTTCGCTACCAGTTTGGGCTCAATGTTCGCGGCACCTCAATAGGATTAGCTGCAAGTTTTTAATGCGCAAATAATCCCGTAAACACTTATTCACCTCCAGTAATAGCCAACTCCTGAACCTCGAAGGGATCTTGGGCTTTTTGAGGCACTTCTTTTTTATTTCTAGTACCCGGGATCAACTCAAAATCCGGTTTGAAGATAGTCAAGGTACTTCTCAGTTGGTCAAAAGCCTTGCGATCACCTTCAAACTTTGCCTTACCTTCGGCTTGTAATTGATCAAAAGTACTCTGCCCACCCATCACCTTTTCCAGGTCACCTCGATTGAGCGTGATAGAGAGTGTTGGATTTTTCGCTTGCTGGCCTTTTATGTTAGTCAGCGCAGAGTTACTCATCTCCACAACAAACATCTCGCCATTATCGGGCGTTGACAAGTTGATCTTAAATTTCATCCCAGCTGCTTTTTTACTATCCATGCTGATCGCTAAGGAGTTAAGCCAAAGCTCCGTGGTCATCGCTTTGATCATGTCAGGCCCATTCGATTTTGGCGATGCACCTGATGGCATACCGTGACGCAATTCGTAGGCAGCGCCTAAAAAGCTATTGCGTACACTGGGGCTTTCCTTTTGATATCCGATTTGCTCAAAAATATCCGCCAAGAGATCTTTTGCGGCAGTATTATTGGGTTGAGCGTACACCAACTTATTCATGATCTCCATTGCCTCGCGATACTTGCCCTGCTTGTAGAGCTCTTTACCTTTTGCCATAATCTTGGCTGAGCCACCCATCATCTCCACATAAAGAGGTGCCGAATCTTTTGGGGACAAAGGAATCAAGGTAGCGGGGTTAGCATCCCAGTAACCAAGGTAGCGGTTTACTACTGCGCGGCTGTTGTGCTCCTCAGAGCCATGATAACTATGCGCAGCCCATTGAGATTTGAGACTTTCCGGTTGTTTATATACATTATGAATTTCATTAATGGTTACGCCATTATTGGCAAGATGTAACACTTCATTGTTCAGATGGGCGTAGCTATCGCGTTGAGTTCGCATCACCTCTTGGATCCGCTCGTTACCCCAACGTGGCCAGCTATGTGAGGCAAACATGACTTCGGCTTCATTGCCATAACGATATAAGGCATTGTTGATATTTTTAGACCAAGCTAAGGCGTCGCGAACTAAAGCACCTCTTAAGGTATAGATATTATGAATCGTGCCAGTAATATTTTCAGCAGCCCAAAATGCCTTAAATTGCGGGAAATAGGTATTCATCTCCGCAGGTGCTTCAGTACCAGGGGTATTTTGAAACTCCATCTCTACACCATCCACCGTCATTATTTCAAATGGTTGATTGATGTAGACATTTGGTTCAATGAGACCTAGATTACCTGCCGCTGTATTTTTACCAATCGATTGATCTACGTGGCCAAATGGACTGCGAGGCAATAAGACACCATACTGAAAGTACATCCTACGAGTCATGGCATTACCAGCGTAGACGTTCTCAGCAACTGCATGATCCATAAAGCCCGCAGGTGCAATCACTTTTACTTTGCCACTTTTCACATCAGCCTCATCCACCACGCCACGTACGCCACCAAAGTGATCGCCATGGGAATGGGAATACACCACTGCTACGACTGGACGCTTGCCCAGCTTTTCATTAACGAGCTCTAAAGCTGCTCTGGCAGTTTCTTTAGCAGTAAGTGGATCAAAGACGATCCAACCGTTATCAGTCTTTATAAAGCTAATGTTGGCCAAATCAAAGCCACGTACTTGATAGATCTTTCCCGGAACTACTTCATAAAGACCGTAACCCATATTCAGAATGGCTTGACGCTGCAGTGAAGGGTGAACGCTATCGAAATCCTTGCCTTGCAATAAGAACTCGTAGCTACCCATATCCCAAGCGACATTACCAGCGTCAGCCATAATGGACTTATATTCAGGCGCTGCTATGAAGCCGCGTTGAGATTCTTCAAAGTCACGCTTATCTTCAAATGGAAGGGTCTTGCGCAAACCATTTTGAAGTTTCACCGTGTAGCTAGATGGCAGCTTTCCTTTGGAGTCAAAGTGCTTGCCCTGCATTGCACCTGGATCTGAAACTACTCTGCCACCTCCAGCAGCCAGAGAAAAATTGCTTATGGCCATAGCAATCAATACGGCGATTGATGTGAGTTTGGTCTTCATGAGTAGGTCCATAGGAATTAGATGAGAATCTATTAATTTATAGATGGGAGGGGGTTGAGGCAATTAGCTTTAGGGCTAATAAACACCCTCACACATAACCGACCTTTAAAAGGACAATTTAATAAGCGACGCTTGATCAAGACAAGAATGTTAAATTGGTTTGTCGTTTAAAACGACATTCTGAGTCAAGACAAGACCGCGGCCTAAACTAGAGATTCTATGGATTAACTCTAATGCTTTAAGAATTCTTAGTGGCCCGTGGAGCCACCCGAACCGTCACGTAACCGGACACCTCCAAGTCGGGTCGAACCGACACTACTTATTAATAATGACAGCGCCTTTAGACTTAATGATTTGCTCAAGCTCTTGACTTGTTAGATAGCAAATTGTTGCATCAGATTTGGCAACTTCATATTGCTCATCTTCAATAGCCTTAATTGGATAACTCCCAGTCTTTAATGGCGTGAGTCCTATCACGTCATTATCAAGAACTGTTTTGACCATGAGTTTGTTAAAGACTTGCAATTGCATAGTGCTATTTTACTTTGCCGATTTTCTTCTCTGAAAATAATTATATGAAAGAATTCATACAATGGAAACAAAAAATTTCAGGGAATTTTTTAATACTTTAGGGGAGCATTGTGTCTTTGCTTCAGTCGCATTTCCAAACAGTAAACTCTGCCTCTGGACTATTGGGTGTGACAACAACCAGGAATATCCCAGTAGATGACTGGGTCACTAATACACCATATTCATTCAGACCCTTGGCTCTAGCTTCATTTGCTGCAGTAGCCCAAATACTCTCTAGATTATTAACCTGCACGGGTAGGTACTGAGATAAATGAGTTCGGGCATTTTTATCTAGCCTGACTAAATGAATATGCAATTGGTTCTGCGTTCTCTGTGACTTGGGATTGACAGCTAATGCAATGGATTGGGGCTCAATTCGCTGCATTGCCACATCCCAAGCAAACTGCCAAATACTTTCTTGTCTATTTGAATCTTCTACACCTGTAACCACTTCCCTTGGCATGGCAAGTCCATGAATAAAATCTATAGGGCACCCACACATCTTGATGTCTCGTATAGCCACATATTCAGTATTGAGCGCCCACACTTCATTTGTTTTTTTACACTCAGAAATATCTCCACAATTGGCATCCCGCCTAGGTAGCATGCACTGGCTACAGTAATTGTCTATAGACGGGTCCACACACTGAGAGGCGATATGCAACAAAATGTCACTTCTAACTACATTAAGCGCTATAGCTCGTGGGGTAACAAAGGCGGTGACTGTTATTACAAATAGGACCCTAAACCACAAGTCTTTGCTATTAATACCCAACGCTATTCTTCCAGCTCTACATCGAGATGCATGCTAGATTCAGCATCAGCCAACTCTGCATACTCCATCGCGTTCATCTGGTCTTCAAATGACAGCTGTGCAAAACGCTCTGCCGCTTCAAAATGATTCTCTCTGTAGTTATCTAAGGCCAACAATTGATTCCATGCGGCTTTTTGGTAGTACTCAGCAGACTTTCTTCTTAAGTCGATAATCTTCTCGCTCAGACTTTGATCTAGCATTTCTATCTCCTTCAATTAGATATTGAACTTGACTGTGATGGTCCACCTTTCTTATGACATCTATGTGAATTTTCTATCATAATTTTTGACACATTTGAGACCTATATATCAAGCTCAAATGTGACAATTTCACCTCTTAAAATTCATTAAGAAATATTGTAGTAAACGGTGGACATGTCACATTAAATCACCAAGAATAGAATCTACTTATGGGATATGTGGATCAATTCTGATTGCTACTGGTTGCGATTTGTTTGCTCTGACAGCCCATAGGTAACCATGTCTGCTTAATTTAGGGAGAGCACTGATGACTACCTTTACCACTGAAGATCGGGAACTAGTTGAAAAAGAGACGATTCCTTTTTATGGCTACTGGCATTTAAATGGCCCAACATCAAAAGACAGGGGTCCTCTTTTGCATCCCATCTTAAAGAAAATTAAAGTGGAATATCGGGTAGATGACAGCAGTGAGGATTTAGAAGATTAGGATTTAGTGCTCTATATGCTTCTTGCCTAACTTTTCAGGCTTGCCGTTGCCGTAAAGACACCAGTGCTTAATATCCTCTGAGAGCGTTTCCAACTCATCCATCTTGAGGGATTTGAGATCCATCAGCCCAATGGTGCCAGTCTCTCTTAATTTCTTCACAGCCTCTTTTAATGCGCTCATTTTGGTGCCCTTTCTTATTGAAATAGACTTTAATGATTCTAGCTTAAGGACTGTTGAGGCCAGACTAACCCCCATTTGTCCTAAATTGGTGCATTTTTAGTCCTTTAGAAACAGATGGCTACTTATGGAACTTTTTTTCATTAAATTAAAAGATTTTAATTACAAATAAATATTTTGCTGTCATGCAACATTCACAAATAAGGCGCATACTGACTAAGTAGTAACCCTAATACTTTAACCTTAAGGAGCCTTAAATGACACAATTATTGAGTCTCTTGAATCAAGTTTTTGGCAACCCGACTAAAAACAATGATTTAGAGCAATACATCAGCAGCCACAACCCCAAAACCCATCAGGATGTAGAAGGTCTGACACGTGACTATCTATATCACTACACCACTTCTAGGGGCTTATAAATCATGCAAAAAATTGGACATGTTTTACATGATCTTTGGGATGCCTGGGTAGAGGCAAGAACTGCATATGCCAAGCAATATGTAGCTCACAACGGCAACATGAAGTAAGTCATGTTAACGACTGAGTTTCTATTGCCAGACCAGTTTTTAAAATATGGGTCTTGGTTAACAAGCCAAGATCCACAAACTTTGCATGACTACTTTGGCCACTCAATGGGTCAAGAAGCTATTGATTCGCTGATTAAGCAGTTTTCAAGTAATCCTAAAAATAATCACTTTCTCATAGCCAAGATTGATGGCCAGTGGGCCGGCACGATTCATATGGCTACACATGGTCAAGAAGTTGAGTTTGGTGTGATCGTAGCCTTGCAATATCGCAAGCAAGGCATTGCCAACACCATGATGGATGAAGCCATTACTTGGGCTCGTAATCGCTACTACAAAGACCTCTTCATGCATTGCATAAGCTGGAATAGGCCTATTAAGCAGTTATGCCAAAAACATGGCTTAGTGCCACGCAATATGATGGGTGATTCAGAGGCAAATTTAACTCTACTGCCACCAACACCAGCCACCTATTTCAAAGAGCAGATGAGTGTTGCCAAGCGTAATTGGTTGGCATTACTACAACCACGAAAATTTAATTACCTCTAAAAGAGAGCAGATCTTAATTTAGTAACTTCATTTGGACTGACTGGACTTTTTCCAAGTCATTCCAGTCTTTTAATTCAAAAGTCAATTCAATCAATGCACAGGTCTGCATTGATACTGCTTCGCCAGCCATTAGGGCAGCGAAATCCTCTAGCGCGGGATTATGGCCTACAAGTAAGACACTTTTGATTTTCTTATGTAATTTACTAACAATCGTTAACAATGCAATGGAATTTGCTTGATATAACTTTTTATCAACTTCTAAATGCCGCTGCCTGTGATCAAGTCGATTAGCTATGATTTGAGCAGTTGTAATAGCGCGAATTGCAGGGCTTGTAAGAATGAGATCAAATCTGATATCTTTTTTAATAAGCTTTGTGGCTAATTTTTTTACATCATCGACACCTCTTGGAACTAATGCGCGATCCTCATCTGAAGATTGAGAAGTAGCACTTTCAGCCTTAGCATGTCGCAAGAGGTACAAAGATTTTGTATGCATTATGACCCTCACCAGTGGTTCAAAATACTCTACCGCTTAAATGTAATCCTGATTACCAATATAACGAATCTTAATGAAAAATTTGAAATGGTGTGTTCGGCATCACAATAAAGCAAATTTCCCACAACTCGCGCTCAAATTGGTTTTTTGTTCAGACACACGCTCAGCCATGACTTCAAAGCGCTTAGTAGCACTATTTTCTAAGAAGTATTTAATTAAAAAGAGTGGAATAGATGTTTCAAGCTCAAATGTTGCATGATGCGTAAAACGAGTGCCATTTTTATCGGGCTCAATAACCCAGTTGCCCTTATAGGATTTAGCATCGCCTTCAAGCTGGATAAATTCTAGGCGTTTATCCGAAACTTCCGAACGAAACTTCCGAAAACTCTAAGAGTGAGCGCAGAATAATTGGAAAAAATAAAACTCTTTCTTCTGCGATTCTTTCAACCTGAACTTTATTTCCTACTCTAACAAGTACTTTCGACTCTCTAATGCCAGGGATATTTTTCGCGCCTTCGTAATCGGTTAAAAAAGCATAAGCTTGGCACTCGTTAACCGGTGCCACATAACTAGCTTGCACTTGAAAACCAGAGCCAGATCTCCCTACGAAGACCTTTAAATCAAAAGGCACTCCTTCATTAGCACCAAAGCAATTTAAAGATATTGATAAGATTAGCAAACACAGAATTCTTGCGAAGCAAATGCTCATGTAACCTTCATGTTTGAAATATCTTCACTATTTTCATGTCCTATTATGACTTTTTTATGTCAATTTAATTTTCTATTTTTAATACAAATGTAACGAATATGTCACTACTTTGACTTTTTTATTGATTGAAATAGAGTTTTTTATTGATTGAAATAGAGTCATTCAATAACCAAAATAAATGAAAGTTATGGACAACACTTTTACACTTCCAGAATCAAACATAACGCGGTCTAAACAATTATTAAAAGATGCTGTGTACGCTAAAAAGAAGAAAGTTTCACTTCATGACCGAATATTTGCATATTGGTTTGAGCGCTTGGTTTACCCTCAAATCTGGGAAGATCCAGTAGTTGATCTAAAGGCACTTAACCTTCAACCGACAGATCATCTAATTACCATCTCATCTGGTGGTTGTAACGCTCTATCGTACTTAACAGTAAGTCCAAAAAAGATTACTGCTGTAGATTTAAACCATACACATGTTGCCCTTGTTAATTTGAAAATCGAGGCTGTAAAGCGGCTCGAATACAAAGACTTTTATAAATTCTTTGGCGAAGCAAAATCAATCAATAATCCACGAATCTACCGTCAGGTACTAGCACCATATCTTGATAAAGCTACTCGTAATTACTGGGAAGGCGGAATAAAAGGATTTGAATGTATTCGAATGTTTGAAAAAGGCTTCTACAAATATGGCCTACTAGGTAAGCTCATTGGAATGATTCATCTTAGCGCAAAACTCTATCGAGTCAAGCTAGATGAAATTCTTAAGCAGCCTTCTGTAGAGGCGCAAGGTAAATGGTTTGATGAAAATGTTGCCAAAATTTTTGATTCAAGACTTGTAAAAAAGATTATGGGGAGTCCGTTTGCCTTATATAACCTTGGAATCCCACCAAGTCAGCACTCTAGCCTATGTGAAGATCGTCCATCAAACATGGCACAGGTTTTAAAAGAACGGGCAAGAAAGCTTGCAACAGTTGATAGCATCAATAACAACTATTTTGCGTATCAAGCATACGGTAGAGGCTACGACCACACCAATCCAACAAACAAACCACTTTATTTACAAGAACACTATTTTGATTTGATTCGAAAAAATATTGATCACTTATCCATAGAGCAAAACAATGTCCTCGATGCACTAAAAAGAATGCCTGCTAACTCAGTTGATGCGGTAGTGTTATTAGATGCTCAGGATTGGATGTCACCTGAAGAGATTTCTACTCTTTGGACAGAAATTACTCGAACAGCTAATCCTGCTGCCAGGATTATTTTTAGAACTGCCGGCGCTCAATCTCCAATTGAAGCGGCAATAGGAGAAGATTTAAATCGACGCTGGAAGCGAAATCATACAAAGTCCGACCAGCTTATTCATGAGGATCGTTCTGCGATTTATGGCGGTTTTCACCTCTATGAGCTTGTAGCCTAATTACTTAAATCATATGACCACAGTATGGCCCAGTATTGAAGTTAATCACTGGGTCAGCAATGCCTCAGCAATACTTTTTTGGCAGGGGTCTACTCGCCTACCAATAAGTGTTGCATTGCCATTACGACAGAAGCATGCTAGCTATATCAATTCACCCAGAAGTGCTTGGTTTGACTACCTTGCTCATGAATGTAGGCATATGCCTCTTAGCGCTCTATCTATCAGGTTACTGGGAAAATTATCTTATTACTTAGGAATTGATAAAACAGTATTCATTGGAAACTATCCTATTTCTACCTCCATTTGGTCAACAGAGCAAGAAAAAGAAATTCCTAAGATTGCAAGCAATCTAATGAGTACTCATCCTACTTATTTTTCCGGTATTAGAAATATTCTGCCTCATCGTCACGAAACTCTTATTAAACAATTGGAGGCCCTTGGGTTTAGAGGCATTCCAGCACGAGTAATTTACGAATTTGACTTTCGCTCTGAGCAAACCCAAGTTCCATCACACTTGAAGAGAGATATTAGTCTTTTAAAAAAATCAGGCGTGAAGGTCGAAATTTGCACAGCATTAGACCCAGAGGGTTTAAAGAGAATTCAACAACTCTATAAAAAAATCTATCTTGAAAAACACTCTTTACTAAATCCTCAATATACAATCAAATTTTTTGATGATGTAATTAATCAAAAATTAATGTCTTGCTTATTGATTACAAATATTGAAGGTAAGATCCTATCTTTTGGATTGTTATGCCGTTCAGGTGAGACTATCACCGTTCCTGCACTTGGGTACGATCCAGAAAGTTCTTTAAAAGGTTCCTATAGAGTACTCTTTGCAGCCATATATGAACATTCGAAACAACTTCAAGTATTACTCAATTACAGCTCAGGTGCAGGAGACTTTAAGAGAAAAAGGGGTGGGATACCACGCCTTGAATACACTTACCTCAAGCCTCCTTTGACAAAGGGTTCTCTTAGGCAAGGTATTTTTGATTTAGTAGCAAATAAACTTGAAAAAATTAATGCTCAAACTTTGATCAAGTTGGGTGCCTAGTTAACTTCTAGCCACAATCATAACGCCGATAAAGATTATCGCAATACCAATGATCCGACTAGTGGTCACCATCTCCCCATATAAGACGCCAACAAGCAATGAAATAACAAATCCTAACCCCATCATCGGATAGGCTTTGCTCACGTCCCAATCTACTAAGACTCTTAACCAAATAAGGGCAGCAGTGGAGTAGCATACAAAACCCGCTAAGATTTTCCAGCTCTTGAACATATTAAATAGGGTTGCAGTTCCTTCAAAAGGTATACCCCCAATCCCAGATTTTAATAAAAATTGAGCAAGAACTGAGAATCCAATACTGGTAATTGCAACCAATAGAGTTGTCATTTAATGAACGTATGAGATAGTTTTATTTTTTCCAATGGGTGACTTACGGTTAAGTAAGTTTGCAAACTTGGGCAGGTAGGCATATTCAGAATCTCTGATACCAACTTAATAAGACAGTTCTTTATACCCAAAGCACTCACCGATTTGAAAATAAATTTTATCATGGGGGCTAGCTGTGACAGTAGCGTGACAAAAAGTCATATTTAGCGCTCCTTTAGGGTGAGGGATTATCAAAAATCGTCTTTTTTTGGAATGGCACTAAAAATCAGGTCAGTTTAATTTATCTCACCAACTTTTTTTACTGGCTCAAACTCAATCACCTCTGATCTACTATTTTGAACTATGTCTAAACCCTCACAAGACAACAATCCATTAACTCGTGCATCTGGATGAATATCTAAAATCTTGTAGCGAATGTTTCCTCGTATCACTGCCGTAGGATAAACCTGCATCTTGCCAGTAACAGTGATTGAGCCTTTAATTGTTCCCGCAACAATTAAGTTCGAATAAGCAACATCACCTGTTAAGACTCCAGTTTTATCAATATATAAGGTTGCTTTACTGTCGGCCGCTTCTACAACGTCGCCATTAAAGTGCCCTGCTATGCAAACATTGCCATTACCTTCGAGATTGCC
>Ga0208497_1000616_pt1 | contig 15583 bp, 15 predicted proteins | sample CryBogCBE25Aug07_FD_184555 | JGI IMG/M metagenome (GOLD analysis project Ga0208497, IMG submission 184555) | Freshwater microbial communities from Crystal Bog, Wisconsin, USA - CBE25Aug07 (SPAdes) | ecosystem: Environmental > Aquatic > Freshwater > Lake | place: Crystal Bog, Wisconsin, USA...
AAATCCAGTTCTAACCTGGCCTGCTCCTGCTCCAATTAATTCTGATCAGATTTTGGGACTTACTCAATTGAATGCGACCGCGGACGTTCCCGGTAAATTTACTTACACACCGGCATCGGGAACGATTCTTCCGATTGGTAACCAGACTCTTTCGGCAACCTTCGTTCCTGATGATCAGAACGATTACACCATCCAGCAAATCAGCGTCGGGCTAATCGTTAAATTACTGCCTCCCATCATCGTCCCCCTAGGCACGGTCGCGCCAGCCCTGGTTACTGCCGGCGGAAGCAGCAAGGGAGTAACGGTCTTGACCCCAGCGCAGATCAAGACTGCTATATCTGCAGTTACGAAGAAGACTCCGATCATTCTGATCTTTAGTTACGTTAAACCAACAGGCAAGGGTGTAGTGGATCAACAGCTTTCAGCTACGCGAGCAAATGCAGTGAAGGCGCAGATTATGAAGACATCGCCAAAGGCGATTGTTGTGACAAAGCCGATGGGTGGAACGCTCGAACCTTCATGTGCAAAGTTACAAAATACCTGCATCATCATTAAGGTCTCGAGCTGACCTTTCAATATCAAAAGCTAAGAATTATCTGCCTTTGGAAAGACCACTTCATCGATGATGAGGAGTACCGCTGCGGCGATCGGAACAGCCAAAATTCCACCAACGATTCCCAGAAGACTGACTCCAACCAGGGCAGCGATAATTGTTACAACACCTGGAATTGAGAGTGACTTACGCATAATCCGCGGCATGATTAAGTAATTTTCGATTTGGATGTAAACAACGTAGACGAGCAGCGTAATGACAGCATCAGTCGGCGATTTGCTGAGTGCGATAAGGGTGACAAGTACGATTCCAAGAATGTGACCGATGAGGGGAATTGCACCGCAGACAAATACCAGTACCGCAATGGCAGATGGATATGGCAACCCGAGAGAGAGCGCAAGTATCAACCCAAAGATCGAGGCAATGAAAGCCACCGTTGCCTGACCGCCGACGAAGCCACCGATGCGCAGGATGATGGCATCTGAAATCTTTGAGACTCTGTCACGTCGGGAAGCAGGTACAAAGCGATATGCGACGCTAGTAACCGTCGGAAATGATGCGAGGAAATAGAGGGTCAGGATTAGGACCGGTGAAAGCAGATATGGCACCAGAGAGAACGGCCTTGCCAACTCCGATGACGCCACCAAATGCCGAGATCACATATTTACCATCATGGAGAGAAGCGTTGATTTTGGCCTGCAGTGAATCGATAATCCCGTAGTGCTTGTTGAGATTGCCGATATAGGTGTTCGACTTTAAATCTTGCAAAATTTTTGGTGCTGTCTTGACCAGGTTATTTACCTGAGTGATGGCCGGTGGAATGATGACAGCAGCGAAGATTCCCACCGCTAAAAGGGTTATGAAGACCACCGTGGCGACCGCCCATTGGCGCTTCAAGCCACGACGGCGGAAGAATTCAACTGCGGGGTTTAGGCCGGCCGCTAGGAAGAGGGAGATGATGATCAGGACGAAGACCTGGCTAGCGCTGGCAAAGGCTTTGAGCACGGTAATGGCTATAACGGCGCCACAAGCGGCTAAGAAGCCAAAATAGAAGGGATGTCCCCTATCTACAGGGGCGCCCGGGGTACCCATAAATGGGGGAATGGCCTCGTGTGAGGAATCGCTCTCCCTATTGCCGAAGGGCATCTTGAGTTTCTTGAGCGCCATAGTTTGATAATACGAGAAGATACGGTCATGAGCGAGCTTCGGATCACAGGTTTAAGCGAGGATATGCTCGCGCTCGCAGCGATGCCTTGGCGCAAGCCGCTCGAGGATTGGCCTGAAGACCCCGGTCTGACCAGCATGCGCGGTATCTCGCGCCACATCGTCCGTCTGATCCGCACCGGTCCTGGTGATCGCGATGTCTTCGCCGTCAAAGAGACGGTCGAAGAGTTCGCGACCCGCGAGTACGCGACCTTGCGTGAACTCAACAACCGCAACGCTCCATGCGTCGAGCCAGTCGCCATCGTGGAAAATCGCATGGATAACATGGCCAACCCATTGCCTGTTGCACTCGTAACTCGTTACCTGCCCTTCTCGCTGCCCTATCGCGTCATCATGAGTGGAACAGTGACCCCTCACGAGATCAACAACATGGCCAATGCGCTCGCGCTCTTGTTGGTGCGCCTACACCTCCTTGGCTTCTGGTGGGGCGACTGCTCACTCTCCAACACCCTCTTCCGACAAGATGCCAACGAATACGCCGCCTACTTGGTCGATGCCGAAACCGGTGAGTTCCAACCCGGTCTCAGTAACGGTCAGCGCGAACACGACCTAGAAATCGCGCAGTTCAACGTCGCAGCAGAACTCGAGGATCTGGCTATCGCTGGGTTGCTCCACCCCGGAATGGATCCCATCCGCGCCGCAGATCGTGTTATCTCTCGTTATCGCCGCTTGTGGTCGATGTTGAAGGAGCCTCAGGTTCTGGATCCCAGCGATCGCCATGCAGTCGAAAAGGCGATGCGCGCCGTACAGGATTTGGGCTTCGCTGTTGAAGAAGTTGAGGTCACCCTCGATGGAGATAAGGGAGCGCTCAAGTTCTCACCAAAGTTGGTGGCCGCCGGTTATCACCAAAATCGTTTATTCGAAATCATGGGAATCCACGCCGAAGAGCTGCAGGCTAAGCGGCTGCTCGCCTCTTTCGATCGCTTCCGCGGCCGGGAGAAGAAGCCGCTGCCTCCGATCGAAGATAGCGCTCGGCGCTGGTTATCCGAGACCTACCATCGCGTCATCGATATGGTTCCCGAGGAGTTACGTGGTCGTGTTGAGCCAGCACAGATGTTCCACGAGATTCTCGAACATCGTTGGTATCTCGGCGAGAAGGCCGGAAAAGATTTGGGAATTACATATGCCACCGAGGATTACATCCGTTCGATCTTGCCATTTAGAAATGCACCCAATCAACAGGAAGCGGTAGTGGTCGATGAGTTCTCTTCCTAAGAATTTTGGGGCCGCCTTCGATCTGAGCGCCCTGCGCACCCCTGCGGTGGCCGCCGAACTTTCGGGTGTCTCGATCAATCAAGTGAACTTGATGCAAGAAGTGCTGCCAGCTTCGCACGAACAGGTCGTGATCCTTATCTGTTGGTCACCCCGTTCACCCCAGTCGCAGGCGGTCATGGCCGCACTCGGCAAGTTGTTGCAAGAAGATTCCACTAAACCATCAGGGGCTGGCTGGTTGCTCGGCAATGTAAATATTGATCAGGAACCCGAAGTTGCGCAAGCACTACAAGTACAGACGGTGCCGCTTGCGCTAGCGGTCATTCAAGAGCAGATCGTCCCTCTCTTTGAAACGGTGCCAACACTGCCGCAACTCCGTGCAGTGATCGACAAGGTATTGAGCCTGGCAGCGGAGCGTGGACTCGGCACCGCCCCCGTCGCGGGCGAGGCGGTAAGTGAAGAGAGGTTGGAGCCTGAGGAGATTCGCGCCCTCGAGGCGCTCGACAATGGTGATTTTGCTGCTGCAAGAGCGGTGTACCAAGAGTGGCTAAATCGTGCACCCAAGAATCCGCTGGCTCTTCTCGGGCTGGCTCAGGTCGAACTGCTCATTCGAATCAACGGTTTAGATAGCGCCGATGTGATTCGACGGGCGAATGAAAACCCTGACGACTTTGCGCTGCTGCGCCAGGCGGCTGATTGCGAGATTGGGCAGGGAGACTTTGCTGCCTCCTTTGATCGCCTGATCGCCGCTATCAAGCGCACCGCGGGGGATGAGCGTAAAGAGTTACGCGAGCATCTTGTAGGGTTATTCGCGTTGGTAGATCCTGCAGATCCCACGCTGATAAAGGCACGACAACAGTTAGCGAGCGCACTCTTTTGACTCTGATCGTCACAGGCCGTGAGCGCCGCAATTTAAGTTCACTCTTCTTGTTTTTCGGGGTGGCAGTTCTCTGTTTGGCCTCTAGAACTCCAGATATTAAACGCAATCTCAACGTTAACAATGGAACCTATGGAGTTCTCGTTAGTTTGGGAGCAATTGGGGCAGTCATTGCTTTCATGTGTATCGGGCAGATCACTCATCGAGTAGGTGTGGGTCCCGTACTTTTGGTAACTGGCGCGCTGACCTTTGGTTCGATTGCTGCGATTCCACACGTTCATAGTTCATGGATATATGTTCTGATTAACATCCTGCTCGCCGCTGGTCTCAACTCATACAACATTGCTTTGCATCACCAAGCCTTGAAACGTCAAGAATTAAGTGGAGAGCGCAATATCCCTCGTCTTCATGGAGCGTGGAGTCTTGGAACCCTACTTGCGACGCTTCTTTCAATAATAGTCACCTCTCACTTTTCGCTGGCTTGGCATATTGATATTCTCATGTCAGTTCTTTGGGCGGGAACATTGGTCTCTATTTATCGCATGCGTCCATTCCTGATCGCGGGATCTAAGGTTCGCACCGCAGATGAAACGATCAGGATCCGCGATACCTTCGCCATGTTGACCAAGGATCGTTACATTGGATTCGCCTATGTCTGCGCAGTTATGGTGGAATTTTCAACGACTGATTGGGTGACTTTGTCATCACACCAGGAGATCAAGGCGAGCACGACTCTCAGCATTTTGCCTTATCTCTTTTTCCTCACCGGGATGACCCTGGGCCGGCTGGGTATTCACAAGTTGTTAGTGATTCGATCTGAAGCATTCTGGGTAAAACTATCGGCTCGGATTGGCGGAAGCGGGTTCATTGCCTTCCTTCTCTTGGCTAAATTCTTTGCTTCACGAAACTTTGCTCTGGCATTTACCTTTGAAATAGTTGGTTTCTTCATCGGTGGAGTCTGCGGCTCATTCTTTGCTGGACTTCTCACTCAAATGGCCAACACCAGGACATCGCTCCCCGGTGGAGTCGTTGTGGCTCAGATAGGTCTCGCGCTTGCAGTCCTTACATTCATCGTGAAGATCCTCATTTCATGGGTAGTTCAGGTAACCTCCATCACTTATGGATTAATGATCCCGGGCATATTAATGATTGCCTTCTCACAATTTAAAAAGCTCGGGCTGCCAGAGGCAGTCCGAGCTAGAGATTGATTTCGGATAAGGATCAGCCAGAACCTTCGGTGTTGCCGGCATCAGCTGCAGTCACATCTTCGATCTGATACTTGTCGATCGCTTCTTTAACTACCTTCGACTTGATCTCGCCACTCTTGGCGAGTCGAGCGAGGGTTGCAACGACGATTGATTCAGCGTCGACCTTGAAGTGACGACGGAGAGCACCGCGAGTGTCAGAAAGTCCGAAGCCATCGGTACCGAGCGAGTAGAAGTCCTGTGGAACCCATGGTGCGATCTGATCTTGCACTGCGCGCATAAAGTCACTGACTGCAATGACAGGTGCATCGAATACCTTGAGCTTCTTGGTGACGTAAGCAACCTTCTGATCATGAGGATTGAGCAGATTGTGGCGATCGGTTTGCAAGCCGTCACGGCGGAGTTCGTTCCATGAGGTCACAGACCAGACGTCGGCGCTAATGCCCCATTCATCGATCAAGAGTTGTTGTGCCTTCAAAGCCCAGTTAAGCGCAACTCCAGAGGCCAGGATGTTGACCTCGTTCTTCCCCTTCTTGGTAGCGGGGGAGTAGAGGTACATGCCCTTGAGCAGACCTTCGACGTCAAGGTTCTCAGGCTCTGCTGGTTGCATATAAGGCTCGTTATAGACGGTGAGGTAGTAGTAGACGTTCTCGCTATCTTCGCCATACATGCGGCGCAGACCATCCTTCACGATATGTCCTACTTCGTAACCAAATGCAGGGTCATAAGCAACTACTGCTGGATTGGTTGATGCGAGAAGAAGTGAGTGACCATCTTCGTGCTGTAAACCTTCACCATTCAATGTTGTGCGACCCGCTGTTGCTCCAAGTACAAAGCCACGGCAGAGCTGATCGGCAGCCGCCCAGAAAGCATCGCCGGTGCGCTGGAAGCCAAACATTGAGTAGAAGATATAAATAGGAATCATTGGTTCATCGTGCGTGGAGTACGAAGATCCCACTGCGGTAAATGAAGCGGTCGAGCCTGCCTCATTGATACCTTCGTGCAAGATCACTCCAGAGGTTGACTCTTTATAGGACAACATCAACTCGCGGTCTACTGATGCATATGTCTGACCGAGAGGGGAGTAGATCTTGAGAGTAGGGAAGAGGCTATCCATTCCGAATGTACGTGCCTCATCAGGGATGATCGGAACAAAGCGCTTACCAATCTCGGGATCCTTAACAAGATCCTTCAAGAGGCGAACGAATGCCATCGTTGTTGCGACCTCTTGTTGGCCAGAGCCACGCTTCACGGAGTCATACGTGGAATCAGCAGGTTGTGGAAGTGGCTTTGAAATCTTGCGACGAGATGGGACCGAACCACCGAGTTCACGGCGGCGCTCCATCATGTATTTGTACTCCTCGGACTCAACACCAGGGTGGTAGTACGCAGGCAACTTCGCGTCGATTGCAGAATCTGGAAGTGGGATGTGAAGGGTGTCGCGGAATTGAATCAAATCCTCGTGAGTCATCTTCTTCATCTGGTGCGTTGAGTTACGAGCTTCAAAGTGCGATCCAAGAGTCCAACCCTTGATGGTCTTCGCCAAGATAACTGTTGGCTTACCGTTGCGCTCTGTCGCAGCCTTATACGCAGCGAAGAGCTTGCGGTAATCGTGGCCACCGCGCTTAAGACCCCAGATCTTCTCATCGCTCCAGTCTGCAACCAGCGCCGCAGTGCGAGGATCGCGACCAAAGAAGTGCTCGCGTACATATGCGCCACTTTCAGCCTTGAATGTTTGGTAATCGCCATCGGTGGTGCGGTTCATGAGATCAACGAGTGCGCCCTCGCGGTCGTTTTGTAGGAGCTCATCCCACTCGCGACCCCACACAACCTTGATGACATTCCACCCGGCGCCGCGGAAGATTGACTCGAGCTCTTGAATGATCTTGCCGTTACCGCGAACCGGACCATCAAGGCGCTGCAAGTTACAGTTGATAACGAAATTGAGGTTATCGAGTCCTTCGCGAGCAGCGAGACTGATTGCGCCTAGCGTCTCTGGCTCATCGCACTCACCGTCGCCCAAGAAGGCCCAAACATTCTGATCTGAAGTGTCCTTGATGCCGCGACCATGCAGGTAGCGATTGAAGCGGGCTTGATAAATGGCGTTGATAGGACCGAGACCCATTGAAACTGTTGGGAACTGCCAGAAGTCAGGCATTAAGCGGGGATGCGGATAGGAGGAGAGTCCGCCACCAGAGTGAGAAAGTTCTTGGCGGAAGCCATCCATCTGATGTTCGGTCAGGCGTCCCTCAACAAAGGCACGGGCATACATGCCTGGGCTGGCATGTCCTTGGAAGAAGATCTGATCTCCGCCGCCAGCATGATCTTGACCGCGGAAGAAGTGGTTAAAACCAACTTCGTAAAGCGATGCTGACGATGCGAAAGTTGAAATGTGGCCGCCGACTCCAACGCCTGGGCGTTGTGCGCGGTGCACCATGATTGCGGCGTTCCAACGAACGATGGCACGGATGCGACGCTCTAGCGCCTCATCACCAGGGAATTCTGGCTCGCGATTGGTTGGGATGGTGTTGATGTAATCAGTAGTGCGAAGTGCGCCGACCCCCAACTTATTGTCTTGGGCGTGCTGTAGTAACGAGAGCATGATGTAGCGGGCGCGAGTTGGTCCGGCGGCCTGCAGTAGGGAGTCGAGCGAGGCCTTCCATTCGGCGGTCTCTTGAGGATCCAAATCCACCAGCTGGTCGATCAAGTTATTTGGGGTATCGATGAATTGGTTGAATCCGCTCGCTTCGCTCATGGGAGGAGTTTATTCACATCAAAAGGCTTGCGCTCACGCCAGAAGTTGAGTGGACTACTCCTACTCGCCCCGAGGGGGCGGGGCCCAAGGAGGGGCACGAGCGATTTAAGGAAGGCCGGAGGTTAAGGTGAACTCCCCACAGGGGTTAGCGGCGAGTGTTGAGCGCCTCGGATTGATGCCCGGGGAGTTGATACTTGAGGTCGGGTCGGATGATGACTGCGACTCTCAGTTGCGCCTTGCCGTAGAGGCGAGGACCGAAACCACCCTTTTGACGGGCCACGTAGATGAGGTGGTCGATGCGGTAATTCTCTGGTGGCGCGAGGGTGATGGAGATCTCGTCGATGACTTGGTGGATGCCCTCACCTACCTCAGCGAAAACGGGCCGATCTGGCTCCTTACCCCTAAAGTTGGCATCGCAGGCCATGTGGAGCCGAGCGATATCCAAGATGCCGCTCCAACCGCTGGTCTCACCCAAACAGTCTCATTTTTAGCCGCACCCAACTGGACCGCAACCAAACTAGTCGCGCGAAAGAGTGCCAAACGGTAGGAAGCAGAGAAATGTCTTTAACAATCGGCCAAGCAGCACCAGATTTCACTCTAAAGAATCAATTCGGCGAAGAGGTCACCCTCTCCTCATTCAAGGGCGAGAAGAACGTTGTCATCGTCTTCATCCCATTCGCATTCACAGGTACCTGTACCGACGAGCTCTGCGCATTACGCGATGATCTCTCTTCTTTCCAGAACGAGAACGCCGAGCTCCTTGCGATCTCTTGCGACTCGATGTTTACGCAGAAGGTCTTCGCCGCCCAAGAGAATTACAACTTCCCTGTGCTCTCTGACTTCTGGCCACATGGCGCAGTCGCACAGGCATATGGAGTCTTCAACGAGGCTGCAGGTTGCGCCTTCCGTGGCACCTTCATCATCGATAAGGAAGGCAATGTCAGCTGGCAGGTAGTCAATGGAATGGGCGATGCTCGCAACATTGGTGATTACAAGGCTGCGCTCGCTGCCCTCTAAGAAATAGCGGTATTTCAGCCTATTTTTGGTCTGCCCCACTTACTCAGGTACAGTGGGGCACTCAATACCGGGCGGTTAGCTCAGCGGTAGAGCGCTTCGTTTACACCGAAGATGTCGGGGGTTCGAAACCCTCACTGCCCACCAAGGAACAAGATTCCGCAACTCTCGACTTAATTTCCTTTAAATCACCCCTCGCGCCAGGGAACATTTCCGTCCGCTTTGTTGTTCCGTAGAAGCAAATAACCAACTATGGGTATTTGAAAGGGAGAGATCATGGATAACCTCAAGAAGGCGTACTTCGGAACCGGATGCTTTTGGGGCGCGGAGCGCAAATTTTGGCAGACCAAGGGAGTCGTATCGACATCCGTTGGATACATGGGTGGGACTCTGAATAATCCCTCCTACGAAGATGTCTGTACTGGCCGAACTGGTCACGCAGAGGTCGTCGAGGTTACCTATGACCCCGCTGAGGTTAGCTACCGTCAACTGCTTGCCCTCTTCTGGGTGATGCACGATCCAACGTCGTTTAACCGTCAAGGAAATGACATCGGCTCTCAATACGGCAGCGTCATCTTTACAACCTCAGATGAGCAGCAGAATGAGGCCTTCGAGACGATGGGTGTCTACCAAGGTGTTTTAGATAAGAGTGGCTACGGAAAGATAGTTACGAGTATCGACGATGCTGCGAAGTTCACTTACTGGCCAGCCGAGTCGTATCACCAGCGCTACCTTGCAAAGAATCCAAATGGATATGACTGCCACTCCACAACCGGAGTTGCCTTCCCTGAGGTATTCGCTGCGAAGTAAGTAGCACAACAGTAAATAGCGAAAGGTCACCTGTTCCGAAATTTGGGCAGGTGACCTTTTTGCTATTCCTATCGCGCAGGTGTGCGCCTCTTTACAGCCCCGCGATCTTGGCGGGGATCTTGTAACTCTCGCTAAGCGTTTTGGATTTACCTAGGCGATTGCTTAAGTAGATTGAGAACTTCACAACCTGATTTTGCAATGCCTTGGTGAGTTGCACCGCAAAAGTGACGCTGTTTCCAGCGAGAGTTCCTTGAACTGGATTTGTTGATCCTCCGTTGAGAGATGGGGAGACAAGGTATACCGCGCTAGCCTGAGTGTCAGAGGTCTGTCTCGAAGTTGCGCTAATTGTCATGAGCGAGCCCTGGATAGAGATATTCACCCCGCTGGGAGCGCTCGGCACCTTAGTAGCGATGGTTGGGGCGGGTGAAATTCCCTTTGGTATCGCATGAGAACCCGAAGGTTTCTGCAAGGCATTTTTTGGAACCGTGACAGTTTGTAGTAGCGGATCTGAAATTACGAATCCCGTTTGGCTGAAGAAAGAGACGTTAAAAGTCTGTCCAAGCATGTCATTGGTGATCGGAACTTGCAGTCGAGCGGAAGTCCCAGTGAGATTCGCGTAAACCGGATTGGTATCGGGATGGCCTAGCTCTGGCGATACAAGATAGACCGCCTTGACACCCTGTGCTGCGAGTTTTGGAACTTGCACAAAAAGGGAGAGAAGACCATTTGTGGTTGAGAACGTGAAGTTTGATGGCGCATCTGGGATTGGGGGAGTTGTTGTCGTGAGAGCTGGACTTGGTTTGAAGGCTCCTTGGCGATCGGGGGAAGCGATAGACGCCTTGGTTCCGCCGTACACAAGGTAGGTGCCAGCGTAACTAGGGAGCGTGCCGAAGGCCGCGTTCGCACAATTGTGCGTTGTCAGCGTGCTGGTCCCAGTTACATCTTCGACCCCTGTGGAATCGACGACTGGGCCAAAGTAGGTATCGGCATTTGGAGCTGCATCGCCGGGGCAGATATCAGTTTCCGTTGGTCGATAGATCATGTCCTGAACCTTCACGCTTGTGGTGTTTATCGGAAACCCACTCTTTATAGATCCAAGGTCGAGGAGCGTCCCATTCGTCAGGTCAAGGACCGAGACATTCCACCAACCAGCGCCGAGGTTCTTATCGGCACCAAAAGTAAACCTAAACGGATCGGCGAAATTCCACGACGAAATATTTATGGTGCAATAGCCCTGGGCATCAAAGCAGTTGGAGTTTCCTGAGTTCTTGTTGGTTTGCTTCCCCCCAACTAGGCTCCAAACGAATGCAGCGCCAGAGGCTTGTGACCAATTCCAGGAGATTTCTCCATAGAACGATCCCGCAGAGTTCGAGAGATCAACCGACCAACCAACTGGGTCTGGATCAAAATCTGCTGTCAAAGGTTGGATTTGAATCTCTTGTGAAATCGAAACGCTGCTGGAAAGCGAGGCTGCCCCTTGATAAGAAAATTGTGCTTCGGTAGAAGCCAAGATCGTTGCTGGGTCATTATCAGCTATCGCCTGGCTCGAAGAACCAACTACTAGAGCTATAGCGAGGGCTAAACAAATAGAAAGAGAAATTCGTGGCGTTTTCATCGCCAGAGTCTATGGATCGACCTCTAGACACTCAATCACCTCTTAGAGCCGCATCAAATTTAAGAAGCAGCCTCGGGACTCTTTAATACGCAGAATTCATTGCCTTCGGGATCAGCCATGACGACCCATGTAGTTGCTGGGTCCGCGGATTGGCCGATCTCAATTCGCTTGCCGCCCAGGCCTTCGATCCGTAGAACTTCGGCCGCCTGATCATCTGGGGTTAAATCAAAGTGCAAGCGATTCTTTACAACCTTTGCATCGGGATTCTTATAGAAAAGTATCGGTGGGAACTTGTCACCATTCTCTAGGTTGACAGGGTTTTCCAGCATGGCACCTGTCTCATCAGCGAAGGTGACCTTTGCTCCCAATACCTGCTCCCAAAATTTGGCGATAGAAGCAGGCTCTTTGCAATCTATGACGATGTACCCAATTTTGATCATAAAAGACCTTAACACTGCGCATCGCGAACATCTAGAGTGAGTTAGGGAAACTTAAAGATCGGAGAGTGGTCAATTGTCGATGGGATATCAGGCGCGGCAAATCGAGTCGGCCGATGAATTCCTAACACTCACCCGCGAATTTCGTAGTCGCGAACCAATCTCTACCCAAATAATGAACGCTGCCGCGCAAGCGGTCTCAAAGGGGAGTGCGACTTACGAGAGCGCAAGGTGGTGGATCGTCGAGTCCAACTCGGGAGTCGTAGGGATTGCCATACATACCGCTCCCCACAGCATCTTCCTTTCTCCTATGCCGCTGGAGGCCTCCCCAGTTCTTGCAGATTTGATCTGTGCAAGCGAGCAACGTTTTCCCGGGGTTAATGGACCTCTTGAAGTTGTTGAGAGCTTCTTGTCTCGCTGCCAGGAAATTTTCCAGGACGGGATTTCATTTGAGATTGAACAGACTCACCTTAGCTACCTCTTAGATCAAGTGATTCCTCCAAAGAGTGTGAGCGGAAAGATTCGGTATGCGACGGTCAAGGATCGTGATCTTGTTTTGACTTGGTTTCAGGCCTTTGAGATAGAGGCGGAAGTTAAGAGTCATGACCTCGAAAGTGTCGTAGATCGCGTTACTTCCAATCGGATGCTCTATCTCTGGACAGTCGGCGATGAGATTGTTTCGTTAGCAGGCCATTCCTTTGCGGTGGAGACTCTCCTCGGCAACCTCTGTCGTATCGGTCCGGTCTATACGCCACCGGAGCAGCGAAAGAAGGGCTACGCCAGTTTTTTGGTGGCCGGAATCTCCTCAGTACTTAAAGCGCGGGGGCTAGAGGTAATGCTTTATGCCGATGCGAAAAATCCCGATTCAAATAAGGTCTACTCAAATATCGGCTTCAAACAGGTCGGCGTGAACACGATCTGGAAGACGACCTGGAACTGACAGTTACATCAATAAAGCGAATTCACCGGTTTCAAGGAAGTGCTTGATTCTCCGCTCCGACTTTTCCAGATATCCAGGAACCATCGCTACCTCGTCAGCAGTTGTGCTTTCAAATAAGTAATTGAGAAGAACTAACTGGCGATTTGCTATTAGTAATTCCAGCTCTTCTGGTTCATAGGTCGGGAGTGGAGCAACGGATTGGTATCCAGCTAAAAGATGTTTTTCGCGTTCCCTATCTTCCCGAAGATAGAAGATGGAGATAGCAAGGTCCTGTTGGGGGAATCCAATTCCTGCGTCATCAAAGTCGAGAATCGACATCTTCTCTCGGTTGTAGACGATATTTCCGAAGTGTAGATCGGCATGGATCAACTGACGCTCGAAGCGTTCCGTCAAGGAATTAAATAGCTTCGCGGAACGATCGCGTATCTCTGCTAGAAGTGCATAGAGCTCGGAGGTGATTAACGGTTGTGGAAACGAAAACAAGTTGTCACGACGTACCATGAGCGGACGATCAACATCTAGAAAGTTGGCATAACCAGTTGGCTTGAAGCCTTTGCCCAATTGGTGAAGTCTTGCCGTCGCTGCCCCGAGTGCGAAGAGCTGCTGATCCGTAGGATTCTTATCAATTACTTCCCCTTCAATCCAGGGGTAGATCATCACATCGATATTAGAGCCTTGATAAAAGAAGTACTGGTTTGAGTACGGCTCACCTTGCAGGTTCAGAATTGGCACTGGGGCGTTAATGCTTCCTTCACGGGCAAGATCGAGGAGCCATTGCGATTCAGCCCAAACGTGCTCTGGCCACTTGCGGAAGTTAGTTCCCACTCGCAGGGCATACGCCTTGTCATCCTCACCGACAAATTTGAAGGTGGTGTTGTAAGCATGGTTGACGCACTCAATGTGCTTTGCACTCATTCCATATTGCGCCAGTGAGTCCAGAGCAAACTCCTGAACGAGGGCGATCTGCTCCTCTTGGGACATCTCTAAGTATTCAGACATGGCGACCTTTCGTGGCTCTGCTCTCCCAGGGGAGGCTCAAGGAGGAATGATTCCATAGCAAATTGATGGTGAAAGCGTTTCTCAGTTAAAGTAGGGCAACTCAATAGTGAGATCGTGCGACGTTAGGAGCTTTTGGTGAAGGCAACCCCTGAGGACCAAAATCTTCTCATCGAATTGCAGTTAATTGACTCTCAGATCACGCAAGCCAAGGTCAAACTGGCAGGGCTCCCTGAAATCGAACAGATCGCGGCGATTCACACGCGCCTGGCAAATACCGCTGTCGAGCTTGCGGTCGTCGAGACTGAACTAGCCGACGTAGCCATCGAATTACGCCGTAGCGAGCTGGATGTAGAGCAGGTTGAAGATCGTATGAAGAAAGATGAGACCCGCCTCAACTCTGGGATTGGCACTCCCAAGGAATTGGAGCAGTTGCAACACGAGTTGGTGACTCTTGCCAAACGCAAGGCCGATCTCGAAGATGGCGAACTAGAAATATTGATGAAGCATGATGGCGTTAAGGCCCGCGTTGACGAATTGCTCAATGACCAGGTCGGACTCAAGAAGTTAGAACTAGAACTGAACGTTCGCCTTGAGAATGCCAAGACCGAGATCGATGCAACCCTTGCAGAATTGGGTGCTGCTCGGAGTGCGCTGGCGCCTAAGATTGATCCGGCTCTTGTTGAGTTATACGACAAGATTCGCAATTCCGCTCATGGAGTGGGTGCCGCACTACTAGTAGGGAACAAGTGCGATGGATGCCACCTCGCAATTAATGCGATTGAACTGGAGCGCATCAAAGGTTTAGAGATGGATGAAATCATCCGTTGCGAAGAATGTCGACGTATCTTGGTGAGGATCTAAATGGCTCGTGAGTTTGTAGTTACCGCTGACGGTGGTTCTCGCGGTAATCCGGGGCCGGCTGCTTACGGAGCAACTGTTTCTGAGAATGGCATGGTTCTTGCGGAGTTGTATGACGTCATAGGCGTCACTACTAATAACGTGGCCGAATATTCAGGTCTTGTTGCCGGCTTGCGTAAGGCACACGAACTCGATCCCCAGGCGAAGATTCATGTGAAGATGGATTCGAAGTTAGTGGTTGAACAGATGTCCGGGCGTTGGCAGATCAAGCACCCCGACATGCGCGAACTCGCTAAAGAGGCTCGCTCCATTCACCCGATGGAACTCATCACCTTTCAATGGATTCCACGCGAAGAGAACTCGCACGCTGATCGCCTTGCTAACAAGGCGCTCGACGGTGATGCTGGAAGCGCTTCTAAGCCAGTACTAAACTATTTGACCGCGCGCTTGGTATCAACCGAAGTGCCAACAACCATCTGGTTTGTGCGTCACGGCGAAACGACGTTGACCCCTAGCCGCCGCTTCTCTGGGGTAGGCCCAATGGATCCGCCGTTAACCGATATCGGGATTGGCCAGGCGCAAGCTGTCGGACGCGAGATTGCAGCGCGTAAACCAGATGTACTTATTGCCTCACCGCTGATGCGCACGATGATGACGGCCAAAGAAGTTTCGGATGCCAGCGGCCTAGAACCAATTTTCGACGATATCTGGGTAGAGTGCGATTTCGGATTCTGGGAGGGCCTAACGCCTACCGAAGTCCAAGAAAAGCACCCGGAGGATTGGAACGCTTGGCTAAGTTCGCTCTCGCATCGTCCTGGAGGCGGAGAATCCTACGCCGAGGTCTATTCCCGGGTCGAAGCGGGCATCACCGATCTCGTAGAACGTTATCCCGGAAAGAAGATCTGCGTCGTAACGCACAACATCGTCATCCGAGCCATCGCTGCTTACGCCACAACTGCGCCTCTCGAAGTGATGTATCACGTCGATATCTTGCCGTGCAGTATTACAACGGTCGCAGTGTGGCCATCAGATGGACTTCGCGCACTTAAATCGCTCAGCGAGCGGGCAGTAGCTAAGTAATGGC
>Ga0208497_1000618_pt1 | contig 15551 bp, 7 predicted proteins | sample CryBogCBE25Aug07_FD_184555 | JGI IMG/M metagenome (GOLD analysis project Ga0208497, IMG submission 184555) | Freshwater microbial communities from Crystal Bog, Wisconsin, USA - CBE25Aug07 (SPAdes) | ecosystem: Environmental > Aquatic > Freshwater > Lake | place: Crystal Bog, Wisconsin, USA...
AAATGGTGCGCGATGCAGGGTTCGAACGTCTTTTTATGAAAGGCCGTACCATGTGGATCTTCCTCCGCCGTGACGCACTAGGAGTCTCTTCTCTACAAGATTGCTGAAGGTTGCTTTGAGGGTATTCGGGCTGGCACCCGTCTCCCTGACCATGTCACGTGACGTCACCCGGCCATGATTGCGGACATAGTCGAGAATCTTGATCGCGAGCTCTGAGAGTGAGGTCAGTGCGTTCTTCTCGCGCTCGACTTTGATCGCCAAATGCCGCTTCTGCTGCTGGAGAGAGCGCATAAAAAACATCAGCCATGGTTGCCAGTTTGGAGACGCCTCATGAATGGTTGATTGTGTCTGTCGCAGGGCGAGATAGTAGCCATCCTTGCTATTCTCGATGACGCTCTCGAGAGAGCTGTACGGCACATAGACGTACCCGGCCTGTAGCAGTAACAGTGTCGTCAGAATCCGGCTCAAGCGACCATTCCCATCTTGGAAGGGGTGGATTTCTAGGAAGTTCACGATGAAGACCGCGACGATCAGCAGCGGATGCATTCGCCCAATCTCCCGTGTATCCTTGAGCCAGGTCAGAAGCTCGGCCATCCGACGAGGGGTGTCAAACGGTGAGGCCGTCTCAAAGACGATACCGATCATCTTCCTGTCTTCATCAAAGGCACCGACGTTATTGGGTAGAGTCTTGTATTCCCCGCGATGGCGTTCGTCTTTGATGCTGTAGCAAAGAAGGTCGCGGTGAAGCTGCTTGAGGTGATTTTCCGTGATGGGAATCTCGGCGTAAGCATGGAAGACGGTTTCCATGACTTCGGCGTATCCAGCGACTTCCTGTTCATCGCGGCTGTCGAACGACTTGATCTCCAGTTTGGTGAGTAACTGCTCCACCTCACGATCGGTCAATTTGCTCCCCTCAATACGGGTGGAAGACCCTATACTCTCAATCGTTGCTACACGCCTGAGCGCGTTAAGCCGTTCTGGCGCAAGTGTTCCCAGCAATTGCCAAGCCCCTTTGAACTCGTCGATCTCCGAGAGGAAGGCCAGCAGTTCGGGGGTGATCTGGATGGAATCCGTATTCAAGATACCCGAATATATACCTGATTATACCAGATTGGCTACCTGAATAGGTGCCAGATTATACCTGAAAGCTGCAGCATTCCAAGGGTTGAACAACTCTATGGTCGGAGACCCTTACCCGATTACCGCTCTTGGAGTAATGTTTTTCAGAGGAGAGGGAGGAGTGAACAAAAACCTCAATGAGGTTGCAATGCTCTATGAAAAAGCAGCAAACATGGGATACGCCCCTGCACAGTACTGCTTTTCTGCCTGCCTCTATAACGGGCAGGGAACGACTAAAAATCCCAGATAACCAACACCTCTACACAGCAGTGGCCTGAAATCGGGGGTAAGCTCACCACCTCTTCGCCGATGACGATCAGGGCAATCTCCCTCTGCGTCCGAGAGCCTCTATTTATGTCTCAAAGAGTAACTGAGGCCAATTTGGAAATGGTGCGCGATGCAGGGTTCGAACCTGCGACTTCTTGCGTGTGAAGCAAGCGCTCTACCACTGAGCTAATCGCGCAAAAGAGGTCTCTGTCTGCGAAGAGGGAGTCTTCTACAGAAGAGGAATCTCAAGAGAATGAAATAGGCTAGCCGAGCATCAAAACATGGGGCAAGGAGATTGAGTGAATCCGGTCTGCAGACTCCGGATCTTTGCATAGGGAACTCACTTGTTGAGGAGCACGGCGTATTGAGCTATGGATTTCGCAACTGGTTCTGCCAACCCCCCCACCCAATGTTTCATTCATGAAAAAAGGCATCGTTCAGGTAGCGCTCCTGGTGGATGTCTCGCTTGGTTGCGGTCGGGGTATCAGCCTCGGTGTCTCCCGTTACGCGAAGTCGAAAGGGAACTGGATCTTCTTCCCCCATGAACATCCCAAGCCGGAAAAGCTTCCCGAGTGGATGGAGCGGACCCGCGTCGATGCCGTCATCGCCTACAGGGCGAATCAGAACGTCCTGAAAAAGATCCGTTCGCTCGGAGTTCCCGCAGTGAATGTGCACGGACACTTTCAGGACCCGGCGATCCCGGTGATCAGGACGGATGCCTCCGCTCTGGTGCTGATGACGCTCCGATTCATGGTTTCCTGCGGATTCGAGCATCTGGCTTTCTGTGGATTCCCCGGTGTGTTTTACTCGGACCAGCGTGAGCAGGCGTTCAGGCATCATGCGCGCGAGTTCACCGCATCACCTCACAGTTTCAGGGGATCCGGTGAGCCCATTGTCGATTACGATCCCTACCGTCACAAGGGGTACTCTCCCGACGGAGGTCAGGGCCTGGCCCGATGGATCCGATCGCTACCGAAGCCGGTCGGCATCATTGCCTGCAACGATATCCGGGCACTCCAAGTGATCAACGCCTGCAGGGGGGAGGGTATCCGCGTTCCGGAAGAGGTAGCCGTCATCGGGGTCGATAACGATGAAGTGATCTGCAGTCTGAGCAGACCGACGCTCTCCTCGGTCGAGCAGGACACGGAGGCAATCGGCGGACTCGCCGCGTCGCTGATCGACGAGATGCTCTCGGGCAAGAGGGTGCCCCTGTTCCACGAGGTGACTCCCAAGGGGATCGTGGAACGGGAGTCCACCGATGTCGTCGTGGCCGATGACCCGCTTGTCATCAGTGCTGCACGCCTGATTCGGGACGGGATCGCCTCGGGGATCTCCATGAAGGAACTCTGCTCGGCGCTCTCCGTCTCACGCTCCAAGCTGGACAATGTTTTTTTCGAGAGTCTCGGACGAACACCGTCCGAGGAGATCCAACGCACACGACTACGCAGGTGCAGTGAGTTGCTTCTGACCACCGATCTGAAGATCACGGAAGTCGCGAGTCGTTGTGGCTTCTCTTCGGCAACTCATCTTGGACGTTTTTTTAAAAGAGAGACAGGTGTGACACCCCTTGAGTTCAGGAGCAGTAAGGGACGATCGGGATAGTGCTGGAAGAGGTGAGGGGGCTCGCCTCTCGCCTAAGTCGGTTCTCTTTGGAGGAAAGTCGTGGGAAGTCAGCAAGGAAAAATGGCGATGATTTGCGAAAAACGTCCGTTTCGCACGAGTAACCGAGGAGCTATAGAAAAAACATCCCCCCATGAATCATTCATTCAAATACATTGTCGCTCCGCTATTCTGCGGACTCATTCTCGCCTCTTCCGGTTTTTGTTTTAGTCAGACAACCGTGGTGACCGCCGGAATCTACGGATTCAGTACGATCTCGGCTCCGGTTGGCGGAAGAGTGATTGCCCCGGTGTTCGTGAAGAACTCGGTTTACTCGGGAGCTGTGCCAGTCTCAGGCAATACCTTCCTGGCCGCCGGGATTGCCTCGAACTCGCTCTCCCCCTCCTCCTTCAGCGACCGACCCAACGCCCCACGCTACTACGTGGAGATCACTTCTGGAATCTACGCGGGTAATATCTACGACGTTGCCGGGAATGACACCAACGGCATCACCGTCTACGGATTGCCGAGCACACTCAACGGACAGTCCAACATCGTGATTGCCGTACGACCGCACTTCACGCTGGGAGATCTGGCTTCCGCATCGAGCGGACTCAGCGCCTATAGTGACGCTCTTTCCCTCTACCAGACCAATAGCGGCCAAAGCACCTATATCTATTCGGGGACCGGCGTGGTGGATGGCAATAACGCAACAGCTGATCAGATCGTGCTCTACCCGGGATCCGGTGCCCTCCTCAATAACAGTGGCAATGCCAGCTTCACGTTCAGCGGTCTCGTGAAAACGAACCAGACGGTCGTTCCCATTTATGCCGGAGTCACCCTTGTCGCCCCGATTGACCCGACCGGAACAACGACCATCTACTCCGAGAATCTGGCTGCGATTCTTCAACCCTACGTCGAGGCCGTCTCGCTGGTAGCGACCGATGGGTCGCTCGGGACCACGCCCTTCTATTCGGACGGAACCCAACTCCTCGACCAGAATTACAGCCCACTGGATCCCTCGGTTGCTCCCATTGTTTCCTCGGGGAACGGATTCTTCATCAACACGACTCAGAATCGTCTCTGGACCAATGCAAGCGCCGTGAACTCGTACTAAACAACTCCCCCTACGCCCCTCCAAAGCTCCTTCCACTCTCCCCCCAAAATGAACAAACTCATTCTTCCACTGGTCTTAGCGACCCTTCTTTCAGTAACAACGGGACTACGGGCCTCATCCACCAATGCCGGAACGATCAATATCGGTACGGTGGCTGTGAATACCAATACGGGCCTCTTCCTGGACTCGAACTATGCCGAACTGACCAACGGCGGCATCCGGGTCGGATACTTCAGTGAAAGCGAGGCACAGATCAAGGCGCTGGTTTCCGGGTGGTCCGACTCAGCCGTCTTCAATAATACGAACGGGACGACCACGGAATACAGCACCGCGACCTACAGTCATTACGAGCAACTGAACAGCCTCTTCACGCAGGTAGGCACAGGCGGTAGTAACGGTTCCACGGTCTCGGGATGGAATTTCTCCACCAATGGGACAATCGCAGGAACAAGTCTGGGAGTGAGTGCCAGTGTGGTGCCATCCGGCACCCAACTCTATGTCTGGGCCTTCAATATCCTGAGTTATACCTCGGCGGATTTTAATGGGACCACCCAATGGGGACTCTTCACGGGGGAATCAAGCTGGCTTGCTCCGTCTGCCGGGACGATTTCACTCGATCCTGCAGAGGTGACGTCATCGGGCGTTATCATCGGCACCTCACTCGATCCGTTGGGGACTGGCGTCCCCACAGTGAATAGTCTGGCCCTTGCCCCCGAGCCCACCAGCTGGGGATTTTTTCTTTTTGCAGTCATCCTGTTTTTCGCAGTCAGCTTAAGGCGCCACCATCTGGCAAAAACTGCCCGGAAGGGGACGCTGATTCTCCTCTTGAGCGGGGTCATCTCCGCCCATGCGGATACTAATGCCATCTTCTTCTGCGTGGCTGGAAATTCTGGGAATGCTGGCACGACACAAACCTACGCGGGCCCGGGAAATGGCTGGAGCTATAGTGCCGTGGCACAAGTTCCCGGAACCACCTGGAACTTCTTTGGAATACCCAGCACCGTCTCCACCGCAACAGTCGGAACCAACACACTTGCCGCTCCAACCAATACATTTGCACTGAAAAGTCCGACGAATGGAACCACTGCAATCAGTCTAAGTGCCACGGCCATAGTGCCCCAAGCGGTCTCAGGAAAAGTTGAGCCTAATAATGGCACTTGGGGAACCTCCATTCAGACGACGGCACCGCTGACCGCTGGATGGCGCATCTACAATAGCTATGATTACGTCACGTTCTCACTCGCAAATCTTGTGCCGAATCAGAACTACCTTCTTTATACCTACGCCGCCTATGTAAACGCTGCAGCCTATGGTGGAGCCTGTGTCGTTCTTTCTTCCGGCAATGTGCCATCAGGTGGAGCCTCCTGGCTGGATGTGCCGGGATGTTTAAACGGAACACTTTTCACCACAACACCCGGAGCCTCCGTTCCTGTGACTGGAGCTGCTGCGGGTGTTGCTAATACGAGCGTTCAGGCTCCATGGGGTTCTATTCAGGCGGTTGCTGATGGTAGTGGTAAGCTGGCATTCAGTTGCGGACGTCCCGGTAGGGCTGCCGGCACGGGATTTGTTACTTTCCCCTCGGCACCTAACACAACAATTAGCGGCACCGGTGGGAGTTGGATCAATGCTTTTCAGGTGATCCCCTATCCAGTTGCTGTGATCTCCGTCCAGCCCTCCAGTGCCCCCAGTGTTACCTCGGGCAGTACGGCTAGTCTCAGCGTGACGGCTACCAACTGGTACACCAACAGCAACATTACCTACCAGTGGCAGTTCAATGGGACAAACCTGACAAACGGCGGCACGGGTACCGGATCCACCATTTCAGGAGCCACGAGCGCCACACTCAATGTGAGCAATGCAGGCTCCAGTGATGCCGGCACCTATACCGTTGTCGTAAGTAATCCGGGGGGATCGGTGACGAGTTCCAATTCCGTCCTTGCCGTCTCCTCCAGCATTATTGCTCCCTCGATCGTTACCCAGCCCGCGACCACGAATGTGAGCGCCGGAAGCACGGCCTCACTCTCCGTCTCTGCCAACGGGACCGCCCCGCTTGCCTACCAGTGGCAATGGAGCACGGATGGTACAAACTTCAGCAATATTGGCTCCAACAACGCCATCCTCTCGATCACGAACGCCCAGATCGTGAATTCCGGATACTACAACGTAACGATTACTAACAGCGCGGGGAGCGTGATCAGTTCGAACGCCATACTGACCATCACCCAGAACCAGATCACCAACCAGCCCACGGGTGGGCTCTACACAAACGGAGCCTCCAACACACTCAGCGTCTCCGTCGCGGCAAATCCTCCGCCGAGCTTCCAATGGCAGCTCTCAACGGATGGATACCACTACACGAATATCACCGGAGGGACGGGCTCATCACTTCCCCTCACGGTTTCATCAAGTAACTCTGGCTTCTTCCGCGTGGTTGCCTCCAACAGTGTGGGTGCTACCACAAGTTCCGTGGTTTACTCCGGCATTGCCTCCACGACACTCGGCACTCCAACCCTCTCCCCTGCAAATAACGCTGTGTCTGTCAATCGGGACACTCCTTTCAAGCTCACCTTCTCGGGGCCACCAATGGTGGGTAGCTCGGGAACAATCCGTATCTATAATGCCGCCAACAATGCCCTTGTTGCCTCATATAACCTGGGGACGATGACGATAGCCCCCGGAACTTACCAGTCTGGAACCAACGCTCCTTACACGATTTTCCATCAGACGACCAAGAGCATCAATGGAAACTCGGTCACCTACACGCCGATCATCTCGCTGGGATTCCAACCCGGACCGACAAATTTCCCGATCACTCCAGCCGGTTACAACTCCAACACGGCCATCATCACCCTGCCGGCCAGCACCACGCTCTCCTATGGAACCAGCTACTATGTCCAGATGGATCCCGGTGTCTTTGTCGACACGAATGGAGCGGCTTATCCCGGCATCTCTGATACAACTTCGTGGACGTTCACGGTGAAGGCAGCAGGACCCACGAATGGAACCACCAGTATTGTGGTGGGTAACGATGGGACTACAACCGATTTCTCAACCTTGGAGGGTGCAGCTGAGTTTGTGCCGACCTCCAACACGACACCTACCACGGTGACCATCCATCAGGGATTTTACCCGGAGGTTGTTTATTGGAAATCACCCTATGTCACGATTCAAGGTCAGGGACGGACAAATACGGTGATAGCCTTCATCAACAACAACTACGTCAATCCCAGCACGGCCACTCGGCCGGTTGTGGACGTGGTGACGTCCCATGTCACCCTGCAAGACTTGGCAATCTACAACCTGACGCCCTTCAATGGGTCCCAGGCGGAATCCATTTATACCTATGGAAGTAGCCTCAGCCTAGTCCGTGTGGGACTCTACAGTTATCAGGACACCCTCTTGGCCAATGCGGGATCACTTTTCGTCTCGGACAGTTACATTGAGGGGAATGTCGATTACATGTGGGGTACCGCCGCCACCTTCATCCAACGCTCGGATTTGAGGGAGAATGCCAATGATGGGGGGGCTATTGCGGGCTACAGCCAGGCACGCAATGCCTCCAATGGCTATGGATTCTCTTTCGTGAATTGCACCCTGGATGCTTATCCGGGAATCACTAACAACAGTAGTTCCCTCTCCCGAAGCTTCTCCGCCGAGTATCCTTTCAATCAGACGGCCTATATTAACTGCCGCATGGGCCCTCATATTGAGCCGGCTGGATGGCAACTTTATGACGGCACCGGCGTGACCTCACAGCTCTGGGAATACCAGAGCAGGGATTTGAGCAACAACCTTCTCACGTCCAGCGTCCTCACGAACAGGCCAACCTATAATCGTTCCTTCTCAGTCAACGGAACCAATATTGTTTATACGGCAGCTCAAAACAACTCACCTGATGTCCTCGCGAATGGACAGATCAGTGCCGCTCTTGCCGCAATCATGACGAATTCGACCCAGATCCTGGGTTGGACGCCGACCTCTTCACCTGACGCGGTGATCACTCCGACCAGCAATGCAATAACGATCTATCAGGGGTCATCATTTGCAGATCCCGGAGCCACAGTGGTCGATCCAGCGGATGGAACGCTCTCCATTGCGTCAGGAAATGGAACTGTTGATCCAACAACCATCGGAAGCTACACCGTGACCTATGGGTATACGAACTCACTTAGGATTCCAGCCGCCCCCGCGACGATGACCGTCACAGTGGCTGCCATTCCGACGGCATCCATCAGCTTCAGCGGAACAAATGTTCCATACAATGGCAACCCCCGCCCGGTTGCCGTCACAACGACACCGAGCAATGTGGCTGTCGCTGTTACTTATAACGGCTCTGCAACTGCACCAACTGCGGTGGGGACTTATGCTGTCAATGCGAGTGTCACGGCCTCTAATTATAAGGGCAGCAACTCGACGACCCTCACGATCTACGATGCGAGTGCTCTCTGGCGCCAAGCATTCTATGGGACAACATCAAATTCCGGAAACGCAGCCGACTCGGCCGATCCTTATGGAACCGGATTGAGCAATCTCCAAAATTATACCCTCGGGAATAATCCGACCCTCCCCGCGACCAATCCTCTCGGGAACACCACGTCATCGAATGGTCTCTTCACCCTGAGTTTCACGGCTGTGCCCGCAGGTAATGGGGCTGGATACGCAGGGCTGACACGCCACTATGCTCTGGAGTCCTCGACGAATCCCGCCGGGCCTGTCTGGTCTTCCATCAGTGGCTACGACAGCATCGCTGCATCGAACCAGACGGTGAGTTTCTCCACCAACACCACGAACTTCACCAACTGGTTCGTGAGGATTCGCGCCTGGTTGCAGTAAATCATGCGATTCCTTGATTGGAGGAGAGCTTGGCGAAGTATTCCAACGATCTGTTTGTCGTATCTTTTTCTCCCAAGAGGGTCGGCTTAGGAGTCAGCTTAAGTCGTTTTTCTCATGCAGTTCATTGGGAAAAATGACGAGGATTAACGAAAAATAATCGATGGAATTCTCGCTTGACCGAGGTAATTTCTAAAAATTACCCCTCAAATGAAGTTTTTTATAAAACGAGAGTATTTGGTCAGTTTGGCTTTCCTGACAGCATATTCATCCTTTCCTTCAGTCCTATGGGCCGATACCAACCCGGTCTTTGTCAGTTACACATCAAGCAGCAATGCCGTTAATTCCAATGTCCTTGTCACGGTGCCGGCTCCAGGAAGTGGGTGGAGTTACTCGGCGGCTGCCCAGATCGCCGGGACAAAATGGAATCAGATCAGCGCTCCGAACAACCCGATCCCCGACGGCACGGGGAGTGGAAATATCAACACGACCAACACGCTTTCCACCGCAAACAATCTCACGCTCACGAACCCCGCTGGGGTTGCCACGGGAATCAATCTGACGGAGCAAATTATCGTCGGGGCCACGTTGGATACATCAAGCACTCGATATGATCCCAGGAGTGGTTCCTTTGCGGCCTCCAACTCGTTGGCCCCTTATCCATTGATGTGCACGGGATGGAGGATCTACACCTCGGGCGTCCATCTCAGACACAATCTCTCCAACCTCTCCACGAATGCCCCGTATCTCCTCTACATTTATTCCTCAATCGCTGCGGCAAACTCGTGGGGATCGTCGAATGTCTTGAGCAGCAGCAATGTATTTTCCAGTAATCCTAGTTACCTCGATATTCCAGGCTCACCCACGGGATATCTCTTCACCAACGCGGCAGGAACAGTCTCCCCGATAGCACCGGCACCGGCTGGCCAGAGCAACACGGTCGCAGTACAGCCTTCAGGGGCACCCACCTGGGGAGTTCTGCTGGCCCAATCCGATGCCAACGGAAAACTGAGTTTCGATACGATGAAGGCAACTCTCGGTGCTAATAACGGTTACATCAACGGGTGGCAACTGATTCCTTATCCGCTCCCGGTGATCACCACCCAACCTGTCACCACGACCAATATCGCTGCAGGTAGCAATGCCGTGCTCAGCGTTATGGTGACCAATTGGTACACCAATAGCTTCTCCTATCAGTGGCAGAAGGGTGGAGTGAACTTGAGTGACGGCACCACAGGGAACAGCACATCAATGTATAGCGGCACAACGTCGCCCGTGCTGACCATAAGTAATCTTGCAACTGGTGATGCCGGAAGTTTCAACGTCGTCGTCTCTAATGCCGGAGGTTCGGTCACCAGTTCAGTGTCCACGCTGATTGTTACCGGCGGCTCTTTTATAACCCTCAATCATTCCCTTAGTAACTCCGTCACCTTTTGGTATCAAGGCACTCCCTATAGAGATCCGGGCGCCGTCGTGGTTGATTCGACTGACGGTACGATTCCAGAGATCGGGAGCGGATCGGTGAACACTTCGGCATTAGGTTCCTACACGATCACATACCCGGCCTACACCGACTCCCTGGGAGTGATCACCCCCGGGATCAGCAGGACCGTCATTGTGGTTGCGGCTCCTTCACTTGCTCTTAACGGAAGCAATCCACTCTCGGTCAACTGGGGTTCTGCTTTCAGCGATCCGGGGGCGACTTTGAACGATCCGATGGACGGCACGGTCACCGTGAGTGCCTCAAACTCACCTGACACAACGAAACTCGGTTCGACCACCTTGACCTACGCTTTCACGAACTCTGTGGGGAATGTCGTCACGCCGATCCAGCGGATCGTGAATGTGGTTCCCGTAACACCGAACCTCCCGACCATCGGTAGCAACTCCTACGATATCACAGTTCCAAACAGCGCGATCAACGGAGGTGCCGTGGCCTCCACGAATAATGCCTCCTCCGTGAACGCCTCGGCCATCAATGCCTACATCTCCTATTGCAGCACCAACGGCGGTGGCACTGTGCTGATTCCGGCCGGAACATTTGTTTCCGACACGATCACGCTCCGCAGTAACGTGAACCTGCAGTTGGCCTCCAATGCCGTCCTGAAAAATTCGAACTACAACAACACGCTGGTCACGACAACCGGTTCGCCCAGTGACGTTGCCATCACGGGATCGGGTGCCATCGATGGCGGGGCCACAACGACTGTGGGAGCCAATAACCTTATTGTCCTCACCTCCTGCACCCGGTTGCTGATACAAGGGGTCACCATCAAGAACTCGGGTCATGAGCATCTTGTGATCCCAAACGGCAATCATGTGACCGTTGACGGGGTCACTGTCACCGATGTGAACACCCTCGCCGCCAATGGGGGAGCTTACCTCGCAAACACGGATGGCATCGACTACTACGGCCAGAACTTCCTCTTCAAAAACTGCAAGGTGGATGACGGTGATGATGACATCGTGGCCAAGCCGCTTGGATCGGCCTGCGTCAACATCACGATCACGAATTGCACGGTCACGGCCGGTCATGGCATCGGTGTTGGAGGGGGCACACAACTCGGTCTCACGAACTATCTGGTGACCGATTGCGGATTCACGGGAACGGACTACGGGGTCAGGATCAAGGCGGGGGACAATCCAACCAACAATCCGGGAGGGACGGTCTCGAATGTGGTCTACAGGAACATCGCGATGACCAATGTTGCGCGTCCGCTGGTTCTGGAGAGTTGGTATGACAGCGGTGATAACTTCCCCTCTTCTCCCACGGACTACAGCGTTTACACCACCAAGTATTCCTCCAACAACACTTTCTATACAACGAATGCCCGTGCCACGGATGCCTACACACCGATGTTCCAGAATGTCTCCTACCTCAATATCACCATCACCAACTGCATGTATCCTGGTGATTTTGAGGGGATGTATACCATCCCCCGGAATATCAATGGCCTCACCTTTTCGAATGTCACCATCAGTGTCGCCTCCAACGCGTCAACTTCGAGCCAGTTTAACCTGTGGCACGCCACCAACGTGACCATCTCCAACCTCAAGGTAACGACTTCGACAAGAAATGCCTATTACAACGCCTCCCCTTTGAAAGGCGTCTGGACGAATGATCTAGGGGGCCTGACCCTTCTTACTAATACGGTGACTCCGGCCACGGTCACCATCTCCAACACGAATCAGACCTACGACGGAACCGCTAAAGCGGTCACGGCAATCGTTTCTCCAACCGCTGCAGCGCCGTTGAGCGTGACCTATTCGAATCTTTCCTACGCGGTGAGTGCCACTCCTCCAACAAATGCCGGTTCCTATACCGTGGTAGGTTCGGTCACGAACACCGGCTACACTGGATCCTCCACAGCAACCCTGATCATCAGTCCGGCCACCGCTCTGATCAATTTCAGCAACACAAACCAACCCTACAACGGCTTTGCCAGATCAGTCATCGTCAGCACGACTCCGGGCAACCTTCGGACCACCCTCACTTACGGCGGAAGCTCGAACGCCCCGATCGGAGTGGGCAGTTATGCCCTGCAATCCGCCGTGGTAGATAGTAATTACTCGGGTTCAGCAAGTTCCACGTTGGTTATTTATGATGCGGTTGCCTCTTGGCGTCAGTCCCTCTTCGGAACAGGTAGTAATACCGGCAACGCTGCCGATACCGCCACTCCCTATGGGATCGGCCTGAATAATCTTCAGGCCTATACGCTTGGGATTGATCCGACCCATCCCCTTAACAAACCTCTTTTGAGTATCAGCAACGCGGGAAGCAATACGGTGACGCTCTCCTTCTTGGCGCGCTCGGCGGGATCGGGTGCTGGTTATGCGGCATTGACCCGTTTCTACAATCTCGAGTCCACCACCAACCTCACCAACTCTTCCTGGAGCCCTGTCTCCGGTTACTCCAACATCCAGGCATCAAATCAGACGATCATCCTTTCCACCAACGCCTCGGGAGCTAGTAAACTGTTCTACCGACTCAAGGCCTGGTTGCAGTAAATTTCGTAGACCTCATCGGGAAGGGTAGGTGTCGTTAGTGATCCCCCCTTGCACTTTTGGGATTCCCACGGGGCATCTGGGCTCTCACCGTGTTTCTTAGCTAGCCCGTGTGCAGATGCCTGAAAAAGCGACCTGTTCTTGCAAAAAATAATCAATGGCAAGCCCCTCGATCCCAGCTAGTTTTAATAGAACTTCCCCCTCCCCAGATGATGTTTTTGCTTTCACATTCCGCGATTTTCGCTGTTTTCAGTAGTGCTAAGCGGAAGTGGGTTTTAGGAGTTGTAATGCTCATCATGGGAGTCAGTTCACTTTATGCTCAGTCATGGACGGCTCCACCGACACTTCCCGTGTTCGGGAGCAGCGATTTCAACGTGACCATCTCCAATCCAAGTATCGACGGAGGAGCCACTGTTAGTACCAACAACACTCCCTCAATCAATGCTTCGGTGATTGATGCCTTTATCAATTACTGTTCCACAAACCAGACGGGAGGACTTGGTGGGACGGTCGAAGTGCCTGCCGGGATCTATTCCCTGAATCCGATTATCCTGAATTCGAATGTGAATCTCCAGATTGATCCCGGATGTGTCCTCTCCAATGCCGTCTACACCAACACGCTGATCACGAGTTCGGGTAAAACAAATATGGAGATAAGCGGAGGAGGGGTTATTGAAGGAGGGGCAATGACCGCCCCGGGAGGTAATAAATTGGTCTACCTGCAGGGAGTCAACACACTCGAGGTCACGAATGTTTCCGTCGAGGATTCAGGAAATGAACATCTTGTGGTCGAGAATGACATTAATGTCACAATCAGTGGTGTCACGATTGCCGATCCCGGCACACTGAAGGCGAATAATGGAAATTATCTAGCGAATACGGATGGAATCGATTTCTACGGGACAAATTTCCTGATTAAAAACTGCTCCGTTAATGACGGAGATGACAATATCTGTGCCAAGCCAGCCAGCGGAGGATGCGCCAATATCGTGATCACCAACTGTGCCATCGGTGTTGGTCACGGCATCTCGATTGGGGGAGGAACAAGCCATGGACTTTCGAACATGCTGGTCACGGATTGCTCCTTCAATGGCACGGTCAACGGGCTCCGTATCAAGGCGTGTGATTCAAGTTGGAGTAACAGTCTGGTTCAGGACTATGGGGGAGGCCTTGCCAACCCGGTCACCAATGTCACTTACAGGAACATTACGATGACCAATGTTACCAACCCGATCATTCTGGAAAGTTTCTACAATGGGAATGACAACCTTCCCACCAATAAGGTTACTTCTCCAACAAATCTATCCTACTACCCTTCAATTCCCACGGTGGTCAATAGTACCACCCCGATGTATGAAGGGATCTCTTTTGACAATATTCAGATCACCAATGCGGGTAATGCGGGGATCTTCGAGGGACTGAATACAACGACCCCGAATATCAATGGTCTCTCGTTCAGTAATGTAACTATCTCGGCGAGTCAGGAGATGGTCATGTGGTATGCCACCAATGTCAGCATCATCGGAGTCTCGGTCACTATCCCGCAAGATAACCCCTATGCGAATGCTTCCCCGATTGCCGGATCCTGGACCTACGATGCGAGTGTGACGATTGTGCCCGAACCGTCGACTCCGGTCCTTTGCTTGCTGGGTCTCGCAGGTGCTCTTCTCTGCTGGCGGTTCGGATGGTATCGCGGGGCGGATGTTTGTAAGAGGTCCGATCAACGACAATAAAAAAGTCTTTTCTCACCTTTGAAAAGGCCTCGCCATATAAGGGCACGAGATGGTGAGGGCTCCTGCAGTGGATGATAAAAATTTTATTGGTCGAAAAAGAGCTCCGCGATGCCAAGGCCGTTTTCCCCCGCCACGGAGTAGACCATGTAGGTCCGTCCGTTTTCCTGAAAGATGTTGGGATCCCGGACTTCATTGCGACGGCCCTTGGCGCCGCCGACATCTGATGGGATCAGTGGCATGGTGGCCCCTTCGTACCCGGTTTCCGGTTTGAGGACCAATGCCGGGGCCGACATGGTGCTGCCCCACTCCCTCCAATCCTTTGTCAGATCTATGCGGTTGCAGTAGATCCGCTCGGGAGCCTCTCCCGTGATCGAGTAGAAGAGATAGAGGGTGTCACCCTCGATCCGGAATCCCGAGTGGCGCATGTGGGAGGTAATGAGCGTGGGACCCGTCTCGAACGGAGTGATCCCGTCCCTGGAACGAAAGAGAACTCCGCCGTGCTCCCCCTTTTTCGTCACCGTGTAAAACCAACCCCCATGCTCGAAGACACAGAAATAGGAGGGTCCAAGTGGGGTGGCGGAGGGAGTGAAGTTGATCCCATCCTTGGAAACAGCGAGGTAGGTCAATTGAACCACCCCGCTCTCATCCGGTCCGTGAAAATACATCCGCACCTCCTTCTTCACCGGATCCACGTGAACGTCGGGAGAGGCGATGTGGTTCTTGCAGATGGTCTGGGTGCGACGAAGCACTCCGTTCTCACGGACGGTCCAAGGCCCTTCAAGATGGTCAGCAGTGGCCAGACTGATGTGCTGTCCATGATGATCCGCAAAATAGAGATAATATTTTCCAAGCGGGTGTTCAACCCAGGGTGGGGCAAGGAC
>Ga0208497_1000619_pt1 | contig 15536 bp, 13 predicted proteins | sample CryBogCBE25Aug07_FD_184555 | JGI IMG/M metagenome (GOLD analysis project Ga0208497, IMG submission 184555) | Freshwater microbial communities from Crystal Bog, Wisconsin, USA - CBE25Aug07 (SPAdes) | ecosystem: Environmental > Aquatic > Freshwater > Lake | place: Crystal Bog, Wisconsin, USA...
ACAAAGGATATGTTGGAGGTGCGCATTAAAGCCTCCATTGTTGAATCGTTAACATCAAAGTTGCAACAGAATATCTCCATCGCAGTGCAAGTGAATGAAGATCTAGAAGTTCCAACCCCAGAATTGCCTCGTGAAAATATTCAGGTTGATAACACTGTTATTGAACCCAAGGCGGGAACCGGACGCAGCTTCGATTCCCAGAAGGTTGTTGAATCAACACAACTCAACCCTCGATATATTTTTGAAACTTTTGTTATCGGTGCTTCAAATCGTTTTGCGCATGCTGCTGCTGTCGCTGTCGCCGAAGCGCCAGCTAAGGCGTATAACCCACTCTTTATCTACGGTGAATCTGGGTTGGGCAAGACCCACTTGCTACATGCAATCGGCGCTTACGCAAAAGAGCTATACGGCAATGTTCGCGTTCGCTATGTCTCATCCGAAGAGTTCACCAACGACTTCATTAATTCGATTCGTGATGATAAGGCGCTTGTTTTTAAGCAACGCTACCGCGATCTAGATATTCTCCTTGTTGACGATATTCAATTTTTAGAGAATAAAGAGGCGACTCAAGAAGAGTTCTTCCACACTTTCAACACTTTATACAATGCCAATAAACAGATTGTTATCTCGAGCGACCGTCCGCCAAAACAATTAACTACTCTTGAAGATCGCCTCCGCTCTCGCTTCGAGTGGGGTTTGATCACAGATATTCAACCGCCTGAGTTGGAGACTCGTATTGCAATTCTTCGTAAGAAGGCTGCGCAAGATAAGTTGAATGCTCCGGATGATGTTTTGGAATATATCGCTTCTAAAATCTCATCCAATATTCGCGAGTTAGAAGGCGCACTCATTCGTGTCACTGCCTTCGCATCACTTAATCGCCAACCGGTGGACCTCGGCCTCGCCGAGATTGTTCTGAAGGATTTAATCCCAGATTCATCCAGCCCTGATATCACTGCTGCAATGATTATGGCGCAGACCGCTACCTACTTCAGCCTCTCTATCGAGGATATCTGTGGCAGTAATCGCTCTCGAGGTCTGGTCCAAGCTCGCCAAATAGCGATGTACCTTTGCCGAGAGTTGACTGAGATGAGCCTCCCGAAGATTGGTCAGAGCTTCGGCGGCCGAGACCACACAACGGTGATGCACGCAGATCGGAAGATTCGCCAGCTGATGGCGGAGCGGAGATCTATTTATAACCATGTGACAGAGCTGACCAATAAAATTAAGAGCCAGAATAAAGGTTAACCCCAGTCTGGGGAGAACTTGTGGATAACCCGCTTTTTCGGTGTATAAAGTGTGGGATTACGGAGAGGTTAGGTGGATAGGTTCCAGGAATGATTGGCGGTTGATCGGGATTCGCTCGGTTACCCCAAGAAGGACACAGCCTTACCCACATAAGAAATAGGTTAAAAAGAGTGTATGAGCAGGGATTTCATAGATATCCACAGCTTTTACCTCTGGTTATTACGAATAGTTTTATTAATAGATAAAAGATGGATTTAGCGAGAACCTGACCGGTTCTCAGATAAGAAGATGGGAAGCGAAGATGAAGTTTATTGTTGAGCGAGATGACCTGGTCGATGCCGTCAACTGGGTTGCCCGCAGCCTCAGCACCCGCCCCATCAAACTTGAGCTCTTAGGAATCCTCATCGACGTCGACACTTCGATCACCCTTACGGGCTCTGACCTCGAGACCTCAACTAAAGCAATATTGAAGGCGGATATCGCAACAAAGGGCAAAGTGCTCGTCCCCGGCCGGTTGCTTGCAGAAATTTCCCGCGCCCTTCCTAATAAGCCGATCACCTTCCTCCTCGACGGAAACCGCGTTCTGGTGACCGCCGGCTCATCAAAGTTCACCCTTCCTACTTTGGCGACAACTGAGTATCCAGCCCTTCCAAGCATCCCAGAGACAATCGGAATGGTCGACAGCAACACCTTTAGCTCTGCGGTCGGACAGGTCGCCTTCGCAGCCGCGAAGGATGACACCATTCTTCGTTACACCGGCGTGCATATCGCTCTTAAAAAGAACACAATGGTCTTAGCGGCAACCGATAAATATCGGATCGCGGTAAAAGAGATCTCGTGGCAGACAAAGAGCGAAGATCTCGACACCTCCCTCTTGCTTCGTGCTCGCACTCTCTCTGAAGCAGTGAAATCACTTACCTCTGCACCACATATCGCATTCGCACTCTCACAAACCGATGCAAAAGAACGCCTCGTTGGTTTCGTCTCAGATTTAAAAACAATGACAACACGAACCCTTAATGAGGATTTCGCAAAATTTGAACAACTCTTCGCCTTTGAACCAGCAGCCAAAATTTCACTCGAGGTTCAATCGCTACTCAATGCGGTAAAACGCGTGGCGCTGGTTACCGATAAGACAGTTCCACTCCGCCTTAACTTTGCAGACAACGTGCTTAAGTTAGAGGCCGGAGCAGATCAAGATGCTCAGGCAACGGAAGAGTTAGAGATTGATTACTCTGGCAGCCCAATCTCGGTTGGGTTTAACCCAATCTATCTCGCAGAGGGATTGCAAGCACTCAACCACGAGTTTGCCGAGATTCGATTTACTCCAGATCCAAAAGATAACTCCCTCCCGGATCCTAAGAAGCAGGTCATCTTGATTGGTAAATCGAAGATTGATGGCGAGATTGATGGCAGCTATAAGTACGCCATCATGCCAATGCGTTACAACTCGTAAGCGCACCTCCGACCTTCACTCGCTATGTATATTAAACATCTGGCATTAACGAACTACCGTTCGTACTCCCAGCTAGATTTAGAGTTGCAACCCGGCGTCAACATCTTTATTGGCAAGAACGGTGAAGGTAAGACAAATATCGTCGAATCCATTCTCTATCTCTCTTACCTCTCCTCACATCGAACCGCCTCTGACGCCCCACTTGTTCAATTAGGGAGTACGGCCGGGTATGTCCGAGCCAAAGTTGAGAACGGTGAACGCGAGATCCTTGTTGAGTTAGAGATTAATGCCGAGAAAGCGAACCGAGCCCGCATTAATCAAAACACCACTCGGAGCCAAAGGGAGTTATTGGGCTTAGTCCAAGCTATTTATTTCTCGCCAGAAGACCTTGACTTGGTGCGCGGCGACCCAGCAATTCGTAGACGTTTCGTTGATCAACTTCTTATTCTTCGTTATCCACGACTCGCAGCCGTGATGAGCGATTACGACCGTGCGGTCAAGCAACGTAACTCACTTTTAAAGAACCGCAGCAGCAACGCTTCGCTGCAACCATGGAATCACCATGTTGCAAATTTCGGCGGCGAGATCATCGCGGCTCGCCTCTCTCTCCTTGCAGATTTCGAACCAACCTTCACAGAGGTCTATAAAGAGATTTCTTCGGCCAAGAAAGCATTCATCACATATAAATCAAGTATCGATGAGCCATCTCTCTTACCAGATGAGAACAGAGCAAAAATAATTGCAAAGATGGAATCAGTTGCGCACCAAGAGTTTGAGAGAGGTGTGACTTTAGTTGGTCCACATCGCGATGATCTCTTGCTCATGCTCGGAGACCACTTTGTTAAAGGGTACGCCTCACATGGCGAATCGTGGTCAGTTGCGCTCTCACTCAAACTTGCAAGTTATCAACTGCTTCAAAACGAAGGCGCTAGACCAATATTAATTTTGGACGATGTCTTCTCAGAGCTAGATGAAGAGAGACGAACAAAACTTATCGCCTTGGCAAATACCGCCGAACAAACTTTTATTACCGTCGCAGTTCAATCGGATCTACCTGATGAATTATCTGGTCAGACTTTTGCGGTGAAATCTGGATCGGTTAAGTCCCAATCATGAAGAAAGATTTAGCACGTGAGATGTATAAGGCGTGGCGGACACAATTAAAATCCCGTGATGCGCTGGGTAGAGAAGAAGAGAAACGCTCTAAAAACGATGACCCGCTCGCAATTGGAAATATTCTTGAAGAGTTTGTTGGTGTGAGAGATTGGCGCAAAGGAATCGCCGAAGGCACCCTCTTCTCCGAATGGGCGAGCGTTGTAGGGGCGGATATTTCAGAGAATGCCGTGCCGGCCTCACTTGTTGATGGTCGCCTCACGATCCAAACTCGGTCAACCGCGTGGGCCACACAGCTCAACATGATGAGGTCTCAACTCCTCGAGACGATCCGCAAGAGCGCTCCCGGAGCCCTGGTAGAGGAGATCGTCGTGATTGGGCCTAACGCCCCAAGCTGGAAGAAGGGGTTGCGGACGATTCGAGGGGCAAAGGGCCCCAGAGACACATACGGCTAATTTCCTCACTGTTTCTAATACTGGACCTCACCTAGGCGAAGAAATGGCGCGAGATACCCCGTCTAGCCCCTTTTTCATTGGCTCTCACCGAGCTTTCTGACTAAGATAATCCAAGGAAAAGGGAGAAATCGGGCGAGGTTGGCTTGAGGGTAATTTTGGCCCGAGCCGCTTGCCGCTTAGATCGCCCTTCTCGAATCAGAGTACAACGAGGCCGCTAGTCCCCCAACTAGCCCCCGATGAGCGCAAGTAACCCCGCAAGTCCTATTCATGACCCCTAAGGAGCACGAGTGCCTACAAAGGCTTACGACGCCAGTGCTATCACAGTCCTTGAAGGACTCGACGCCGTCCGCAAACGCCCAGGCATGTATATCGGCTCAACGGGTGAGCGCGGCCTCCATCACCTCGTCTACGAGATCGTCGATAACTCGGTTGATGAAGCGCTCGCTGGATTTTGTACAGAAATTAACGTCACCTTGCTTGCCAATGGCGGAGTTCAAGTCATCGATAACGGTCGTGGAATTCCAGTTGATCTTCATCCTGTTGAAAAACGTCCTGCACTAGAAATCGTTCTCACCGTCCTGCATGCTGGCGGAAAATTCGGCGATGGCGGCTACTCAGTATCTGGTGGCTTACATGGTGTGGGTGTCTCAGTTGTTAACGCACTCAGCACCGACCTAAAAGCGGTCGTGCAACGTGATGGTTTCTTCTATTACCAAGAGTACAAACTTGGAGTACCACAGAAGCCGGTCCGCAAAGGCGAGGCAACAAACTCGACCGGAACGCAAATTACTTTCTGGCCATCGGCAGAAATTTTTGAGACGACAGATTTCTCGTTCGAAACTCTCTCCGCACGTTTCCGCGAGATGGCATTTCTCAATAAAGGTCTCGTACTTACACTCACCGATGAGCGAGAAGGGCGCGTCAATGAGACTGGAAAACCGCTCCATGTTCGCTATCACTACGAGGGCGGAATTGTTGACTTTGTAAAACATCTCAATCAAACAAAGGGTGAGACCCACAAATCCATCATCTCGCTCGAAGCGCACGATGATAAATTGAAGATGTCGCTTGAGATTGCAATGCAATGGAATACAACATTTACCGAATCTGTCTACACCTTTGCGAATACCATCAATACGCAAGAGGGCGGAACTCACGAAGAGGGTTTCCGAACCGCACTCACCTCCATCGTTAACAAGTTTGGTGAAGAGTGGGGATTTATTCGCAAGAAGGAAGATCGCCTAACCGGTGACGATGTCCGCGAAGGTCTCACCGCCATTGTCTCTATCAAAATTGGCGAGCCTCAATTTGAAGGTCAAACAAAGACAAAACTCGGTAACACTGAAGCGAAGTCATTTACTCAAAAAGCAGTAAATGAAGTACTTACAGAGTGGTTTGAGAAGAATCCCACTGAAGGTAAAGAAATTGTTCGTAAGAGTATTGATGCAGCAGCGGCTCGAGTAGCTGCACGCAAAGCGCGGGATCTCTCTCGCTCTCGCAAAGGATTGCTTGAAGGTCGCGGAATGCCTGGAAAACTAGCTGACTGTCAATGGACCAATCCAGAGAAGTGCGAGCTCTACATTGTCGAGGGTGACTCTGCTGGTGGGTCAACTAAAGGCGGTCGTGACTCGCGTTATCAAGCAGTACTTCCTATCCGTGGAAAGATTCTTAACGTTGAGAAAGCTCGCATTGATCGCGTCCTTCAAAACAACGAGGTACAGGCACTTATCACCGCCCTTGGCACCGGCATCCATGACGACTTTGATTTGGCAAAACTTCGCTACCACAAGATTATCTTGATGGCTGATGCTGATGTAGACGGTCAACATATCCGAACACTTCTCCTGACGCTGCTCTTCCGTTTCATGCGTCCACTGATTGAACATGGTTTTATTTATATCGCCCAACCACCACTTTATAAATTGAAGTGGGGCGGCAAGGAGCCAGTTCAATATGCATTCTCTGATAAGGAGCGCGACGGACTTATCAAGATGGGTATCGAGGCTGGAAAGCGACTTCCAAAAGATGATGGTATTCAGCGCTTCAAAGGTCTTGGCGAGATGCCAGCAAAAGAGTTGTGGGATACAACAATGGATCCAGCGCACCGCGTACTCATCAAGGTCACACTTGATGATGCAGCAGCAGCCGACGATCTCTTCTCAGTTCTCATGGGTGAAGATGTAGAACTTCGCCGCAGCTTCATTCAACGTAACGCTAAAGATGTAAGGTTCTTGGATATCTAATGGACGAGATCATTCACACAAACGAAGAGTCTGGTCACGGACAAGCCGATCGCCAGGAGACCATCGACCTACAAGTCGAGATGGCACGTTCTTATCTTGATTACGCGATGTCGGTCATCGTCGGCCGCGCTTTGCCAGATATCCGTGACGGCCTCAAGCCGGTTCACCGTCGCGTCCTTTACGCAATGTATGACGCTGGCTATCGCCCAGATAAGGGTTACTACAAGTCTTCTCGTATCGTCGGTGATGTCATGGGTAATTACCACCCACACGGTGACACCGCGATTTATGACGCCGTTGTACGTCTAGCCCAATTCTGGTCGCTTCGCTTCCCGTTGATCGATGGAAATGGAAACTTCGGTTCTCCAGGAAACGATCCAGCAGCTGCAATGCGTTATACCGAGGCGCGCCTTGCTCCACTTGCCATGGAGATGATGCGCGATATTGATGAAGACACAGTTAATTTCATTGATAACTATGACGGCCGCTCACAAGAACCAACAGTTCTTCCAAGCCGCTTTCCAAATCTTCTTGTTAATGGATCTGCTGGTATAGCCGTGGGTATGGCGACCAACATCCCACCACACAACCTCACCGAGGTCATCAATGCCACCGCGTGGGCTTTGGATAATCCTGATGCAACACCAGCAGAGACTCTTGAAAAAGCACTGACCTTTATCAAAGGACCAGATTTTCCAACCAAGGCGCTCATTGTTGGACGCGACGGAATTGAAAATACCTATCGCACCGGTCGTGGCTCAATTGTGATGCGCGCCGTTGTTGAAGTTGAAGAGATTAACAAGCGCACCTGTTTGGTTGTTACCGAACTTCCATATCAAGTTAACCCTGATAACTTGGCGCTCAAGATTGCAGAGCTAGTTAAAGATGGAAAGATCAAGGGCATCGCAGATGTCCGCGATGAGGGTAATGAGCGTCTCGGTCAGCGCTTGGTAATCGTGCTTCGCCAAGATGCAACACCGAAGGTTGTGCTCAACAATCTTTACAAGCAGACCCAACTTCAAGATTCATTTGGCGCAAATATGTTGGCGCTGGTCGATGGCGTTCCTCGCACCCTGCGTCTTGATGAGTTCATTCGTTTCTATATCGATCACCAAGTTGAAGTTATTGTTCGCCGTACCAAGTTCCGTCTCGCTGAACGTGAGCGCAGAGCCCATATTTTGTTGGGTTATTTGAAGGCCCTGGATGCCCTCGATGCTGTAATCGCATTAATTCGCGCTAGCCGCACACCTGAAGAGGCGCGCACCGGATTGATGAAACTCTTGGATGTTGATGAGATTCAAGCAAATGCAATCCTGGATATGCAGCTCCGTCGTATTGCTGCCCTTGAGCGCCAAAAGATCAATGATGAATATCAAGGTCTCATGGCCGATATCGTTCTTCTGAACGAGACCCTTGCTAGCCCAGCGAAGCAACGCGAAATCATCAAGGAAGAACTCCTTGAGATCGCTGAAAAGCACGGCAATGATCGCCGCACCCAGATTATTGCGAGCGATGGAGATTTCTCTGTTGAAGACCTCATCCCTAATCAAGATGTGGTTGTCACCATCACTCGTTCCGGCTACTCCAAGCGCACCCGCTCCGATCTCTATCGCGCGCAACGTCGCGGAGGCAAAGGTGTTAAAGGTGCTGCACTAAAACAAGATGACATCGTCGAGCATTTCTTTACCGCCTCTACGCACGACTGGCTCCTCTTCTTTACCAACAAAGGCCGGGTCTATCGCGCAAAGGTTCACGAGCTTCCTGATGCAGGTCGCGATGCACGCGGTCAACATGTGGCAAACCTCTTGGCGTTTAAGCCAGATGAGACCATCGCACAAGTTATTGGAATTGAAAATTATCAATCCCATCCAAACTTGGTGATTGCAACTCGATCCGGAATGGTGAAGAAGAGTCCCCTTCTTGAGTACGACTCACCGCGCACTGGTGGATTGATAGCAATTAACCTCAAAGAGGGCGATGAAGTAGTTTCAGCAGCGCTCGTTGATGAGAATGATGAATTACTGCTCGTCTCCAAATTTGGAATGTCACTCCGATTTAGCGCTGCGGAAGAGTCACTCCGCGCAATGGGTCGATCCACTGCTGGCGTAATTGGAATGAAATTCCGCACCGGCGATGAACTTCTCACGATGGCTGCCATTCCTGCGGACTCAACTTCACAATATGTCTTTACCGCTACAGATGGTGGATACGCCAAGCGGACCCAAGTAGGCGAATATCGCCAACAAGGCCGCGGTGGAATCGGTGTTAAGGCGGCGAAGATTGATGAGGGCTCCCGCGGCATGCTTGTTGGCGCCATGATCGTCGAGCCTTCAGATGAAATCCTTGCCATCACATCTGGTGGCGTCGTAATGCGGACCCCGATCGAGGAGATTCGTGAGACTACTCGTTAACCTCGATGAGGGAACCTCGGTCGTCTCCATCGCCCTAGTGAAGGATGTTCCAGAGGCCCCGGCTGATGCGCCTGCCGAAGCGGAAGATCTGACTGAGGTAGAGCAAGAATCCTAGATTTGGGGCTCACCCACAAAGTCGGGTAACCTTCCCACTTCATGGCTCCAAACATCGTTTGATGTTAGAGCGTTGAGATGGGCCTATAGCTCAGCCTGGTTAGAGCGCTTCCCTGATAAGGAAGAGGTCGGTGGTTCGAGTCCACCTAGGCCCACGTTAGGACTTTCAGTTCGTCAAAGTAATCGATGAACGGCTAGTATCTGACACCTCGTAATAACGGGGACCTAGCTCAATTGGTAGAGCACCGCCTTTGCAAGGCGGGGGTTAGGGGTTCGATTCCCCTGGTCTCCACTGAAATCCGCCGGCAATAGCTGGCGGATTTTTTCATTCTCCAACATAATCTAAAAGAGATCAGAATGGCTCCCCAGCCTGATGAGCTTTACTACCTCACCATCAATAACTTTGTATATCAACAACAAATCTGGTTTTAGGTGACATTCAAAGTAACCCACCCAATTGCCAATGAGAGGGTGCTCTTTGTAGGAGGCCGGTAAAAATTGTTGGGTGGTCAAAAAACCAAGTACATCAGTCAGAAGCGTGGGCAAATCAGAATTCTGTGAATCTTTTATTTCGCGCCGATAGTCCTTCTTAAATCTTGAAGAGTATTCAATTTCCAAGGTTGAGTTGGCGGAGCAACTCCTTTACGTCCTTAGCCTTAAAAACTTTGCCAGCCTCGGCATCTCTCATCGCCTTTAAGGTGACTTCATTTGGGGTATTCGGTGAAAAAGGAAGCACCTTCTCCTTTGCTGCTCGAGTAATGACGATTCGAATCGCATCGGAGATGGTTAATCCGTGATCTGCAAAGACTTTCGCGGCTTGTCGCTTGGTTCGCTCATCAATTCGGGCCCTAACAACGGAATCTGCAGCCATACCCACCTCTTCCTCTTTGTAGCCACATTGTAGCTACATCGAATCTAGAGAATCAAGGTTATCAAGCATCTAGGAGGGCGAAAGTGGAAGAAGCGTCGTTGTGCATAAGACTCGACCGTGTAAAGCCAATGAACACGAGATAGGCTTTACGGATGACACAAGCGCTCATCATCGTAGATATTCAAAATGACTACTTCCCTGGCGGAGCTATGGAGTTAGTTGGAAGTGTTGAGGCCTCACGAGTCGCAAGTGAGGTGCTAGGCCACTTCCGCCAGCAAGCACTGCCAGTCATACATGTTCAACACGTCGCAACCAGTGCAGGAGCAACATTCTTCTTACCTGGAACGCAAGGTGCAGAAATCCATGAAAGCGTTGCACCTCGTGCGGATGAGCCAGTTGTGGTTAAACACCACCCAAACTCATTCCTGAATACCGATCTGCTCGATCGCCTCAAGGCACTGGATGTCAAAGAAGTGATGGTAATCGGGATGATGACCCATATGTGTGTTGACTCAACTGTGCGAGCAGCAAGTGATTACGGATTCACCGTTACCGTATACGAAAATGCGTGCGCAACAACTCATCAGACTTTCAATGGCAAGACGACAAAGGCGGAAGATGTTCAAGTAGCTTTTCTTGCAGCACTAGAAAGCTTCGCCACAATAGAAACTTACAATCCCTAAGGAATAGTGAAACGTTTACTGATTGTGACGAAAGAAGAATAAATTTTCCATAATCGACATGTAAATTGCTTCTCGATTCACTACGAGAAAAGGTCACATGATTAGGGTTATTCAAAGCGTTGTCGCATTAGTGCAAGATGAGAGTGGACAAATTCTTCTTAACACACCTTCACCTCAGGGTCCTTGGGCTCTTATTGGTGGCGAAGTGCTTGAAGGAGAGGAATTGGCAGCGGCTGCAAAACGCCATGCACTAAAAGATGCCGACCTAACTATTGAAACAAGTGAGGAAATTTGTCAATTAGTTGGCGAAAAATATCAATTCATCTATGAGTGCGGGGCTGATCAAACCTGGATACCTACAGTATTGAGATGTAAAATCCTCAGCACCAACGAAGGTGCGCCTCTTAAAACCAAGTGGTTCTCACTAAAAGAGATTGAAAAGCTCTATTTAGATGAATTTGCAACTACAGCACTCAAGGATTTACAAGAGTTAGGCGCCGTTTTCAAAGAAGGACAACCCTCACGATAAAAGTCTTGCATACGAACGAAGCTTTCCTTCAACTCGATCGAAACCCAAGGATTCATAGAATTTCTCCTGACTCTGATCGTCGTCCGTCAGTAGAACAATTTGGCGCAACTCTGAATATCGGCTCAATATTTCCTTCATTAAAGCTGTTCCAACGCCGTGTCGATGCTTATTGGGCGAGACCAAAATATCTTGGATGTAACAGATGACGGAGTTATCCGTGATGATGCGAATAAGGCCAATGACGGAGGACTCTTCTTTGTATATCAAGACAAGCCCAGAATTCCTTAAGGCCTGGCGAAGGAGTGGCAAATCGTTCGTGTATGTGCCCCACCCGACTTGTTCATATAACGAAACAACTGAATCGAAATCCGAGTCGAGATACTGCTGGATCATCCCCTAGAACTGAGTCTCTTTAACGAGACGACCCTTTGCATCAAATGTCTTCCAGATTCCTGATTGCTCGCCATTCTTGAAGAATCCACATCTCATCAATGAGCCATCGAGGCGATAGAACTTCCACTCACCATGGATCACCCCAGCCTTGTATTTGCCCTCAGCCTTAATGCCGCCGTTCTTATAGAACTCAAGGAACTGGCCATTCTTCTTTGGATAACCCTTGTTGATTTGGTCTATACGAGCAAGCAGAATCTTTTTAAGTAATGGCTTTGGAAAAGGTTTATCCATATCAAAGTGAATTGTGCCCTTTGAGACTGTGTACTTTGAGAGTTCTTTTTCGAAGAGTTCGGAAATCGCCCCAAAGGATGGAAAGAGGCTATTGTGGTTCTTAAAGCCTTCGATGTGACAGAGATTCTCTTCACCGATTTTTAAGGTCGGCATTCCCCAGGCGACCCCGCGAGTGGCGAGGGGAAACAATTCCTCTGCGCTCTCAATGGTTTTCATGAGCGCCAAACGTTGCTCGCGCGGAAATTTCTTCATATGGGCGGCGAAAATATCCATATCGCAACGGTAGCAGCGTGAGTTTGGCAGGTATAGAGGTCGACCGAGTAGGCTTTCGCCTCGGAGTTCACGCACACGTATCAATATCGAAGGTTTTACGAGAGGCAATCATGAGCACAGCAACACTTCATACCAACCAAGGCGATATCGTCATTGAGCTTTTCCCAGATCACGCACCAAAGACAGTCGCTAACTTTGTAGAACTCGCATCCGGAAAGCGCGAATGGGTCGACCCACGCACTGGAATGAAGAGCTCAGCCAACCTCTATGACGGAACCGTCTTTCACCGCGTCATCGCCGACTTCATGATTCAAGGTGGAGATCCGCTTGGCACTGGTACTGGTGGACCTGGCTACCGTTTCGCCGACGAGTTCCATGGCGACCTCTCATTCGATCGCCCATACCTCTTGGCAATGGCGAACTCAGGACCAGGAACAAATGGTTCACAGTTCTTCATTACTGTGGCGCCAACAATGTGGCTCACCCGCAAGCACACCATCTTTGGTGAGGTTAAAGATGCTGCTTCACAGGCTGTCGTCGACAAGATCTCCAAGGTGAAGACCGGTGCTGGCGATCGCCCGGTTCAAGCCGTCGTCATTGAATCTGTAACAATCTCAGAGTAAGTTCCAAAAATGAAGTTCAAGGGCCGGTCTATAACTGATATCTCCATATTGGTTATAGCCGGCTTCTTTATTGCCGCTCAATATAAATTCCCCACTCTGCAGGAACATCTCTTCCTTATAAAGCGGGCGCTGCTCTCTGATGGCCAGCCACATGGAACCGGTTTCGGTGAATGGTGGCGATTCTTCACAGTTGCGCTGACCCATGCCAGCTGGACCCACTTGATCTTGAATATGCTCTTCTTCCACCAGATCGGCAGTGTTGTTGAGGCCTATTACGGCAAATGGCGCTATCTCATCTTGATGGCGCTCTCATTGCTCGGAGCATCCTTCGTCTCCAACTATTTCGCAGTAGCAAATGTCCCAGCGGTAGGCGCATCAGGAATGCTGTATGGCCTCTTTGGTGCCTTTATGGTGGTTGCCAAGCGTGTAGGTGCAGATCAACGATCTATCTATATAACGCTGGCAATAAACCTAGCCTTCTCCTTTTCAGTAAAAGGCATCGACTGGCACGCCCATGTAGGCGGTCTCATTTCTGGAGCGATAGTTGGTTACTTACTGCTCCTGCTTAACGGACCGAAGCAGCGCCTGAGCAACATCTAGCACCTCTACTTCGCTCTGCTTTGAGGTAACTCCATCGCTGATCATGATTCGGCAGAATGGGCAACCAACAGCAACCTCTTCTGCGCCGGTAGCAATTGCTTCTTCAACACGATTCATGTTGATGCGAGAACCGAGCTTCTCTTCCATCCACATGCGACCACCGCCACCACCACAACAGAATGAGCGATCCTTGTTACGTGGCATCTCGGTGATTTGAATTCCGGTTGATTGCAACAACTCACGAGGTGGCTGATAAATCTGATTGTGCCGACCAAGGTAGCAAGGGTCATGATAAGTAAGACTCTTTGTTGTCTTTGGTGGAACTGGCTTCAATCGCTTGGTCTTGACCAATTCGTTGAGAAGTTGGGTGTGATGCATCATCTCAAGTACAAAACCTTGCTGACCATAATCGCGTCCAATGGTTGTAAAGCAGTGAGGGCAGGTAACAACTACCTTCTTTACTCCACGCGATCCAAAGGTCTCTTTCAAAGTTTCAATATTTTCAGCAGCTAACATCTGATACAAGAATTCGTTTCCAGCGCGGCGTGCCGGATCACCTGTGCATGTCTCGCGCTTTCCGAGAACCCCAAACTTCACACCTGACATATAGAGAAGTTCAGCAACGGCCTTGGTGGTCTTCTTCGCCTTCTCCTCAAATGCGCCAGCACAACCCACCCAGAATAAATACTCAACATCCTCCGGGATCTCGCCATCAATAATGGTGACCGGGAAATCAACTTCACGAGTCCAAGCATCGCGGTCGCTACGAGGTGATCCCCAAGGATTGCCGGCGGTTTCAAGGTTGCGGAAGGTGCCATTGAGCTCAGATGGGAACTCAGACTCGACCAAAACCTGATAACGGCGCATATTCATGATGTGGTCCACATGCTCAATATCAACTGGGCATTCCTGGACGCAGGCGCCACACGAGGTGCATGACCAGAGGATTTCCGAGGTAATTGCAGTGCCAACCAGTGGCTCTTCAGAGGTGATGTTATTTAATGCGTGATCGCGCATCGCCATAATAAGAAGTTTTGGTGAGAGCGGCTTCTCGGTGTGCCAAGCAGGACATTGTGATTGGCAACGTCCACACTCGGTACATGAGGCCATATCCAATAGGCCCTTCCAACTGATGTCGCCAGCTTTTCCAACGCCAAAGAGATCGTCATCGGCGGGATCTTCAAAATTCACTGGCTTTCCATGTGACAACATCTCAACGACTGGACCGAGCGCATTCCGTTCATCAGGGAATCGCTTAAAGAAAATATTGAATGGGGCAAGGAAGCGGTGCCATGCAACACCCATGGTGAGATTCAATGCGATCACAATGAACCACGCCATTGAAACTACAATCTTGATAGTTGCGACAATCTGAATTGCGCGATCGTTATGAAGAATATGTAAGAGAGTTACGCAGACAACAATCGCCAAAATCGTCGCTTCGACGTAATACGCCTTCCATGTTGAAGATCCATAAAAGCGATTCTTCTGTGGTGACTTCTTAAGTCGTTGCAGTTGACGATATGTGATGAGATAGAGGATGCCCGCGCCGGTAGCTGCGGTAATAAAATCAACCCACAACTTGTAAATCATCCAGTGACCAATGATGGGAAGAACCCAACCTGGCTTTACAACTTCACCAAAAGCTTGAACGAGTGTGCCGAATAAAGTTACGAAGCCAACCATCACAAACCAGTGTGCAACTCCGCTTGCGGTGAAGCGATTCATCTTGGTGTGGCCAAGAATCTCTTGAATCGCTCTACTTGCGCGCTTTCCTTTATCTTCAAAGCGCGCCGGATTTGGTTGACCACTACTAATAAGAGCGTAGATCTGGCGGGCTTTGACAGTTATGAGCGCGAGGGCAACCACGGTCACGCCGTATGCGATAAGGGCGAGCAATAAAGTCATGCAGTTAGGTTAGGGCTTTGACCGCTATTTCAGGGGTAACGGCAGGCGTGTGGAGGCTAGACGCTCTCAGGAATCTCTTAGGTAACTTTCACCCACACTTAGGAGCGATTTGAGGTTGAGTTCAGGTTGGTCGGGTCAAATACACCCATGATTCTTTTAGCGCTTACACCACTAGTCCTTATCTCTGCTATCGCCTTGATCGCGGTCACCATGAAAGAGCACCCATCCTTTGAGGGAGGGATGGCCCAGGCTCATGACTGCTACTGCCGATCATGCTCACAGGCGCGAGTTCAAGGTATGGGCTTCACAGTGGTTAATAAAGAGG
>Ga0208497_1000622_pt1 | contig 15481 bp, 36 predicted proteins | sample CryBogCBE25Aug07_FD_184555 | JGI IMG/M metagenome (GOLD analysis project Ga0208497, IMG submission 184555) | Freshwater microbial communities from Crystal Bog, Wisconsin, USA - CBE25Aug07 (SPAdes) | ecosystem: Environmental > Aquatic > Freshwater > Lake | place: Crystal Bog, Wisconsin, USA...
AACGCTTATCAATTTTTTGCCACGCTGAACTAAGGACTAGCCAATGCTCGGTGCAAACTATCTTGGTCTGCCCTACCTAGGTCAAGCCTACGGAACCCCATCGGTCATAACCTCGGGCTCGGGTAGCCTCAGCGCCTCGTTCTCAGCCTCGGCTGTTGGAACGGTCTCGGAGCCCTCACAAGGCTCTCTAACGGCTTCTTTTAGTGCAAGTGCTACTGGACTACCCCTAGTCCCAGCAACCGGGTCAACAACTGCTACGTTCACCTCCACCGGCGCAGGCACAAGCACCGCACCAATTGCCGGCACTGGGTCATTGACTACCTCGTTCAACGCCAGCGCAACTGGCACGTCGGTCGAGCCGTCAACAGCGAACCTCAACGCCACGTTCGGAGCAACCGGAGCAGGCACAGTAGTCCTCGTCTACACGCCAACTGGAGCCCTGACCGCTACGTACAGTGCCACCAGCTCGGCAACCGTGATCGAACCAGCCACCGGAGCCACCAGCGCAACGTTCACGGCAAACTCGACCGGATCAGTGGTGATATCAGAAACTGGCTCAACTTCGGCCGACTTTGAGGCAAGTGCCACCGGAACCAGCACGCCACCAGTCAGCGCCACCGGAGCCACCAGCGCCGACTTCGAAACCACCGCCAATGGGCTGGTAGACGAGCCCGGGAGCGCCCGAGGTGACTACAACTTCGACGCCAACGCTAATGGCACCGTTATTCAAATATTCCCCTCGTTCGGATCCGTTTCGGCGACCTACGGAGCCACGGCCCACGGCACCGCCAACTACGCCGCACATGGAACCGTCTCGGCAACGTTCAGCTCCAGAGCCACCGGAACGGTCACAATCGTCACGCAGGGAACCGGAGTAGCCACCGGAGCGTTCGTCTCCAAGGCAAAAGGCACCGTCACATACATCTACGAGCCCGGCACCGTCCAAGGCGCAATCGAGACGGCGACCGTCTGGGCCCAGATACAAACCGCAACGCTGGAGTCAGACTTTGAAACCGCCAGCCTTGCCGGAGCAATTGAAACAGCGCAGATTACCGCAGACACCGAGACCGGGCAACTGGTCGTTAAACTAGAAATACTTCAGGAGGCACCATAATGGCCACACAGACCGTCAATGAGGGAACCACCATCAGGTTCTACACTTCGACCCCATTCACGTCCATCAGCGGCACCGTGGTCGACCCCGACATAGTTACTTTCCAGTACGTCCTGCCAAACACCTCGCCGGTGAGCTTCACGTACACGAACGGCTCAGGGGATCCCACCCACACAATCGTGCGAGTGAGCACCGGCAACTACTACGCCAACGTCGACACCACCGGACTGGCTGGTAACTGGACATGGCGCTGGGCAGGCAAGCCCGGGCCAAGCGGTCTCGACACAACCCACACGGCCGTCGCCGTCGAGGGAGTGGTGACCGTATTAGCAAATGACATGACAGCGTAATAAAAATGCGTTAGTATTTCCCTTGGGAACCGAACCCCAGAGGAGACAACATGACAATTGACCTATCAGAGTTCCGAAGCGCACGTGGCCCCAAAGCGTGCAAAATCGGCAAACTTGTTGAAAAGCTGAGCAAAGAGGACGCAGAGAAGTTTCAAGCTGCACTCGAAGCCAAGGACATAACGTCGCTGGCAATCACCACGTGGCTCGAGATTAAGACCGGGCAGCGCACCCACCAGAGCACGCTACGCCTCCACCGCACAGGCGGATGCAACTGTGACTGACCTCAGCGAATTCGAGCGCAAGCCACGGCACCGCCTAACCCACCCCCGAGGCTTCGAGCCCGGAATCCAATGGGATGGGCGCACCGGATCCATCACGGCAGAGCTCCCCGACGAGCCCGACCAAGCCGTCTGGGATGTGCTGATTGCCGACTGGGGATTAGACCCAGCCCGAACCCAAGTGGTCGACGGCTCGCTTCAGATCCGAGCGTGGGATGCACCAGACCCCGAGACCGGAGGACTGCGCCGGCTCAAGTATTACCGAGCCACAATCGCCCCACGTACCGATCACCACGACAGAGCCGACGTTGACGCCCTGTGCGAAAAGGTTGAGAGACGCAAACCAGCCAAGGCGCCAGACCGCCCGACCACCGAGCAAGGCTTCCTTGTTGTCCTAAGCGACTGGCAGCTAGGCAAGAGCCAAGAGGTTGGAGGAGGCACGCCAGAGACGACAGAGCGCATCCTGAACGCACTCGAAGCAAGCGTCCGGCGCTACAAAGAACTAGTCCGCATCGGGCGCAACCCGGGAGTGGTCTACCTGATAGGCCTTGGTGATTTAGTTGAGGCCTGCTCGGGCCACTACGACATGCAGACATTCGTAAGCGACCTGACCGACCGGGAGCAAGACAAGCTGGCTCGGCGCCTGATCCTAAAAGCGATCGACTCCTACGTCGACATTGGAGCCACGGTCGTCGCCATGGGCGTCCCGGGCAACCATGGTGAAAACCGCAAAAATGGCAAGGCGTACACGAATCTTTTGGACAATCGTGACTACGCAGCATTCGAGACGGTCGCAGAAATCACCGCCGCCAACCCGGAGCGATACCGCAACGTCCACATCCCCACCCAAATCATTAACAATGACGACCTGACCATGGTGCTGGACATTGGAGGAGTGCCGACGGCATTCGCCCACGGCCATCAGTTCCGATCGGGAGCAAACAGCCAAGCCAAGCTCGAAAGCTGGTGGAAAGGGCAAGCCCTCGGACGCACACAAGTCGCCGACGCTGAAATACTCCTGTCTGGGCATTTGCACCATTTCATTGTGAGCGAGAGCACCGGACGAACCGTCATACAAGTGCCGGCCATGGACGGCGGCTCACGCTGGTTCACAGCCACCAGTGGAGCGAGCTCCGAAGCCGGCATGGTCAGCATGCTGATAGGTCAAGAATTCACACGCCGGTGGTCAGACCTCCTCATACTGTAGAATTAGAGCCTCTAGTGACCCGGCAGACGGCAAACCGCCCGACGTTGGCACTCGAAACTTATGCACCGAGCCACCGCACCATCGTTGGGAAACGAGGGTCGAGGGTCAGGTGAACCAACCGAAAGGCAAACATGAACTCAACCATTCGCAACATCATCCGCACCGCAGTGCCAGCCGTCGTAGGCGCCGTCGCTTCGTGGATCACAAAGGCAAGCGCCCACCTCACACCTGCAGAGACCGCAGTGGTGTTTCCAGTTGCAACGACCATCTACTACTCCGCAATTCGTACCGCCGAAAACAAGTTTCCAAAGCTCTCGTGGCTCCTCGGCGCATTACCAGTCAAGGCTGAAGCACACGTCGAAGCCGCCGTCGCACCAGTAACACCACAGGCCTAATGCCGGTAGTGAAACAACCAGTCCCGGGCGACATTGTCTTTGCGCACAGCAACGGAATCGTCGGTCGAGCAATTCGCTTCGCCGAGCGACTTCGCTGGCGCAAAGGATCCCACTGGAACCACGCCTGCATAGTTAGCCGGGTCGACAACAAGGGCGTCGCCTACGTCATCCAAGCTGATATTCGTGGAGTCAACGAGGCACTGCTCGGCAGCGTCGGCGAGTACACGTTGCTCGAACCGCCATGCGACCGGGCCAAGGTGCTCGAGTTCACCAACAAGCAGGTCGGCTCGAAGTACGGACTGCTCTCCATCGTCTCAATCATGATTGATATCCTGACGCCGGAATGGTTCCCAGCCATCCGGAGAGACGACACTTGGATTTGCAGTGCGGTCACCGCAGAGGCACTTCGCTACGCCGGTTGGCTCCAACCATGGGGAGACATCTACACCGTGACCCCGAGCCAGTTATGGGCTGCGCTCGAACCTGCTAACATTTAGAAACGCCTCGCAAGAGGAACGTGTTGCTCCTCAGCTCACGAATGGATCCCCGGTGACCGAGCACGGTACCGGGGATTTATTCTTGCCCGACTGTCCAAAAATAAAACAAAAACTTTCTACTTCCCAATGTTCCCAAGACTTTTGAGGGTCGTTAAAAGTTGCGTTGTCCAACAAAAAGACGGTACGCTGGTGACACAAGGGCGCAAGCCCACAAACAGAGGAGCAACAATGAACACAGTAGTGAAAGCAAACGCAGCAGTAGTGACCAAGACCCTCAAGGCGTCCGGGTTGCCAAAGCAAGAGACCACCTACAACGGTGGCCAGAAAATCCAAAACCGTGGATTCACCACCAAGCAGTACGACTGGGGAACACTGGTCACCTACAACAAGGGCAACATCTCGACAATGTACCTGAGCATCGAGGAGTTCGACATCCGCACTCGGTTCATGCAAGACCTGCGCTGGGCGCTCGAGGTTGCCGGATACACGGTTCAGGATTGCAACGGCATCGGCGAGCTGATGGTTACCGGTCGCAAGGTGGGTGCATGATGAAAGGCATCTGCACCACCTGCGGTGACTACGAAACCGGGTACCAACTCGACGTAGCCACGTTCATCTGCGACCCCTGCGCCAGCGCAGCGTGGATAGAGGAGCTCGTCCTCGAGCACCGCCCGGAGGATCACCTCCCACTACCAGAGGACTACATCCGCAACACAAAAAAGAAAGAGGAGACCAAATGAGATGGACTAAAGAGACCGGCACGTTCACCATCACGTTCACGTGGTGGAACGACAGCGAGAACGAGAACGCCGTGAGCCACCTCGACCAACTAACACACGAACTGGACTTGGCGCTAATTCGCAACGCCGACGGCCACACAATCACATGGGCAAAGGATCCACAATGACCGATACCAACCTGCAAGCACTGCTCTCCATCAAGCTGGAGGCCGACGTGGTGAAGTTCATCGACCAGCACGTCAAGGCCGGGCTCTCCCTGCGAGAGGTCGCCGAAGTGATCGAGGAGGAGACCGGAATCACCATCTCCAAGAGTTCTGTGTACCTTTGGCTCATGTCACAAGGCCGCAGTAAAGTAAAACCAACCAAAAAGAAAGGGAACAAATAACCATGGCAAGATTTAATCTTGACGACTACGTCGACGTGGCAGAGCGCATCGAGGAGTTCTACGACCGCTACCCCAACGGCAAAATAATCACCAACCTGCTCAACGTGGCAGGCTGGAACGGCAAGCAGACCCAGTTCATCGTGCAGGCAAGCCTTTACGACGGCAACGAGCTGCTCGCCACCGGGCTGGCAGAGGAGAGCCTCGGCGGATCCGGAGCCAACCTCACCGCAGCTCTGGAGAACGCCGAAACCTCGGCAATCGGGCGAGCCACAAGCAACCTGAACTTCGCCACGACCCGATCGGGCAAGCGCCAGCGTGCCACACGACAGGAGATGGAAAAGGTGGCCCGGGCTGAAGCCAACCCAGCCATCAAGCAAATCACGGACATTCTCCGTGCTAAATTCGAACTTGCGGCAGACCGTAAAGCCTTTATCGAGGCAACGGTAGGACGCAACGACGTTAAGGGAATCAGCAGCCTCTCCGACGAGGAGACACGGCTGGTGCTCGACGCATTACAAATCAAGACAGATAAGGAATAATCATGAGCAACACATACACCATCGTGGGCAACCTGACCCGGGATCCCGAGCTGAAGTGGGTCGCCAATGGCACCCCAGCAGTTCGCTTCTCAGTCGCAGTAACTCGCAAGGGATACAACGACAAGCCAGACCACACGTCGTTCGTCAACTGCTCCGCAATCGGCACGATTGCAGAGAACGTCGCCAACTCACTCAACAAGGGCAACCGAGTAGTGGTGACCGGGCGCATGGAACAACGCACGTGGGAGAAAGAGGACGGCACCAAGGGCGAGATTTGGGAACTGCAGGTTGAGGCTTGTGGCGCCGAGCTCCGCTTCAACACGGTGACCATCTCCACCCAGCACGCAGCCAAGCCAAAGACCGTCAGTCCAGAGTTTGAGGACGTGTTCTAATGGCTGCGGCAAAGGTGTCACTAGCGGTCGAGTCAATCCTGACGTACTTGAAAACCAAGCACGCCGAGAGGACGTTCGACGCCGAGGCGGCCAAGGTGATTTGGAACGGATCCAAAGCAGCCAAGCTCGAGGAGCTGACGCAGACCCAACTGCTTCAGTTCGCCCTGATCGACGCCTACAGCCAACGTGACGAGATAATCACGTACATCGAGCAGGTCATCAGCACCCAGAATCCCAACCGGGAGGCAAGGCGCAAGATAGACAAGAAACTCCACCTGCCCAAATAATCGCTGCCCCCCAGCGATCAGAACCGCCCGAGACTCCGCACTCGGGCGGTTCGTTCTTTCCCGGGGAAAATCCTTGACATCACCACGCCCAGCCGGTAGTTTCGTGACAGCGCAACAAAGCGCCAAACAGAGGAGCAACAAAATGAAGTTCAAGCACAAGAGAGCAGCCATATGGATTCCAGCACTGACGATAGGAGCACTCAACTTCGTTGGACGAGTGTTCCAACTCCACCAAACCCCACAGCACGCCGTCGTCAGTTCATTAGCGTGGATCGGTGGGTTGGCACTGTTCACAGCCACCTGCATCTGGGTGGCCTACCCAACCCGGCACTGGACAACCAAGCGTGGCGATCGCAAGCGAGCTGCAAGGGCAAAGTAACCGACTGGTTCTTCCCAGAGACCGCAGAACAGGCCTACCGGGCACTCGACATATGCGTCGGGTGTCCGGTTCGGGTTTCATGCGCCCACTACGGACTGCACTACGAGCTCGACGGCGTGTTCGGAGGCATGACAAGGCGCCACCGGATCAGATGGCGCAAGAAACTCAACATCAAGGTGAAGCCACCGGAGTCACTGATTCAGATTAGACCGTAAGCCATGCAGATTCGGCCCAGTTAACGCTACATTTTCTGGAACGTTAAGGCTACACTTTCGGGAGTGTTAAGCAGGAAAAATTAGTTATTCCTGCTCCTCGAGCAGCACGCCCATGGTGAAGTAAGCAACTCCCACAAGAGCCAACAAGGGGATGAACGCAAGGACGCCGATCACTGGCAGGCCTCGCAGTACTCAGGATTCTCCAAAGAGCACGCAAGCGACTCCTCGGCAGTAAAGGCCCGGGTCGTAGCCACGGATCCGTTGGTGAAATCAATTTCAAAAAGGTCAGCCATAGGAGCATCAATTCTACCAAAACAAGACGACTTGCGAAGCCACTCGGATATGTAGTAGAACTCTCCGTAAAAACGAGACGGACAGACAGAGCGGCCTGAGTAAATCATCTACCCGACGCCGCTCCCGGAATCAAGCAAACAAACCAACAGCGACGCCGGCTCAAGGCAAAACCAGCCAAAGCACAAAACCCGGCTAAAACCAAAACAAACGCTCAAAAGGCAAAGATGAATTAGCCTCGAAGTGATGAAACCGAGCACCGAGGACTACAAGGACGACAACGACGGCTTTCTCAAGCTCCTGCTCAAAATCTGGTCGAGCCAACTCTCGGTGAACTCAAACACGGCACGCAAAGAGCTCTTCATCTACCCAGCGCCAGACCAAGAGATAGCCCTGACCCTATTCGACCACTGGGAGAAGCTTCAGCACTGGCTCCCGGGCGTCTGCGACTCGTGTGGCGAATGGCACCTGCAGCGCATCGAGCTCCCCTACGGATCCCACGCTCATTTGTGCCCATGGTGCAGAGACAAAGCAATCCAGATATTCAACCGCCAAGGCTGGCCCGAGGCGACGTGGTACGAGGGAGAGAAGTGAAGCGATCGAGAATAAACCCGGTGAGCGCCAAGCGAGCCAAGCTGAACCCAATCAGAGCATCGTTCCGCAAGCGAATCCTCGAGGAACGCATGGCGTGCGAAGCCCGGATAAGAGGTTGCACCATGATGCCGACTGACGTGCATGAGATTAAGACTCGGGCCCGAGGTGGATCCATAATCGACGAGCACAACGTGCTGGCCCTATGCCGCAGCTGTCACGTATTCATCACCGAGAACCCCGGGTGGGCCGTCGAGACAGGATTTGTGGTTCACAGCTGGGCGACCGAAGCCGACATGCGAGCAGCGCAACGAGCCCGGTTCAAATTCACCTACAACACAAACACGGCTGTCATCCTCGAGAGCGACGAGAACGAGGACTATGACTTCTAGTCAGCTCTTCGACGCCGGCAAGTGGAAAGACACTGAACTCGAAAAGGACTTCCAAGACCGAGTGGCCCAGCAACTGCGCTTCAACGGCTGGAGGGTCTACGCCATTGCTGACTCACGCCGGGCGTCGCTTGCCGGATACCCCGACCTCACCTGCTGGCACCCGAAGCAAAAGCGAATCATGTTCTGCGAGCTGAAACGTGAAAAAGGTCGAGTGAGCGAAGCACAAAAAATCGTGCTGGCGGAGCTCGCCGAGATCGCAGAGACGTACCTCTGGCGCCCGAGCGACTGGAATGACATCGTTAGAATTGCAAAAGAGAAGCCATGAGCAAAAACGCCCAGCGAATGATTAACGACGCCAATCAAGTGAGACGCACACTGGCGGTGGTGAACGACGCAGTCCTGACGGCACTCGCCAAGCGAGCCGGCATCCGGGCCACCAGCGACGCCACGTCCGGTGACGGAATCAAAGCCAAGGGTTCTGTGTCTGATCCCACGCTGAACGCAGTCGTCAAAATCATGTCGGGCAAAGGCGTACAGGATCCGGTCTGGGATACGTGCAAACAGATAGCTGAAGCACTCAACGACATGGCCCGGCTCGCTCGGTCAATCGACGCTCGAGTCGCCTACCTCACCAGCGAGCACAAGCCACGTCAACTTCAAATTCACCACTGCGAAGCGTGCGATCGAGAAGTCGCCGGCACACCGAAAGACCGCATCAGATCGGGATACTGCGAAGCCTGCTACCACCGGTGGCTGCGCAAAGGACGCCCATATCGCCAGACATTCCGGCAAGAAACTCAAAAAAACTTGTAAAACCCAGCAATTGCAACGCTTTTGAGGGTCGCAAATGTTGCACTGTCCAAGAATAAAACGGTACGTTGTTGTTACCGGGCGAGAGCCCCAGACAGAGGAGCAACAAATGAACCAAGCAACACAAACCATCGAGGACATGCTGCGAGCACTCAACAAGGCGCTCAACGCTGAACTCGAAACCGCAATGAGCACCTACGACGAGGACGCAATCAGAGAGTTCCAAACTCACCTGTGGAAGTTCTCAATCTCGGCGAGCTACTAATGCAAAACTGCCAAAAGAAAACCCTGCTGCTGACCGACGACCAAGTACTCAGACTGCGTGACCTCATCAACCCAGAGGTCACGTGGTTTGAGGAGTCTGAGCTCGAGACCCCAGCAGAACTGCTCGACCTCCAAGCCCAGCTCGTGGAACTCGAAAAGAACCCCGGAGCAGGTCACACAGGTCACATGGTGGTGAACGAGGACGGACTCGGGTCGGTCAACGTCTGCTGCCAATGCTTCGACGAATGCGAATTCGAGCCGGAGCAAGAGGTAGGCCGCCTGATCGACGGAAACGGCGACACAGTCCCCTGCTACATCTGCGGAACCGACATCGGTTAAACTGGATACAGGCAAGAGGAGCCCACCATGAATGCACCAACCCTCTGGGATGCACCACCGCCATATCAGGCGCACAGCACCACCAGCAAGCAAGCTGCCGAGCAGATCCGCCCCACGGCAGGCACACTGCGAGCCAAGGTTCTAACCCTGCTCCAGTCCGAGGCACTGACCGACGAGGAGATAGCCACCCGGCTCAACCTCTCGGGATCCACTGCCCGACCACGCCGAATCGAACTAGTCCAAGCCGGACTGGTTGAGAGCACCGGCACCAAACCGACCGCATCAGGCCGCCAAGCGCAGGTCTGGGTAGCGGTGAAGCCCACGAACATTGGACAACATGAGTAAAGCCATCGCCTCGATCGTGCTGTCAGCCTCGATGCTGATAGCAGGACACGGCAACAAGCCAACACCGGTCACTACGACGACCACGGCACCCACGACGACCACCACATTGGTCAGCCCGGGAGTCATGGCAACGTGGGCCAAGGTGGCTTGGTGCGAGACGAACAGCAACTGGAAACACCAAGGTGCGATGTACGAGGGTGGACTGGGCATCCTTGCATGGAACTGGCGCCACTACGGCGGAACCAGCTACGCACCGCACGCATGGCAAGCAACCCCAGCGCAACAAGTGCTGATAGCGGTCAGGATCCAACACGGACTGCCAGCACCCGACCAAAACGGCACCTGCGCTTCTTGGTAGAGTAAACAAAGAAAGAAAGGGAAACATGACACAACTCACAGCCGTCAGCCTGTTCGCAGGCGTGGGCGGATTTGACCTCGCCATGGAGCGCAACGGCATCAACGTCGTCGCTGCCGTTGAGATTGACAAGCACGCCAGAGGCGTACTCGAAAAGCAATTTCCAAACACAAAATTATTCAACGACGTTACGGAGGTAACAGGTGAACAACTTAAACAAGCAGGATTCGTACCAGAGCGAGGCATCATCACCGGTGGCTTCCCCTGCCAAGACCTCTCGGTGGCTGGCAAACGTGCCGGTCTTGCCGGAAAACGCTCCGGCTTATATTGGGAGATTATTAGACTTGTGGACGAGCTGGCACCTGCCTACATTGTCCTCGAAAACGTTCCCGGGCTTCTTACGTCAAACGGAGGACGAGACATGGGAGCCGTCATCGGTGCGCTGGTTGACCGGCGGTACGGCGTCTCATGGCGTGTGCTTGACGCTCAAAACTTCGGAGTCCCCCAGCGACGCCGCCGAGTGTTCATTGTTGGATGTGCTGGAGACGACGGGCCCACATCTAGCGAAGTACTCGCTCTCAGCGAAAGCCTGCGAGGGGATCATACGCAGAGCAGAGCGCCGAGGCAAGAAACTGCCGGAGAGTCTGGACAGAGCTCTCCGATTGCAAATCAACGACTGACCGCATTCGGTCAGACCGGGTTCTCGAAGTACACCGAGGGTCAACTGACACCTCTACAAGCAACTTCTCACAAAAGGGCGACGGAAAATGTCGTGGTTCGTAAAAACAACTAGGTCGGGAGCAAGGGATGCCGACGGCAACTTGCCAGCCGAAGTATGGACAGAAAGGGTCGTAGTGCCAACACTCAACATGTTTGACAACACCGGAGATAGCAGAGCCACGGTTTTGATATTCGACACCGGCTCTCACGGCGATGGAATCCGAATCACGGACTCAGTCGTCCCGACACTACAAGCCCGAATGGGTACTGGAGGAAACAACACACCAATGGTGACACACCCGATACAAGGCAACGCAATAAACCGAGAGCCGCAAAACGGCCCGGGTGGCAAAGGATGGGGAGACGTAGACGACCCAATGTTCACACTGACCAAAACCGACGTGCATGGCGTGGCAGAGACAGCCACGGTGCGACGCCTAACACCAGTCGAGTGCGAGAGGCTTCAAGGCTTCCCCGACAACTGGACAGAGGGCCAAGCCGACAGTCACCGCTACAAGCAGATGGGAAACGCCGTTGCCGTTCCAGTAGTGGAGTGGATTATGGCTCGACTCGTAGAACAGGACAAGGAAAACTAATGGACGCCTTTCAGAGAATCCTTGAAGAGATAGACAACATGCACCTAGCCAAGCAACGAGACTACGGTCGCCCGGGTGATCCGTTCCACAACGTGCGCCAAGGCGCAGAGTTCGCCGGGCTCGACGACTGGGTCGCCGCAATGATAAGAGCGCAGGACAAGATGGGTCGGCTGTCACTGGTCGCACAAGGTGGCACGCTGACCAACGAGGGAATTGAGGACTCGTTCATCGACCTCATCGCTTACACCACAATCGCACTTTGCCTCTACCGGGAGCAGACCCGAGCAGAGCACCCGAGCCAAGGAAACCGCTAATGCTGACCGTCGACAGGATCCAAACCGGAATCGGCCGAGAGATGAAAATCCTCGAGGAGCTCGTCGAGGAGATGCGTGAAGCCGGCGATGAAGCCGCCCGAGCTGAAGTGGCATACAAAACCGCCTACGCCCAGTCCCGGCTCTCAATCCGAGCACTGCACGGCAAGCCCACTGTTGACTTCGTAGAAGCCGCAGCCACCGTCGATTGCGCCGACCAACATCTAGCCCACCTGATTGCGAGCAACCGCATGACGACCGCCCGGGAGGCGCTCAGAGCCGCCCAGAGCCGCCTTGACGGCTGGCGATCGCTAATGGTGACCGTCCGAGCAGCCGGAGGCTAAACAGTCCTTGCTTGGTGTCACAGGCACCGAGTACGGTTAAAACGCTGGACAACCAGCCCAAAAAGAGGAGCAACAAATGAACAAGCACTGCAAGGTCGTAGTCAATGCGACTGAAATCACCAACGAGGAGTGGCTCGAGTACCGACGCCAAGGCCTCGGAGGATCCGACGCCAGCATTGTGGTCGGCATCAACGAGTACAAGAGCCCATACGCACTGTGGGCTGAAAAGGCCGGAATCGTCGAGTCCGAGTTCAAAGGCAACAAGGCAACCGAGTGGGGTCACAACCTCGAGCGTGTCGTCGCAGAGCAGTACGCCCGAGAGACGAACAGCTCGGTGGTCTGCTTCCCGGCAATCCTTGCCAGCCTCGAGCGCACGTGGCAGCAAGCCAACGTGGACTTCTTCATTATGCGCCACGACTACAACAACGCCTACCCAGCCGGGTACGTGACCGACGTTGAAGCGAGCTCACTGTGGTTCAGCCGACTGCCCGAACCAGAGGCCATCCTTGAAATCAAGACCACCGGAATCGCCAGCCGAGGAAACGCCAAGGGCTGGCACTACGGACAAGTGCCTGAGTCATACGAACTGCAAGGACGCCACTACGCCAGCGTGACCGGGATCACAAAGGTCGTCTACGCCTGCCTAGTCGGCGGCGAGGGATTGGTCATCCGAGAGCGTGAATACAACCAAGAGCAGCTCGACTACCTCAACCGCATCGAGGAGGAGTTCTGGAACGGCGTGCAGTCACAGACACCACCAGACATGACCGGGTATGACTCGGACTTCACCACGCTCAAGGCGCAGTTCCCAACTCACGAACCCGACGTGGTCGTAGAGACCGACGAGTTCGGGCTTGACCTCTACAAGGAATTCCTGCAAGCCAAGGCAATCGCCGACGAGGCTGAAGCCAAGGTGAAACTAATTAAGGCGCAACTGGAGCTCATGATTGGCGCAGCAGAAGCAGTCGCCTACGACGGCCGCACGCTGTTCACCTACAAGGCGACGGCACCGGGAACCACTATCGACACCAAGGCGCTCATGGCAGACCACCCAGAGCTCGCAGCTAAGTACACCAAGCCAAAGCCCGGGTACCGAGTCCTCCGCACCAAAGAGGAGGCGTAATGGCAAACATCTACAGAGAGTACATCTACTTCGAGCAGACACGGACAACAATGGCATTTGGCGTCGACCGGGTCAAAGAGGACAGGTGGACGGTGTTCGCCGGGCCGATGACGTGTGGCACGTTTCCAACCATGAAGCGAGCCTACGAGCAACTTGCAACGGTGATCGGTAACGCACTGGCCTCGGGAGGGGAACTGACCGACCTTAGAGAGGACTCAAAATGGCAGAGTTAAAGACCGGAGTCTGCCAACACTGCGGAGAGGACATCCATGAGATGGAGCCCGGGCTGTGGATACACACCGAACTCGAACTACACCGGTGCCTCGCCGAAACATGCGCCGAACCGTCAACGACGATAAAGCGCAAGCCACAAGAATCCTGCTGGCAGTTCTCGGACAGAGCGTATGCTGAACTGCACAGGTGTCCGACCTGCAACCAGTTCCGACCCGACCTAAGCCAGCCCTGCAACCACTGCGGCGAACTAGATGGAGACAAAAAATGACCGAGGAGTGCAAGCACGTCCAGCTCATCGAGACAATCAACGGCGAGATAATCGAAAGGCCATGGTTCCGGATATTCTGCCCGGACTGCGGAAAACGAATCGAGCCACCCGGGCCAACCCGACCATTCCGACTCCGACCGGATCAGCGATGACCACGTTCGAATACGAGGCACGTTGCCCGCTCTGCGGCAAGACGACGACGTTGACGCTGAATCGAGGAGCATTCAACCACTGGCGCAACGGCCGCAACATCCAAAAAGCATTCCTTGAGCTCACCACCGACCAGCGAGAACTACTCCAGACCGGAATAGACTCGGACTGCTGGAACCGCATGTTTCCGGAGGAGAGCCAATGACCCACGACGAGCGCAAAGACCCTCGCACCGTCGTCTGGTTTTCCGCAGGTGCACCCTCGGCAGTTGCGGCAAAACTCACATTGGCGAAAGGGCCATGTGTTATTGCTTACACCGACCCCGGTAGTGAACACCCAGACAATGAACGATTCATACAGGACTGCGAAAAGTGGTTTGATCAGGAAGTCGTAAGGCTCAAAGGTAAATACAACGACACATGGGAAGTCTGGGGAGCCACCAAATTCCTTGTTGGGCCGACCGGTGCAAGATGCACAGCCGAACTGAAGCGCAAACCTAGATTCAAGTTCCAGCGCCCAGACGACATACAAGTATTTGGATACACAGTAGAGGAGGAGCACCGGGCTGTTAGGTTCCGTGAGCAAAATCCCGGAGTGGAGCTGGCGACACCATTGATTGAAGCAGGTTTAACAAAATCCGATTGCCTTGCAATGGTTCAAAGAGCTGGAATCAAACTGCCCAAAATGTACGAACTTGGATATGAGTACAACAATTGCATCGGCTGCGTCAAAGGTGGCATGGGATACTGGAACAAGATTCGAGTGGACTTCCCTGAAGTATTTGACCGCATGGCAAAACTGGAAAGAGACTTGGGTCGAACGGTAGTTCGTGACAACGGCGTGCCTGTGTACCTCGACGAGCTCGAGCCCAATCGAGGAAACCACCAGACCGAACCAAGCATTGACTGTTCGCTTCTCTGCAGCCTTGCCGAGGAGGAATATTTGACAAAGGAAAATGATGAATCACGCTGAACGACAAAGCCTACGCAAAAAGCACCGCAGCTACCTCTACCAGAAACTCGGCATAGACGTTTGCTTCTTCTGCTCAGACATTGACTTCGTGGGTCGTGTCACCTCCTACCCATGCGACGTGACACAGGTGCTGGACTACCTCGACCTAGTAGAACCAATGCCAAACGACATCAACTGGCAAGGAGGAAAATAATGGGAGCCAAACTAAATGAAGCGTTCGTTAGGATCCAAAACGAGACCCGGCACCACACCAAGCTCAGCCAAACTCGGGGAGACGCCTACGAGACAGGCTTTGCCAACGGCTTCGCTGAAGCACTTCGCATCGTGGCAGAGATAAGAAACCGATGACCGGCGTCACCCTGTTCGCAATCGCCGTCATTCTGGTCTACCTCGACTACGCTCGGAGAGCCCGATGACTGTCGTGGCCGCAATCGTGACGCCCGACGGCTGCTGGATGGGATCAGACAGCCTTGCCGCCGACGAGGACATCAGCACCACCACAGCCTCGCCCAAGTGTGGAAAGTTCGGCAACCTGCTCATTGGCTTCTCGGGCAACTGGAAAGCCGGGCAAATCATGTTCGACATGGCACGCAAGGCG
>Ga0208497_1000623_pt1 | contig 15480 bp, 19 predicted proteins | sample CryBogCBE25Aug07_FD_184555 | JGI IMG/M metagenome (GOLD analysis project Ga0208497, IMG submission 184555) | Freshwater microbial communities from Crystal Bog, Wisconsin, USA - CBE25Aug07 (SPAdes) | ecosystem: Environmental > Aquatic > Freshwater > Lake | place: Crystal Bog, Wisconsin, USA...
TGCAGGAGGTTTTTTAACGCTGTCTATCAACTGTTGTAAACCGGCTGCCATTCCGGTGCCAGCAATCAGCATCATAAGCATAAAAGAAATGCGTCTCATTGGTTAGGAACCAATACAGTTTTGTAACAATTACAATTGGCATCTAATATTGCTTCCCAGTGGTAGCCAGCTGGCTGTGGATATGCCGGTGGTGCTGGCATAGGTTGTTGAATATATACCGGAGTCTGTTGAATAATAACCGGAGGACGAGTTGCTTCATATACAATAGCACCACCAATTAGTGCAGGAACTGCCCAGCCGTATCCGGGGTGGTAGTAGTAGGCTCCGCCGCCGTGGCGCCACCGGTCGGCATGCGCTAAGGAACAGATACTTAATAATAAAACAAGTATAATTTTTTTCATTACGATTCTCCTTATACCATTATAAGGTATTTATTTTAAAAAGTCAATTGGTTTTTAGTTAGGCGCCAGCGGCACGTTTAGCCATTTGGCTAACCGTCTTGCGTGGATCCGGGCCACTACCCATGCTACCACCGCCCGATTGATCAGCATCTGTTGTTTGTATTTGCGTCTCAGGAGTTACAAAATAAATGTAGTTTACACCAGTCTTTTCGTCTGGTTCAACCTTTTCTACTACACTTTTAAATTGTCCAGATTTAATTGCGTCGTTTAAATCTGTCCAACGGAAACTGTTGTCGCCACGTTGGTTATTAACCATGTCAACAATTTTACTAGCTTCTTCTCTTGGAATTGCGTGTTGAAATGCTAACTCAGATTGTGCGGCTACAAGTGCATCCATGATGTCATTATAGCCGTGTGCCTGAGCTTTATCGTTGTGACTAATGTCTTGACCGGCGTCAAGGTCTTCGCGAATGATTTCTGTAATACGCATATTAACGACGTTCGCGGCCTAATTCTGGCTCTTCGGTGTCGTCAATGCTACCACCAACAGCAGCGTCGGTTGTATCAAAACCATCGCCATCAACATCAGTATCTAAATCGCTATCTAACGGAGCTGCATCTAAGCCAGCATCTGCACCTGGCTCAACACCAAGTTCGGGACCAGTTAAGTCCATACCGCCGCCAATTTGTTCACCGCTTAATGCACGAACTGATGTGTCGGCTGTTTCACGACCAGATTGCATAGCTTGATATAATGTATCTAGTACAGGAGTAATAGATGTTTTAAATGCATCAGCTTGTTCTGTACCAATTTGATCACGGATAGTGTCAACTAGTGCAGGTACTTGTTCGTTTTGGATTTTGCTTACTTTTTCTAACATGTCTTGGATACTGTCAACAATATCTTTGGCAGCTAGTACAGCTTCGCTTTTGCCCATTTCGGATTCAAATAAACCTTGCTCGCTTTTTAGCCATTTATCTAGGCCTTCTTTAACAAGCATCAATTCAACATAACGAGGATTTTTTTCTGCAGTATGTGCGCCGAATGATTTTTTAATTTGTGTGATATTTTCACCAAGTGCTGTAGCTAAACGCTGAGCTTTAGCATAAGTTAGATTATCATAATCAACTGTAAAGCCAAAGCGGCTTTCCGTGATTTTATTAATCTTTTGTGGTGTTACTGCTGTGTGCATTTCAGAGAGTCTCATTTTGTTTATTCCCAAACTTTATAGTATTTAGCAGTCTTATGCAATTTTGATATTTCTTCCCGGGCTAGAGTTAGCTTAGTTTCTGCTATTTCTAGGCGGGCTAACCTACTATCAACGGTTACATAGTCCTTATTTTTTGTAGCATTGTCAATTATACGGCGTAAATTTAACATGTCTACGTAATTTTTATTTATTTCTCGATCCCACCGCATGATATCATCTGCTTGATAATACTTGTGTTTGAGTGTGTAAATTGTATAGAGTATCGCCGATACTTTGTTTTCAAATCTATGCACAAATTCGTGGCAATGATTGTAAACATCACAGGTTTTATTGGGATATACAGTTAGACGATATCCACCAATTTTGTACCCATTTTTAACCGGTATACATAAGGGTGATGCTACCGATTGCTGTATATTGTTTAGCTCGCGAGACGTCCAGTCCTTAATATAGTCTGTAGCAAGGTTTGTGAGTTGACGTACTTCTCGTGGGCTTGGTTTATCGAATTTTTTTCGAGTATGTGATTTGGCCATTTTCATTCGCACGACGTAATAGTATGTCTTGCGTTGTTAGTTGATTTGCAATTAATTGTTCTCTTTCATTTAGAGAATTTTTTAGGATCTTTGAGTCGTTATCAAAGCGACCTAGTAGGTCTGCTTGTTCGTTGGTTATTGCAACGTGTAAAGTGTTTAATAACTCGACTATTTTCATTATTTGGTTGCTAGGTGTACTACCACGCCCAACACGGCTGTTAGTAATGCTACAAATACAGCAGTGCCAATTGTGATCAGTGTTTTATTGCTTTCGCCACCGACTCTAGTTAGGCTGTCTTTGATGTCAACGATATGACCTTCTAGTTTATCCATACGATTATCTAGGTTAGTTAATTTTGTTTCCAAGTTAGAGTATCTTTCCGCACATAATTCCACATGCGCCTCTAAGCTCTTTTTTTCTATATCTGTAGTAGAAGACATCTATTTCTCGCTTTTAGTTAGCGATGCAATCGTTGTGAGCCTGTGTAAGCCATGATATGAGCCATAATGGGTGCCGTAGCATCTATACTATTTAGCTAGGAAATACCTGCGTAAAGTATATGTTTTTGATAGTGCCATATGGATAGAATATAGGCAACATAAAACGTGCTGTTTCTGTCAATCCTGTGACCACCGGCACTTGTTCAAAATCTTGCAATAAGCCAGCTAGATGTTTTTGATTTACATCATAGACGCCTGTGTTTTCTGTGGCCCATTGCCAAAACCAAACACGATGTTCTCCGGTATAAAAGTCACCAAACTCAGCAATGCCAACGTCGGATACTGTTGTCGGTGTAGGATCTTGAATGTAATGGGGTTGTGTACGCAATCCAATGCATTGTAATACTGTTTCCCAATTACGATTTTGATTACGCTCAAGTTCATTATGTTCAGTGGCTCGTGTCACGCCGGTAGCTGTAATGTCTACTAGTGTATAACCGTGGAAGAACTGTAAGTTGCTCATATAGATATTTAGCGGCCATAAAAAAACGCACTATAAAGTGCGTTCTTTTGTTAGTTTAAAAACTTAACTAATCAATGATTAATATAGTTTGAAACCTGTTGTACTAGATAATGTTGCAGCGTTAGCCCAAACGTTACCTGTACCTAATGTAGCACTAGCGTTAGCCAATGTAGCAATACGTGCTGCTACTGTGCTGTCGCCTGAACCGTAAGCTTCAACTAAAACGCTTAAACGATCGCTGTCAACTTGATACATAACGATTGTAGAGTCGATAGCGATTTGCTTTAGAATTGCTTCAACTGGACCACCTGTTGCTGAATCAGATTGAGCAAAAGTTTGGCTCTTGCCTAATGTAATTTTAATTGCTGTTGGGTTCTTTGTTAAACCTGTAGCGATAATAGTACCTAATGTACCGTCTGTTTTTGCATCAACGTTGTTGATACCATTTGCATCACCTGCGTAACGTGTTTGGATTGCCATTTTTAAATCTCCTTAATATATGTGCATCTCTGCATACATTTATTTATACAAACTAGGAAAAAATGGTATTTTACTTGTTAAAATGCGCGGCGCCAAATACTCCGCGATTTACCAGCTTAATCATGCCGGCAGTTTTGCTATTGTATACAAAGCCCTCACCGGCTTGTTGATTGCCAGTCCATTGCTCAAAACCCTTCACTTGAGGCTCTAATTGAGCCGCTAAATTAGTTTTTAGTGCATACATGGCGTTCCATACAGCCTTCAATGACTCGTATCCATCTTGATTAATATATAGGTAGCCTTCGTTATTGTCACCTATTAATTTTTTATACTGTGCTGGCGCATTAGTTTTTAACCAGTCATTGATAGTATCTGTTGTTTGTGCTGTTATTTTTTTGTTAAAATACTGTTTGATAGCATCACGGGCTACACCAGTAATACCAGATAAAAATTGATCTGCTAGTATGCCATCTTTTGCCAATGTCGATTCGGCTGCCTTGACTAATTGTATAGGGTCATTTAATGTAAATTGTATACCGGCTGTTGGACTTAACACAGCAACATCACCAGCATTGCTCATACCGCTCTTGCCATCCCATGGTGTACCGTCCATTTGGTGTACTGCAATGATACCAACTTTACCTGCAATTAGTTTTCCTACACCGGAATCCATTGGTACCCGGTACTCAACTGTGTTTGGACTGAATATAAACATGTTGTTGCTGGTTTTTATTTCTTTACCAACTGCCATTAGGTCGCCTTTGAATACAGCTCGTGCAGTAACATCAGCTTTTAAACCTTGCCAAATCAGTTCAAGTTTAGTATACAGATCAGTACGAGCTGTTTTAGATTTCTTTATAGTTGTATCGTATACTTGCCAATCATTGGGACTCTTGGCAAAATATCCTTTGGGCATGTATTTGTCATTGATAAAAAATTCGCCAGCCGGTGTGTAACCAAATACCAATGCTATGCCGCCATCCCACTTGATACTGACTTCGCCGGGCTTGGCAATAACTTCTTTAAGGCCAGCAATGTATCTAGCAGCTTCAGCTGATCCATTGAAGATACTGTCTTCGGGGTGAGGGATCCGCGGACTTGCATCTGCTTCAAATAAAGTTTGAATAAAATCTAAATTCATTGGAAATAACCCTTGACCATGTCTAGGCCTTGTTGTATCTTTTCTCTATCGCTATTGGCTCTTGCTATAGCATCCGGTGTTGCGGCTTTATCGCGTTTCTTTCCGGCTATATCAATTTGTGCTTTTTCGTTATAACGTTGCCAGAACTTGTTAATAAAGTCTTGTGCATCTGTAAAGTTGGCAAAGTCGCCTTGGCCAAACATTCCGTTAATCTCACAACTACGTGCAAATCCTTTAACACCATTGACTAACTTACTTATCTTAACATCGTCGATGTTGTTGCCGGGAAACTGTTTCAACATTGGATCAATTTGTGGCTTGTCAATTCCCAATTGGTTGGCTTCATACTTGAACGTATCGTATATAAATGTTGCTGGGTTGGTGCTAACTGTAATTACTTGTGTGTCTTTTTGTTTACTAAATGGCACGTGTTGTCCATCTTGTACTTTTAATTGTACTCCGGCGTGTTGTATACTTAGATCAAGCAGTTCGCCAAGTACGCTGTACATATTTCCTGTTAATAGACCCTTGACTCCGCGTTCAGGGGTTACACGGGTGGCGCCCCACTTTTCTAATCTCTCTGGATGCCACATAAAGTCTACTTGTACAAAATCATCAGCACCAATTTGAAATGTAGGGTGTCCTGGTTTTTCACCAACCTCTACATAAGGCAAACCTGTATTAATAAAGTCATCGGCCAACTTGTTCCAATATGCTGTAAATTGTGTGTAACCTTGTCCTTCTGCTTCCGGCGCAACCATTTGTAAATCAATGTCGCCATATATTTTTTCTGGATCTTCTACAGCATCTTGCTCGTGGTAAGCACTGCTTCCGGTAGCACGGCCACGACGTATTTCGCCTACTTGTGCAGCATATTGTTTATTAAACTCAGCAACAAAGCGATCAACAACTTGTAGAGCTACGCTAACAATTTTAGGATGTAGGACTGTGCCCTGTGTTTTAACAGAATCCCATCCACCTTCAATAACAAATTCTTTTGCTCTCATCTTGCGCTCGCTACAAATCGTAAGTCTCTACTGATAGAGCCTAGTTCTTTTTTCATTTTAGGACCTGCCGTTTTAACAGTAGCACGGTCAACATGCGTGTCTGGTTCATCTTGCGTGGTTACATTAACACCTTGATCTGTTCGAGTATCAAATCCGTGTACATTAATCTCATTACCGTAACGCTTTTCTAATTCTTGCCAAACTCGATATCCGCCCTCACTTTGCTTGTTGTCGCTTACTAGAGTTAAGCCACGACTTAGGATTAAGAATGCATATAGGTCTGCGGCACGATAGCGATTCTTAGGACCGGAGTATACACCCTGTACAACAAAACTATTGCGGTTTGTCTTATAAGGGCGACCCGTTGTACCAAGTTGACTAGTACGAGTATTAGTATCAAATACATAGTAAGTAACCGTGCCACGATCCACCCAAGACCATAGTTGATAACCACGGCCCATTTCTGCTACTAGGTTGCCCAAGTGTTCTGCTTCTTGACCCGGAGGAATAGGTCGGCCATCGTTAGGCATGACATCTAAGTGTTCACGCTTACTTTTGGCAACACTAGGAACTAAAGTTACTTCTGCCATATATTTTTTACGCAATTCTAAGTCTTGCGGAGTAGCAGTCCTAATCAAGTTTAGATATTTGTCTACAGGAACTGCTTTTATTTCTATAGGTTTAATAGACTGTACTCTGGGCACAGAATGAAACTCTCTGGTATTACCACCTTGAACAAACTGTGGCTTACCATCTGGGCCATTAAATGGTAGTTTGTGTAGATATACATTTTGACCACGTCGTATCTTGCCACTGAATAAAACCATCTGCGGATCATTTGGAAACATGCCAGTGTCAGAACCTCGTTCAGTAAGTCCCATGGCTATAGCAAATTTTGGATCTGATGTAGCATAGATAGCATTTTGATTACTACCAGCGGCTCCGCCGGTGTCTTTTGCTTGTCTTGGTGTAAGTATAGGGATTTCTTGCGTACTTCCGTGCCATAGATAATCTTGTCCAGCATCTTCCATAATACCAGTGGCACGACGTAAGCGTAGATCAAAGTCTACATCTGACTCGTAGTCTTGAATAAACCGTTCGTAGTACTGTCTTGCTAGTGCAGGAGTATCTGCGTCAAATCGATCTACTATCTGTGCAGAGCCAGCTGGACGATCTGCGTGATAAATTTCATAGCCTTTGTTGAGACGGTCACGCACTTGTGCCATACGGTCAAGTCTACGATCAACTTGTTTACCGGCACGGTGCAAGTAATTACGTCTTAGTTCGTCACTGATTTCAAAAAATCTCATAACACATGGCCCATCTTTCTAAACCATGCGGCTGTTCCTGGTGCTACGTCTTCTGGAAGTGTTAGTAACCCCTTGGCTTGGTCTTGTTTGGCCTGCGCTAACTTACCTTCGCGGTCGGGGTCACCTTCTAATGCTTTTAATACTGTTGCCACTGAATTTAAATCTGCTGCATGAGCGCCTGGGTTTAAAAGTAATTTTGCTGCTGCTTCACGGGTGTCTGCAACCACTGTGTTGTCATCCCGGCGCATAACCACACCACCAAATGCATCTGTTTTAAGACCTAAAAACTTACCAATACTGTTTAATAGAATGAACAATTGATCTGCTTTGAAATTTGGGTCATCGTACATGCCACGAGGACCATGTTGGTGCCAATCAGCAACACGCTTGGCATCGGGTATTACCATTAAATCAACTTGACCAAAACGTTGCTTACCATCACGCTTGGCTATATAAGGAACATCAACGTGTACGTTACGACCTTTAATTTTTGAGTCATAGCCCTTGGCTATAAAATATTGTTGTAGAGATTTTTTACCAGAAAGTGGGTCTTCGGCATTAAAGTTTTTTAAGGTAGCACGTTCGTCTAAGAATAAATCAATATCACCAGACTCTACTTTGTAACCAGCTGATCCAATATCAGGAATGGCCTTTAGTGCGCTAGGAAGTTCACGTGTAACCGTGCCAACTACTGTAGGAACATCTTCTTTCGCTACAGGCTCTGTGTTATCAAATACATTACCACCTTCATATAGATACATCATTATTCGTGCGCCATTTGTCTATTTTGGAACTGTACTTCTGCGGCTTTATTTAACTTTTGTATTGCCGCAGGATCTGTTACTTTCTCTGCGCCAGCATACCAGCTTCGGCTAGCATCATCATAGTCAAACACCACACCAGCACGGTCGGTTACTGAAATTGGTTTTTGTTTTGATACAGGAGGTGTTGTTGCTTTAGTTTTTAGTGGGGAAACTTGATCTAGTATGCGTTCTTCAGCTGGGCTTACTGTTCGCTTAGATCCAAAGAATACCCAGTTACCGTTTTCATCTCTTACATACTTTTTAGTTCCGTGTGTTACCACACCAGTACCGCCCGGATCTAGTTTAAATTGGTCGATAAATTTTTCTTCTGGCGCGGCTGTAGCATCAGCCTGTTGCTGAGCTCGTGATGTTTTATAGTCAACCTTAGATTTTAATTCGTAAGCAGCATCTTTAACTAGCTGTTGTGCATCAATTGGCTTCATGCCTTTTGTAATTAGTTCTTGTTCAACTTGATCTGCTGGTGTACCACGTTTAAGCATACCTAGTACTTGCCCGTACCCAGCAATCGCACCAACAGAGTTTGATTTAGCCTGCTTGGCGGCTTGTATTGCATCACCAACACCGGGAATACCTGCGCCAATTGCGCCTAGCCAATTTGTTGCTTCATTGACTATTTCATTAATCTTCATTGCCAATTCTCCGTACACCGCGTTTGAATTTCTCTGGCTCTTGGGTACGGATACTATTGATTAGTCTGCGTTCCAGCTCTCCTGCTTGCTCAGCATCGTAGTTTTCGCGAATATAATTGATTAGATTAATTGCACCCTGAATAACATGGGTGGCACGGCTTTCCACAAGATTCTCACGATCTTTGTGTACTAGCAGCGTGTCTAATTCGTCTAAAATGCTACGGGCCTTCTTTTGCAAGGTATGCTCCAGTTTATGTTGTATTTATTACAATCTATTCAGACTTGGCTTTAAGGCTAGCAAGCATTGACTTTAATTTACTACTTTCTACGCTAGAACCTGGCGGTGGGGCCGTATTTTCATCTAAACTCCACCCCTCTTTTGCCTGGGGTAGCCCACTTGTAGGGTTTAATGTAGTAGTTGTTTTAATTTGATTCATAATACTGCTAGCAATCCTGGGTGGCCCACCGGCATGGCTTTCTTGACCTTCTTCGCCTGGGTCAGTAATACGCATAGTTTCGATGTTGTATTCTAAGTCAATCTTGTGTCCCACACCAGTTGAGCTACGTGACTTCATACACTGAATCTGATAGCGTCCGCGTTCTTTCATAGCACGGCTTGTAAAGATACCAAATACGTTATCTGCTGTGTTAATCTTACTAATACCACCAGCAATGTGACTGTGATCAAACTCAATTTCTTCAACAGCACTACGATTTAACTGTGACGCTGTAACTAACAATATGCCTAGCTCTTTGGCTAAGTTACGCAATTCTTCTGCTACATATTTGTCTTTGATAAACTGATCATTTGGGTTTACTTTAACTGACACTGGCATTACTAAGTCTAAGTAGTCAACCATAACAAAGTCAACTTTAATACCTGTTTGTATTTGTACTTCTTTTAAGTAAGCACGAATGTCGTTGACTGTACTTTGCGCCGGCAATGCTTTAACACGATAACGCCCAGCTTTCTTACTTACTAGTTTAACTTTAAGTTCAGTAGTATCAATGTCTTTGCGAATATCTTTAGTACTCATTCCTGTTAACATAGCATCTGTACGTAGGGCACAAAGTTCTTCGCTCAATTCTAAACTAACATAAACTCCACTTAAGCCTGCTTGTAACCAACTTAAGGCAATGTTCATCATTACTAATGACTTACCCGAACCCGATCCACCAGCAAAGATATTAAGTTCTCCACGGCTAAATCCGCCGTATAAGATCTTATCCATAGTAGGCCAACCTGTTGATACTTGTCCGCCCGAGTTAAAGTATTTGTCAATACGTGCCCTAGGACTTTCAAAATAGTCTGTGCCCATGTCTTTAGTTAAGCTAATCTGTACAGCATCTTTGATTAATTTTTCTACAGGATCGTACTCGCCCTTTTCTAGCAAGTCAGCTGACTTAAGAATAGCACGTTCTAATTCCATGCGTCGACTAAAGCCCTCAAACTCTGACATAAACCACTCTTGGTGTCCTTCCCCTGCATCAGGAATAGGTCGTAATTCAACACCAGTAACAGCTTTAATCTGTTCATATGTAGGTAATGTTTTATGATCTTGGCTGTGTGTTTTAATAAACTCTGCTGTAGTTCTAAGACTACGATCAAAGTTTTCAGGATTATAAATGTTCTGCACACGCACATAGCTTGTAGCGTCTTGCATCATCATTTCTAAAAATAATTTTTGTATATCTGCTGTATATTCTTTACTCATTGATTATCCGATTAAAATTTTTATCTTCTGTACCATCACTGTAAAATACCCGGCCTGTTGCTAGATCAGACTCTAATAGAGTAACAACATCTTCCGGTATTATTTTTATACGTCCTCTATTAATTCCTACGCAACAGTATTGTTGACTAAATGCCTTCATTAGTACATAGTTCTGATACTTGTGTCCTATATAATCTGCATACCCAACTCCCGGGGTATGATTATATATCATTTCTGACAACATCCAGGCTATCTTACCACAACGATTGCCTAGTGTATGTACAATATGGAATGGTAATATACAATTATTAAAGTATGCCTGGTTCCATGCTTTTTCCTTTGACCACAATTCTAATGTCTTAAACTTGTCGGCTGTATAACACGTAGGATCTAAGGCACGTGCATTTTGGTTAAAAACGATAACGTCATACTCGGTACTGGCTTTTAAAAAGGCTTCAATACTGGCTGGTGTTAGGGTCGCCCAATTAACTTGGCATTGTCTAACGCCCGGTACCGACTCAGCCGAAGATATTAAGTCAACTGTATAGCCTGCCGTTATAAACGCATGAGTTAAGTCTAACCCAGATCGACTACCACAACCAACAAGTAATGCATTTTTTGACATACTTAATTATATATTTTCTTTTTACGTAACTCAATTTTTAATCTGTTCGATTGCTTTGCTGATAAAATGCTTTTGATAACAAATAACTTACCAAATGCTTCTACAGCACTTGCTACGTCTTTGTGTGTGTCTTGCCAAACTGGAAAACTTACCGACCAACCATACTCAACAGCTTGATCAACTAGCTTTGCGCCAGCCCGATCTGCATCCGGAACTACAATAACTTCACGGCCTAAACCGTCGATGATGTCTGCTTGCGTTTCGCTACACTCATTACTTAATACAGCTACACCATCTACTGCCATAGCATCAAATGGCCCTTCTACTACAATAACAAACTTGTCATTAGGTCGTTGACGATCAACATTGAATACGTAGTTGGGTTCGTAACTTGAATGATACTTAGGCTTTACACCTTCGTCAAATGTTCTTGCTGTATAGCCAATAATTTCATTACGCCAGGTAAAAGGAATAATTACACGACGATGTAAATTGTATTGTGTTTCTGGGGTCCAATAAAATGGATATTTTTGTAAATCCATTTCGCGCCTGGCTAGATATACTACTGAGTCGTGAAACCCACCGGGAACATCACAATCATTGTTTAATGTATAAAATGTATTCAATGCCATTAATGTTTGTGCTTCTTCGGGCAGGGGTCTTGCTTTGAAGTTTACAGGCTCTGCTTCTTCCGCTTCTACTAGGGTTTCTGGTGCTACAAGTTCACGGATGCGAATAGCATCTATAACCAATCGCTTGACTGTATTTTCATCGGCACCTAGCCACGATAATAGTTTACGGAATTTATATGTTAAATGACGTCCAGGAACATAACTTGCCTTAAATTGGCAATTAAAACAGTGATAACTTACCCCGCCGTCGGGATTCATAACTAGTCCACCGCGACCTCTAGTATCTGATGACTCGCCATTATGGATGCAACAGGGTGCGTTGAAACTTATCCAACCCGAACTAGAGTTAGTTTTACGTTTATGCGGTAATATTTGAGTTACAGCGTCGCGAATAGAGTTCAACATTCTTGCTAGTATAGCAGAATTTTTGGATTAAATCAATGTATTAAATACCAAATCGGCTACGTTGTGCTGTAAAGTTTTGATTAATTTGTGGGTTTGTTAATGCTGAGTTGTAGATTCTAACTACACTTAATCTGCCTCCCCAATAATCGCCAAGATCCCAACGGCGCATCAACACTATGCCAGATTGTGACGTAGTAGATGTGCCTGTGTAGGCTTGAGAGCTTACCTGTGTATTATTTACGAAAAGTTTAATAGTTGTACCATCATAAGTTCCCACAATGTGATACCACCCAATTGAAGGCAATGTATAAGTGCTAGAAGTGGCGTGCCACGTACCATCCCAGAATCCATTTTGCAAATTACTAGAACCGCTGGTGGTATCACTACCTAAACTAAAGTTGATCTTGCTAGTAACACCGGGGTATTGTTCTGTAATAATACAAGGATCTGCACCTGTGTTAGTGCCTGTGTAGTAGTGCCATACCTCTACAGTCCAATTTGATAATGATGATAAACTTGTAGAGCTATAAGCATACTGACTACTACTTGGTACAAAGTTTAAGTAGCCGCCATTGGCACTACTATATGTAGGCGATCCAGAAAGAGTAAATGCTTTACTGCCAATTAAGTCAGTCCAGGTTGAACCAGTGCCAGGGTAACTAGAGGTATTACCAGCGTCTAAGTGCAGTTGTAGACCAGCAGTAACGTAACTTAGTTCTGATGCTAAGGTTATACCACCACCAATATTGATTCCGCCACCTATGTTCATACACCGTACCCCGATCTCAAAGCTGTAAAGTGTTGTTGTATCTGTACCTGAGACAATTTGGTGTTGTACAAAAATAGATTAGCCACATAACCCCATGGTTGATCATTAGCACTTTGTATATTGCCCCAAGCATAGTGATACTGTCCGGCAACTGATTTAGCTACACTTGATCCAATCTGTTGACCATTGATGTAAAATGTTTGTCCACTAGCATCACCCACGGTAGCAAACTGGGCCCAGACATCACCATAAGCTGACATATTATAACCTGAACTGTTAAATCCAGTGTTGCCAGGAAGATTATCCCACATGCCCAATAGATTGGTTCCGGTGTTGATAATTATAGCGTGACCACCGGTATTGTATGCTCTGAGTAGAGTTCTGTAGCCCGCAGTAGAAGAGCTCACACGTGCCCAACTAATATAGGTAAAATTGGCGGCTATTGGTATTGTAGTTGAATTGGCTAGTATAACCTGTCCAGTGTTGCTACAGTTGAAACATTTTACACCACCTAGCGTGGTGTAAAGATTACTATTGCTGAGAGTATGGGTATAGCCATTTCCTGATAAATCGTTTAAGGTAGTACCTGTGCCTGAATAACTTGATGTATTGTTGGCATCAAGCCAGATGGCAAGATTCTGTGTGGTGATGTAAGCATCGGCCACGGTGAGTCCTGTGAGTGTTACACCCTGGATGATCATATTACCAATCTATCTTTAATTGACGTACCCAGTTTTGAGCAGTAGATCCCCCGGTGTATGCCGCTACACCAAAGTAATTTCCGACCGGAGTCCAACTACCAATGTTAACCGATCCTTGATATATTTCATTGAGATATACTTCTAACATACGGTTGCCGTTTTGTATCTTGCGAATCTTTAGGGTCAAATTGTAGAAACTGGTGTAACTAGCGTTCCATAACGTAACTCCAGATGTTACATAGTTACCGTTACCAATATATGGAATGTTAGTTTGTGTGCCGCCAACATAAACTTCAAACTGACTTGCACTACTATAATAATGGTTCATAACTGCGATACCACCATAAGTGTTGGTATTACCGGGATTACCTGTTATGGCAGCATTAGATCCAAAGTAAATCCATTGTCCGTCTGCACCGGTGCCTCCACTAGCACCAATACTAGCAGTTATAACCATGTCATAGTTATAATTGATTGTACTACTGTTCCAGTTAATGTAGCCAGACTGTGAAGTAGTTGTTGTGGTTAGTTTTAATCCGTATGCTTGTGTGCTATCCCATGTAGCGTTGCCGCCAATAGTACCACTTGGAGTGAATGAACTTAGTGCAGAAGTGGAGTTGGCTTGCCAAGTATCCCATAAGAAACGAGTCTTAGGTCCGCTAGTACCAGCAACAGTTAAGTTACCAACAATGTTTACAGTATTACCAAACCAAGCAGGAGTAATACTTGTAACAACAAATTGACCTGTGCCATCCGGATTAACAGTTATATTGGCATTAGTTCCTCTAACTGTACCAATGGTGCCGCCAGTGTTCATTACAAGATCACCATTGGCTGGTATAGTCAAGTTACCGTAAGTGTCAAATACATATGAATAACTGCCAGCAATTAACGTCACGTTACTAGTTGATCCGTAGATGTTAGCATATCCATTGGCTGTGATGCCAGTCAGTGCAGCACCGTTACCTACAAAGTAGTTAGCAGTTACGTTACCAGTATAAGTTGCAGTTGTACCAATGCTATTACCATATTGATTACCGATTACGTTACCACCATAAATGTTACCTGTAGTGTTAATGTTTCCACCAGCAACCATTAATAAGTTACCGCCCACATCCAACTGCATCTGTGTTGTACCACTGGTCAAGAAGCTTAATGGCAAGTATGTGCCTGTGCCATTGATACCTGAAACAAGCTGAACATCTGTGGTACCGTTTGTGGCAATTAATATTTTACTTGCGTTTGTTAAACTACTGTTGTTAGCGGCCTGCCAACTTGCAGCTGTACCAGTACCAGTTGGTGCTGCATAGATACCAGGATTACTGTTAGCCGCAGTTGGGCGGAATACAGTTCTGTAGTTTACTGTGCTATTAGTAAAGTCGCCGTATATAGCAGAGTTAGAAGGATGGAACATATTACCCGGTAATATCAAGTTACCATCCATACCAAAGTTATAGTTGGCTAGACCCTGACCAGTATAGTTAGAATTATAGTTACTCAGTATAACAGTGGAGCCAAGGCCACCCGGTAAAGTTAAGACGTCACCATTTTTATACCCAAAGCCAGGGTTGGTTACAACATAACTGTTAGGGTAACCACCAGTGGCACCATAACTTGCTGTCATTCCTGTACCCGAACCACCTGTTAGTGATTGGTTAGTATACGGAGGACTGTTATATCCGCCAGCGCCAGCATAGGTAGTAAGATTATTAAATGTACCAAAAGCACGAACTGTTAAATTACCACTACTGGTTCCAATAGCATTACCAACAAATACGTTACTACCTGCACCGCCTACTGTGGCAGAACCTAGGTTGATTGTAGTTGCGGCTCCACCCATGTTAATTGTAGTGGCTGTGCCATTGAATATTGTGGCAGTAGTTTGGTTGGTTGTGATTGTAGCACTGGTATTAAGTACTAGGCCGGCGGCCGCTGTTAACGCACCTGCTGAGGTAATACCAAGACTGTTTGATGTAGATATTCCCGAACCGTTGATTGTGGCCCATAAACCTGAACCGTTAACAGCATTGGCTGTTACTGAGCCACTTGTGCCCGTGAATAAAAATCCACCAGTGCCAGACATTGCCACGGCTGCGGCACCAGTACTTTGTGTATTGCGATAGTATGATGAAC
>Ga0208497_1000624_pt1 | contig 15455 bp, 14 predicted proteins | sample CryBogCBE25Aug07_FD_184555 | JGI IMG/M metagenome (GOLD analysis project Ga0208497, IMG submission 184555) | Freshwater microbial communities from Crystal Bog, Wisconsin, USA - CBE25Aug07 (SPAdes) | ecosystem: Environmental > Aquatic > Freshwater > Lake | place: Crystal Bog, Wisconsin, USA...
ATATTATTGGATGATGGTATGGGAATTATACCGCGAGATATATGCCATTTTAATATGATTTGAGATACTGTTTTTTTATATTTTAAAGATAAGTCTAATAAAATTGGTTCAGTTGATATTTCTTTCCACAACGAAGACCCAAGTGGGGAATGTGCTATAATTTTAATATCATTTGATAAACAATACTGCACAATCCTCTTTTCAACTAAATATGGATGAATTTCAACCTGTATATAATCTGGTTTTACGGAGTTAAGTATAATTGCTTCTAATTGTTCGTAGAGAACATTACTCAATCCAATATTTAATATTTTTCCATCGTTTTTTAATTTTAACAATTCTCCATATGTATCTAAAATATTTATATCATTAAATGAATGAGTTGTATGAATATAATATAAATCCCAGTAATCTAATCCGGCAGAATTTAATGAGTTCATACATTCTTTATAAACATTTTTAGGAATATGATTTTCAATCGAATCCTCTCCGACAACTTTTGAACAAAGGAAATACTTGCTACGATGGAAATTTATATTTTTAAAGTCAGAAATGCTTTTATTTGTATCCTTTGTATCTATTAACGTATATCCTGAATTGATAGCACATTCAATTATTTCATTCATAGTCTCCGATTTTGTACCGAATCCAATCATTACCCATAACTCATATTCTATTTTAAGACAATTCACTTAATACAATTGCTTCTGTAATTCAGTTGGTAGAATACGGCTCTTATAAGGCCGGAGTCGTGGGTTCGAACCCCACCAGGAGCACTATACATATCTAGTATTTACGAACAATATTCCAAACAATAGTCATTAAAATACCACCCCAAATACTATCCATTAATGCAAACTGTAAACTATAATTTTTCAATATCGCAAGATTTGTAAAATCATACACAGCATACACTGACAAACCTAGCAAAAAGGCTTCTTTGCTAGTTTTGGGCAGATATACTAAATACGCCAGTGCTACATATACCAATATCGCTGGAATAAAGCGAATAGTGATAGGCGAACCTTGAATATCACGAACCATTTTGCTAGAAAGCGAACTACCGCCAATTAACCAGATTGAATCTACTGCAATAAACAGAAGAATAATTAGAAAGAAGTTCATTATTCTTTACAAAGAAAACGAACTATGCAAACTACATTATCTCTATTCTAACAAATAGATATTTATCATGTTAACCCTTCAAGGATATCGTATATCTAAAAAAGATCTACTAAACGAATCTCATATCAAAGGTCTTTTAAGCGTAAAACCTTACATTCCATCTGTATTTGTAAATCCACGTTTCGTAAAACGTTTTGAAGTATTTCGTGAAAATGAACAATATTTGTATACTCCAAAACATTTTGGTATTGAAAAGTTTGGTGCTTGCACTGGTCGTGAAGTCCCACAAACTCCTGATAAATTTTGGGAATTTGCTGGTTCAATTCGTGAAGCTCAACTTCCAGTTGTAAACTCATTTCTACTTCCTCAACCTCATGATGGTATCCTATCTCTTCAAACTGGTGGAGGTAAAACTGTTTGTGCGCTTTACATTGCTTCCCAACTCAAACTTCCTACACTTGTTCTAGTTCAATCGGGGTTTCTAAAAGACCAATGGGTTGAACGAATTAATGAATTTCTTCCTCGTGCACGAGTTGGAACGGTTCAAGGTGAAGTTATGGAAGTTGAAGGAATGGATATTGTTGTAGGTATGCTTCAAACAATTGCTTTGAAAGAACTTCCACCTAGATTGTTTGAACGATTTGGTTTGATTATTGTAGATGAATGTCATCATATTGCATCAGAAGCATTCTCACAAGCTGTTCCGAAACTTACATCCAAATATATGCTTGGATTATCTGCAACACCTGAACGTAAAGATGGATTGATGTATGTAATTAATTGGTTTCTTGGTCCTATTCTATTCGCATCAAACGTAGCAGATAAGATTGATGAGAAAGTCAATGTGGAAGTATACGAATTTGAAGGTGATTCAGAACACAACGCAGTAATTCTCAATCACGCAGGTGTAATGTTCTCATCTTTAATGGTGAATAAAGTTGTTGAAAATATGGAACGAAATCGTATGTTAATTAGTATTTTGGTAGATGTTATGGATGTTGATAGGCAGATTTTGGTTCTTACAGATCGAGTAGAACATACAAAAACATTATTTGAAATGTTACCGCCTGAACTAAAAGAACAGGCTGGTATTCTCGCAAGAGGAATGAAGCCAAACGTCAGGGATGAATTTTGTGCGAATAAAAAGATTCTTCTTTCAACATATCAGCTTGTGAAGGAAGGATTTGACCTTGCTACGCTTAATACTCTGCTAATGGCAACACCGCGTCCTGATATAACACAAATTGTTGGACGAATTATGAGAGTAGAAAAAACGAAACGCAAAACACACCCTTTAATTTTGGATGTAGTTGATGTACCTTTTCGGAGACAATTTCAAGAACGATTGAAGTTATATAAAGATCGAGGGTATAAGGTAGAAAAGATGAAGATTTAATCATATTTGAAACTTTTTTCATATTCAATTTCACATTCCATTGAGCAAATTACTGAATGTTTTCCACGTGCATATTCCCATGGAGAACAAGCAATTTCCATAATATGATAACAAATCATACAAGAAATTTCTGTAATTTCAAGATGCAATTCTTCAAAATCACTTTCTTCATTATCAGGATCACAACAACAAATACAATTGCATGGACGCCCTTTTAGTTCTTCTTCAGGTTTGTAGGGATAACGGATACCGCAATCGCAACAATATGCAAACATTTATAACCTAAAAAGGTTTCTATTTTATAATTTCGTTTTTTGTTTACATAGACATTTCAGAATCACCATCACAATCAGAACATACAGGTGTTCCATTCGTAAAGTTTGGCATATGATCGTTACAGGTTATACACTTCACTTCAAGTTCCATATCTATCTTTGCCATTGCCTCACGAATCTGATCAAATGTCACACCATGCCATTCATTAAGACGATCCGCAAATTTCTGAATAACTTCATTTTGATCCTCAGGTTCAAGGAACTGAGTACAATCAAACAGATGATTGAAGAGCGTATCAAGATCAATCATTTTGGTTACATTCAATAGTTTATGGACTTGAAATCCGTTTTCATTCTAATCACCACCTGACTGCTGTACATTGTATACATCCGAACCAGTTTGTGCGACCGAACTCACAGCTCCACTATAATTTCCAGTAGCTAGTTGTGTTCCAGCATATGCCGCATCCTTTGCTGTTGTCAACCAAGGCAAAGCTTCACTTAATAATTCAAGCCAAGGTATTCCACCAACACCTCTATTATATCCATCTCGCTGACACGCTACTCCTATATCTGTTGCACCTGGTGGACAATCTTGCCAATATGTTGCTGCTAATAAATGCCATCCTTTCTGCGGAGGGTCGTAACAAAGAGCACCAGATTGTACGTGTTGTGGATCACAACCAGGAATCGTTCCAACACCGCGACCATATGGTCCAGGAGAACCTATTAGTCTGCAATTGTATGGCATACCAGGAACATGCTCCCATCCATCAGGACATTTCTTATAACAAAGACCATCTACTTTTTCACGGTCTGAAGGACAGTTGCCCATATTGGTTTTGAGACACGGAAATATTTAGAAGTAATGTGCGGAATCCTTTGTATTTGTGGAACAACATCCCTAAACACTTTGAAATGTCTTGAAACTTTAGAAAAACGTGGACCTGAAGGAACAATTCTCCAGAAAGTGAATAATGTAACGATGGGGTTTACTCGTCTTGCAATCAATGGTCTTACATATCGCGGTATGCAACCTTTTTCGTATAAGGATATGATGGTAATTTGTAATGGTGAAATTTATAACCATAAAGATCTAGCAAAAGAACATTCTATTGATATTGGCGGTAGTGATTGTGAAATTCTTCTTCCTCTTTTTGAGGTTTTCAATAAGAATATTTATGCTTTAACTAGATCTTTGGATGGTGTTTTTGCTTTCGTAATCTATGATGGTGAATCACTCTATATTGGTCGTGATCCGTATGGTGTTCGTCCACTATATTATGGTTCGGATGCCAATACGTTTTGTGTAGCAAGTGAAATCAAGGCACTTCGAGGATGTACGGATGTTCGGGCTTTTCCACCGGGTTATATTGGAATATACAAAAATCAGCAACTAAATTTAATCAAATACCATTCTATACCTTATTTGAAAAACCCGAACTATTCTCAACTATCTACTGGATCTGAAGGCGTTCGTCGTGCTCTTGAGGTAGCCGTTCAAAAACGTATGATGACTGATCGTCCTGTTGCTGCCCTTTTGAGTGGTGGATTGGATAGTAGTTTGATTGCTGCATTGGTTCAACGTGAACTTCTAATTAAGAATCGGTGTTTGGAAACATTCAGTATTGGATTTGAAGGTTCTCCTGATTTGAAATATGCTCGTATTGTAGCAGATTATATTGGCTCAAAGCATCATGAAATTGTTTGTACTCCTCAACAGTTTTTTGATGCGATTCCATTTGTAATTCGGGATATTGAATGTTGCGATATCACTACTGTTCGTGCATCTGTTGGAAACTGGTTAGTTGCAAAAGCTGTACGTGAACGTAGTGAATGTAAAGTTCTATTTAATGGCGATGGATCTGATGAAGTGTTTGGATCCTATTTGTATTTCCAAAATGCTCCAAATGATATGGCATTTGAATTGGAATGTGATAGGCTATTGAAAGATATTCATCATTTTGATGTCCTGCGATCTGATCGGTGTATTTCTTCACATGGACTTGAACCTCGTACACCGTTTTTGGATAAGGAATTTGTGGCAGTAGCAAAATCTATTGCTACGAAGTTTCGGAAAGAGAAGTTTATTTTGCGTAAGGCATTTGAGAATGAGAAAACTTTACCTTCTGAAGTTCTTTGGAGGCGTAAGGAAGCATTCAGTGATGGAGTAAGTTCTGAATCAAAAAGTTGGTTTAGTGAAATTCAAGATCGTGTATCTCCCATCGCTCCACCCGATTCCGTGCTTGAGTCAATGTATCCTCACTTAACTCCCAAGACAGCAGAGGCAGTGTATTATCGTGAACTTTACGAACATCATTATGGAGTTCCTTTGACTCCATATTTCTGGATGCCAAAGTGGACGAATGCGACAGATCCTAGTGCACGAGTATTGTCTATGTATTAAGGAATTGTACCAATACCAACACCATACCAATCTTGCCAACACATAGGCCCAACACCTTTTGTACCTTTTTTACAAGAATCATAGCATAATCCAGCATCTAAATCTTTTTTGGAACAATAATTCAGAGGACTTCCTACTACAGTTTTTGAAGCCTTTGTGATATTAAAGAATGTATGTAACATACCATTCTTCTCAAATTCAGGATAGTCTTTCATACACATATAGGGAGTGAAAGCGTTGGAACGGTATCCTGGATTACAGGGTGTATAACACAATCCCCAGGATTTCTCTTCACCTTCTTTACATCCTGATTCTCGCGAACAAAGAAGATCACGAAACAATCGTATCCAATGGAATCTCGGAATGAAATTACAGGGATCAAATATGAATAAAATAGCATTCAAAAGTTGTCCTAGGGTTCCATCACCAACCGTTTTACTTACAAACCAACCCATCCATTCACCATACCTTCCAGGACCATAATGTTCACGAGGTTTGCTTTGAAATAGAAACATAAATAATAGAAGTAAAACCCCCAACCATAGGAGACTCATTTGTATACTATGAATATTCTTCTTCAGGACCTTGTGTTCCAACATCCATATCTCTGTCACCTCTTAATCCATTCTCATTATCTTCTATATTCCAATCAGAATCCATTCCTTGAACTCTTTTCATTTTTTCATGCTCGTATTCTTCTTCAATAATAAATGTATCTTCCGATTCTTTTGCCATCATCCGACGATCATCGTTGGTGATGATATAAGGTGCGATACCAATATCCAATAATGTTTTAAGTAAATCACGTTCTGCGTCACTCTTCTCACGCAACCTTTTCTTTAGTGTATCACGTTCACGAGCACGCAATCCCATATCCTCTTTCTCTGCGTCCTTGAAATTCATCATCAAAATACGTAATCCAATATCATTCTTTAAAGATTTTACAAGTAATTTTTCATCTTGATCGTTCAGTTCACGAAGGAAATCATATACTACACCTTTTACACTATCACGAGATCCTTTTGTTTCTAATCCAATAACAAAATCTGAATATATTTTCATATCTTTTTGACGAAATATGTATATTAGCCTTGAAAGAAGTGTTAGAAGAGCTATTCCATCAGCAGACTCAATAAACTGAGATAGAACAGAAATCTTTAGAGGATTACCTTTCTTTATCCTTTCACGAATTGTTTTATCAGGAACTGTTTGAAGTTTGATTTCGTACGTTTTTGCTTTGAGAAACGTAGCATTCTTTGAGGGTATAGTTTCTAATAAGTGTAAAGGTTCTTGAGAAATACTAGGAGGTAGTCTTGCTACTAAACAGCTGAGTGTACGATCAGAATTACATACCATTCCACTTTCTTCTCCTGTTTCCTTTTTGACAGCAAGAAGTGGTAAAGTTAATTGTTGGATTTGTACGTCAGGAGGTAGTTCTTCATATCTACGCTTTGCTTCTACAAACTGCGAATGAAACTTGGTTTCTGCTTTTCCAAGCAAAGAAATTGCGTTAGAACGTATACTTTTGCGATTGTTTAGTAATCCTCTCATAAATATACCTACAGGACCCGTAAATGTAGTAGGAAATGTTTCAAATGTATTTTCAAGTACACGTAAAATAGAATTTATAACAAAAGCATCTTTTGTATCATCTGAGTCACGAGGATACCCTGAAAGTACTAGTTTCTTTGAACCAAATGAACGACGAGGAACTAAAATAGGATTGTGTGTTTGTAGCAATATAGCCATACCCATAATTCCAATAGATCCTTCCAATTCTTCAGATGATTTCTTTGCTTTCTTGAAAGCACCACTAATTCCATCCATAAATGTCAAAACTGGAAGAAGTTGTGACTCAAGAGGTACTACTTGGAATAATGAAAGTAGTAAATAAAGAATTGTACGTCCAACACCCTTCTCAAGCTCAAATACTCCGCGCAATTGAGAAAGATTTTGTGTAAGTTCAGATCCCTGAAACGTTCCTGTTTCTAACTTATCATGTGATTTTATTACATGTCCTGCTGAATCAAAATCATCTTGTGCCATAAACACATCACGATTAATTTGTTCACCACAATATTTACATACACGATATCCCGTTTCAATAAACGTCCATTCCCTATAAAACGGTTCCATATCTGGTTCCTTAAAAAGCTCAAGTGTGTGTTCGCAAACCAAAAACGAGCCCTTTGAATCAAGATACAATTTGTCTTTCGGAATAATCGTTTCCATCAGTTTCACAATACCAGAATATTTATCACTATCCAAACGTTTGGAATCTTCTTTTATCAATAGAACTTCTTTACGTAATTCTGGAACACCTAAAGCTTCATGTTTCTTGTATTTTATTTCAATAGATGGCAAAGCAAGATTGGATGCCTTTTGAAGTTTTAGTTGGTATTCTTTCAATATATCATGTTCTGTAGATTCATGCCATGCCTTGCGTCCAGTAGAAACCAATTGAGAACGTTCATGTCCTATAGCAGAAACTGGTAGACATTTTCCATTACGATAAACTCCACTTGAAAGAAAAGAATCAAATGATTCAGTATTCAAACACTCTTCAGGTGTAGACTCAGGATATTGAAGTTCGGGTAATTCAGGAATCGGATTCACACGAAGTAATCCAGACTCAGAAGCTTTGGAAAGCAACATTTTTGACACAAACGCACCACCATCTTCTTGATTTGCTAACCATGTATACGGATCAACTCCTTCAAAGAATGGTGTATAGAACTTTGTAAGATTTTGTGAAGGAGTTTTTGTTTCATGCTTTCCGAACTTTACAGATTTTATAGCAGGAGATTTTTCAATCGTTTCTACAACAGGAAACCGTTTCCTCCATAAATCCCAAGATATTTCTGAAAATTTCACATCATATAATTTTAAATACTCTTGTCCTTTCGTATACGGATCCGTAGTAGTAGGAACTCCATGTGTCATAATCGCATCAATAGAAGGAAATACATCTAAAAAGGGTTCATTCGTTATAATCTCAGAAGAATGGCCTGAACTGAAAAAGGGGTGCTCGGAAATAGGATTCGGAATATCCGGTCGCGAATCCAAAGCATAACCCTTAATCCGTATATCATCAATTGTATTGGGAATCGGTACAGGTACAATTTCTATATTTCCATCTTCATGCAATACAGATTTCGTCTTCTCATAATTCCCTAATGCTATGATTTCTGTCTTACCAACAGTCTTCGTAGTTTGGGTTATAGCAGGATTTTCGTCGTTTTTTGTTAAATACGGTTTTGGTAATCCAAGTATCATACGAGGATAGTAGTTCGGTCCTTTTCCAAGCTTATTCCAATCTTGATAATCAAATGATTTCAACTCAAAATCAGAATGAATAGGATGAATCCATGATGGCATAGTTTGAACTCTTTTTGGTTTCAATTCAAAATCAGGATCAATTACATTGGTATACGCTTCTTGTAGCCTATCGCGTGTATGCTGAAGTTCCTTAATTTGAAAACGCGTAGGTCTATCAGGTATGCTTTTTTCAACATAATCCAACAATTGTTCGTCTAAAGTGTAAAAACGTAATGACTCTGGCCTCTGGATCTCTTCTTGAAACTCAAATGTTTCTAATACTTGCCATTCAATCGGATCAAACTCCATTATTATACACTCTTTTCTAAAATAGAACAATATTCATCGAGCTTGGAATGTGCGTTCTTCAGAAGAGTTTCAGGACTTGACTTACTATGAATACGAACCAATGTATCTGACTTTAGAGGATGAGGAATATCATAGGATACAAAGTTCACATTCATATCCGAATAGAGTACTTCCTGTAGTAGTGCGAGCTCGGTATGTCCTCCCATTTGAAGAGAAATGGAATATTCATTATCCTTATGCCTTGCGATATTACCCAATGCCTGTTCCATATAATCTGCGAGTTTCTGTTTCAGAATCTTTCCTGCCATTTTTACCAGATCTTTTGCGAGAATAACACCATTGGACTCTACATCCAGATTAATCCAGTTCGGACGACCATTCTCCTTTGAATACGATTTTTGAATATAGAAATTATCAAATACAGCAGGCTCTCCACCTTCTTCAATAAATGCTTCGCGATCAAGCTTTGCCTGTTCGGGATCAATATGGTACGATAGTGTAGATACACAAACCTGTGAGGCTGTCTTGGTTTCTACAGCCAAACCACCCTTAATATGTACTACCTCATTCGGTCGTAGCTTGATAAACTGTAGAGGAGCACCTGTATCACGATCTCCCATTAGATTACCTCCAACACTCAATGCAAAGTCCTTCGTCGTAATCGTTCGTGCCTCAGGGACAGGAATCAAACGTAGTTCAATCTTTGTATCACGAATTGTCTGTCCGTCACTAGGTAGAACATTTACTGGTAGCATTTCTACACGATGCTTAATCATCTCGTGGGGAATCTGGCTTGTATTTTCCAGAATTTCAACATCACGAATTACTACAGTCGGAATATCTGCTAGAAGAATACGACGAATAGAATTGACAAAGGTCGCGGGGTAGCCCTTGAACTCACAATGATATTCATATCCACAATTCGCCGTTTTTTGTCCTTCAATGGTCGCCATACTATCTTCTCTCGTTGTTCATCCATCCGTTTTTTTCCTGAAAAGCTATAACATGTCCGCTCAACAGCAACCCTATCTATTTTATAGTAAACGGTGTGCCAACTCTTCGCAGGTCATTGAAACACTCAAAGCTTTAAACAAGGCTTCTCTTTATAAATTCGTCGAGGTTGAGACTCTTGGAGCACAGCTTTCTTCTTTACCCTTTAAGCTTACGAAGGTTCCTACCCTATACATTCCCACTACGAAAGATGTAATCATTGGTAAAGATATCTTCGGACATATCGCGAAACCTGCTACTCGTAATGATGTTCCGAATAAGGATACTGCTCCTATGGGAAACAATGCTCCTGATAAGCCTATTGGAGATCTATCGCCTTGGGGATTTGAAGGCGGAGGTCGTTTGACTGAAAGTTATTCGTCTTGGAATACTCCTACAAATTTCACGAATGATGGAAATAGCATGTATACCTTCCTAGGAGGAGTAGCCCAAATCGCTGGAGCATTAGCACCTGCTGGTCCTGAGACAAAAAACACTATTGATGATAAATCTAAAACTGGATCCAATGACGATGTAAAACAACGTATGGAAATGATGGAAAAACAACGTGAAAAAGAGTTTTCGCAGCCTGATCGTAAATAAGAACAATGGCTCCCAAACCGGTCTTGCTAAATGCCTTTTACGACCAACTATTCCAGTTCCTTAAAGAACTCACTGCTATGTATCCTGAAGATCCCGATTTTCCTATGGGAACTACAGCACTTCGTATGGTAAAACTTACTATGCCAGTCTATCCTATTAAAGAATTTTATGATTCATCGAAGGGATTTGAAGATCAGATCCTTTCAAAGAATGAATTGTTTTTTCTAGATCATTCGTTTAATGAGTTCAAGAATGATGCTGATTTTGATTTTGATATTCTCGCAAAACTAAAAACGTATGTAAAATCTATGACTTCTGCTTCAAAGGATGCTGTGTGGGTATACGTTCAAAACCTTTATAAACTTGCTAAAGCGTATCATTCGTAATCCCATATAGTTCATGAGGTGTAAGATTCTTCAGTTCTTCAATACCTAATTCTGGAGTCTTAAAGTTTCTGAACAGGATCTGATTGACTTCTGCTGGACTCCATTTATACTCTAAACTATCGTTAGTCCAATCCTCAAATATCTGGTCATAAAAACTATTGACCATATGTTGTAGAATCTGACGATTACACTTTCGAAAATTCACTATCATATCAACGCGACCTGGCCGAATTAATGCCCTGTCAATACGTTCAGGATGATTCGATGATATAGCAATAATACGTCCTGAAGATTCCAATGTTCCATCCAAAAGATTCAACAAAAAGGAAAGATCAATTTCTTCTGCATCCTCTTCTTCCTTAATTTTCAACCAAGGATCTTCACTACTTTTCTTGGTTTCCACAATTCGCTTAAACTCACGACGCAATACTGCATTCCCCATCGCATCGATGTCTTCAATCACATACAATCGTTCATGTACTGGAATCACAAACTTTTCTGTCTTCATTCCATCATACACACTGATTTCATCATTGAAAAACAAATGACGCAATTGTTCTTTTGACTTGATTTCAGCAAGATGAATGTTAATAATATGACGTCTCGCAGTATTTGCTATAGCCTTGATAGTTGAAGTTTTTCCACAACCAGGTTCTCCATGAAACATAAATCCAAGTGTATAAGGAATACCTTTTTCTTCATACCAATCTTTCTTTGTCAAAAAGAATTCAACATGCTTTTGTACACTATCTTTCTGCTCAAAAAATACATTCTTAAATGTCCGTGTAGTATGAAACTTATGACGAGTATACATTAGATGAGATGTTGGTAAAGGATTCTGTGTAGACTTCTTGGATTTTGATTGAGTAATCATATCAAAATAATACAAAGAAGTTCCAAGTTTGTTTGCCATACGACGTTCATATTCCGTATTACATTTTTCCACAAATTGTTGAAGATGCTGAATATCATGATTATAGCAAAACAATTTAAACTTAATATTCTCAATCTGACCATCATTATGACGCATATCTTGAAGTTCAAAATAAATATCAGATTCCAGTTGAATTGCTTGGAAATCATGAGGCATATAGTCGTGATGAGTTAGACATAGTAGATTCTTTACAGCAGGAATTGTTGAAATATAGTGAATAACCGAATCCATACGTGAATGATTTCCTGTATTCTTGTTTGTCGTACTTTGAAATACACGTTCACAAGTAATTGTTGCTTGCTTGGGGTCTTCCATTTGTAACATGGGTTTATGACGAGAACAAAATTGTACTACTCGAGGAATTAGAGTTGGAATGTATTGAAGAAACATTTCAAATCCCTGAAATAGAAAGAATTTCCGCAACGGAATATCTTTTGATGTTAAATTCAGTAGCATTTGGGTTTTCATCAAATCAGCCATTAGTTGCGCCATTAGTTAAAAACTACTTGAATCTTAAAACCATATCAATTGTAGGCGCAGTATTACTAATCGGTTTAGAACGCTTCAAACGTAGCTGTTCGGATGCCTTTTCAACAACTTCTGCTGAAAGAGATACAAATTTCTTAATATCCCGAATAGGTCCTTGAATATTCATTGTAGGGAAAATCAGACGAATAGGTGGTAGCTCTGAAAATACCAAATCATTTGTCTTCATAGTATACGCCCTATACTGCTCAATATCCAATGGTCCGCCGAATATACGTAGAAGAGTACGGGGAGGCGCAGGTGATAGATCACGTTCAGTATATAGTTTTGAATAGAGATGACGTAGAAGAGAATGGCGATTCCATTTGATTGATTCACTAGTACTTTCCTTGTAAAGATAGGCTAAAGCACATTCGGGCGAACAATAATTTCCTTCGCATGTATATAGATTTTTATACGCATCATATGAAATAGGAAGAACGCACGAACTCCAGTTAAAAGAATGACAGCACCAGAAACATGATACACCAGACTGATACTCATTATGCGATGTCTTATCCAAAATTGTCTTTAGCATATCACTGTTGAGAGTGACAGATTTTTCTACACTCTGTAGAATTTCTTGGTAGGTAGTTGCATGTGGGCGAATAATTTCGGAATATGCAATCTCTGTTCCTGCAGGAAGAATATCATCTGTAATTTCCACAATTTTTAGAAAAAATACTACCGGTGTTTCCTGTATTGAAGTATCTTTTACAACTTTCTTGCGAGCCATTTAATATAACTACCTTCAAAACGTCAAAACCATATGTGAAAATATATTGGATATAACAATGCGGATTGTTGCTATGACAAATGAAGGCCAGTTACCTATGATGAAAAATATGTTAAATTCCGCATTAAAATCTGGATTTCCTATGAATCTATTTCATTGCTACATTGTCTCTTCTCAACCCGAAGCAGCAAACTATAACACTTCCGGATTTCAATCTATAACTCTGCGTAAACTACAGGTTATTCGTGACAATATGTTTGATGAAGTTCTTTGGATTGATAATGATATTGTTTTGTTTCAAAATATAATTGATGATGTGAAAAAGTATCACGGTAATCTTGTAATGCAAGATGACCTTTGGGGATTCTGTACAGGTTTCTTTCTTGCTAGAAATACACTTGGTTCTAAGCTTTTAATTGATAGATCGATCGTTGCATTGAAGAATGCAACAAGTTTCACAACAAATGATCAGCATGTATTTAATGCCGAATACAAAACTCTAAAAAGGCAGTCTGTAGGATTTCATATTTCGAAACTACCTGTAGATGAATACCCGAACGGACAAATATATTTCAATGAAAATCGTAAGTCAAACGCAAAAATGGTTCATTCAAATTATCTTGCAACTACTTCCGAAAAAGTCATACGATTCAAGGAACATAATATGTGGGATGAAAGTGATGTAGGATTCAATATGGTTAACAAATATTACATATAAAACGAATTTTCATTTCCAGTTCATAAAAACACTACAGAATGGACCTTTCCAAACAATATCGCAAACATACTCATAGAGAACATATTCTTGCTCTACCCGATACATACATTGGTAGTATTGAGAATGCTGTTGAAGATATGTTTGTGGTTCGTGAAGAATCGTTCCAACTAAAATCACTTTCTTTTAATCCTGGATTTTACAAGTTGTTTGATGAACTTCTTGTGAACGCCCACGACCATGCCGTTCGCCTAAAGCAACGTGGTTCTACAAATCCTGTAAAGCACATTGATATTACCGCTTCCGAAACTTCAATCACTATTCGCAACGATGGTGAAAGTATTGATGTAGAAAAGCATCCCGATTACAACGTCTATATTCCTCAACTTATCTTTGGTGAACTTCTGACATCTACAAACTACGACAAGGATGAGAAGAAGTTGGTTGGTGGTAAAAATGGTTATGGTGTCAAACTAGTCAATATCTTTGCGAAAAAGTTCACTCTTACCATTGTTGATGACAAGAGACAACTGAAGTATACACAGGTATTTGAAGATAATATGTCTAAGATTCACCCTCCTGTAATTAAGAATTGTAAGACAAAACCTTATGTAGAGATTGAATGGGTTCCTGATGTTACACGATTTGGATGGAAAAGTATTTCAAGTGAACTACTTGAGGTTCTGCAAAGGCGTGTCTTTGACCTTGCTATGACAGTCGGGAAAGATGTCCGTGTCACATGGTGCGATACACCAATCAAGTTTCGGGACCTTGCGACATACTCCTCCTGGTACTTGCCGAAGGATGCACCCATAGTCACAGAAGTCCCTCAAGTGGGGTGGCAAGTTGCATTTGCTGACGCTCCCGACGAGAAATTCTTCAATGTTTCCTTTGTCAACGGCATTTGGACTAGGTCGGGGAAGCATGTGGATGAAATTACGAATCAAGTTGTTTCGCATATTGTGTCGTATCTTGAATCCAAGAAGAAAATTAAGGTAAAAAATAGTGTCGTCAAAGATTCACTTGCAGTATTCATTCATTGTTCTGTAGAAAATCCATCATTCAGTTCTCAAACTAAAGAGGTGATGACGACAAAGGTTTCATGCAAACTAACCGATGCTGTCCTGAAAAAGATCGTGAATAATTTGAAAATTGTAGATAAAGTTATTGAATCACAAACTAAGAAAGATGCGAAGGAAAGCACGAAAACTGATGGAAAGAAACAGTCAAAGATCACAGGTATTCCGAAACTAGATGATGCCGTCCATGCTGGAACTTCTAAGAGCCATGAATGTACGTTGATTCTTACAGAGGGAGATTCAGCCAAATCAATGGCTCTATCTGGTCTATCACAAGACCAACGAAAGTATTATGGTGTATTTCCTTTGCGTGGTAAGTTGTTGAACGTAAAGGATACGAGTGTGAAAAAGGTAGAACAAACAGAAGAGATTGCGAATCTCAAAAAGATTATGGGTCTGGAATCAGGCAAGAAATACGAAAATATCAAATCATTGCGCTACGGACACATTCTCATCATGACCGATCAGGATTATGATGGAGCACATATTCGTGGTTTGCTTATCAATGTATTCCATGAGTTGTGGCATGAACTCATTCAAGTTCCTGGATTTCTGGGATATATGTCCACTCCAATCGTAAAAGCAAACAAAGGTAAGCAATCACTCAACTTCTATACTCAGTATGAATACGAACAGTGGCGTAAGACACACGAAGGT
>Ga0208497_1000628_pt1 | contig 15379 bp, 13 predicted proteins | sample CryBogCBE25Aug07_FD_184555 | JGI IMG/M metagenome (GOLD analysis project Ga0208497, IMG submission 184555) | Freshwater microbial communities from Crystal Bog, Wisconsin, USA - CBE25Aug07 (SPAdes) | ecosystem: Environmental > Aquatic > Freshwater > Lake | place: Crystal Bog, Wisconsin, USA...
GACTAATATCAGGATTTAATGATATTATAATTAAAAGAGCTGACAGCTCAAAAATATTAAAGATTATTAGAAAAGACTTCGGTTTAAAAGTAGTTACATTTAGGGATTTCGTAAAATACTTAAGTATTACTCCGGATTTTATGCTAGATCCACATTTCAGGCCCCAAGTAAATTTTATTGCTCGTGTAGAATACAGTAGCATAATTGATTTCAAAAATATAAATTCAGAATTCCGCCAAATTGGGGTGGTTATAGAAGAACTAAATAAATCATTTAAAAAAGCTCAATCAAGTGATATTATAAACTTTCAATTAATGGATGAACCTGTTGAAACACTAAACAAACTATATAATAATATATATACGTACACCTACGAAAATCTAATCGATGAAGAAATAGCTAACACTATATCGAAGAGATATGAAGAGGATATTAATATAATTAAAAAATATGTGTAAAGAGATAAAAAACGATGGTTTAAACATTTGGGTAAATTCTAAAAAAGAACCCAAATCAGGTATAAATACTAACATATTTACAGAGAATACCTATTCAAAAAAATATGATATAATTCATTCTATAAGACCATCTCTATTCAATGAAGTATCAGATGCTTTCTTGATTGACTCAAGAGAGAATAAGGATTATGGAATTAAGACCGGATGGATAATTGGAAAAGATGAGAAAATTGATTTCGGAACGTATTTTAATTCTTTTTACATATCAAATTACGAACAGTTAATTGGCCCCAAGGACTATTATATTTTCATACAATTTAAAGGAATGCTTCAGTGCAAGATAAATTGCATAAACTCGGAAGGAGAAATCGATGTATTATTAGATCGAAAAATTATTTCAAGTGATATTACATGGGAAATGTTACAACTGCCTGAGATTATCTCTGCTATAAGTTCAAATCGAATTACTCTTGAGTTTGTTGGAATATCGAAAAATTCAAATATTGAAAATATTTATATTTGTTCCGAATCAAATGATTTAGAAAACCCGGATCTTTTTATTGTATTAAGAACTCTTAAAAGAAAACGTGATTGTTACAGAGTTATTAAAAGATTAATTGCTGATGATAGAATAAATAGGAAATATGTTAAACTAATTGTCTTAGATAGTTCTGACGAGATTGATAAAAGCGATTTTGAATTGTACCATGGCGGGCTTGAACTGACAGTATTAAAATCCAAAAACTTTGGTTCTTCCGGAAATTTATTTTTATTGTCTGATTATCTTCGCAAGAAAAACTTGGTTAAAGAAGATGATCTGGTGCTGATTATAGATGACGATATAGTTTTTGATACGGAGTCAGTTATTAGATCGTACAACTTATTAAAAAACTCTACAAATAGGAAAACTGTCATTGCGTCAGCATTTCTAGATAAGTGTAGACCATTAAATATTGATTCAACAATTGGAATTTACGAAAATAACAAGAATTCTGATTATGGAATGAGACTTGTTCCGTTGAGAGGTGGTAATCAAATTACTAACCCAAGGTACCTTGATTATTCATCCAAGTTAATCGAAGGGAATATAGCGGCCTTTTATTTCCTAATGCTAACAGCGGATGCATTTCTTAAAATATATCCTATGCCTTTCTTTTTGAAATGGGATGATATTGATTATAGTTACAGACTCTATAAATCTGGATCGTTAATTGTTAACGTTCCTGGGATAGCTATCTGGCATGATGCTTTTTATGATTGCATGCCTTCATGGCAAGAAGTGCTTAATTTAAGACACGGATTAATTTCAGATATTATTCATTTAGACATTACATGGGATAAGTTTATTAATACGGCTGTCGAAACGGTTTACAAGCATTTATTAGTTCACGATTATGATTTATGTTTATCAATGATAGATGCAATAAGTTCGGTCTTCAAAGGACCAAGTGAAGATATGTCAAAAGGATACTTCATGATGAATCAAAAGCTTATTACGGAACTTGCATCAGTATACAAAAACAATATCCTACGATCCAAAATTGAGATTCCAGATATTAATTCCATATTTACCAATTATGATGACGGTTCGCTAGAATGCAAAATAAATAACATTGACTACGAGATCGTACACGAGTTATTTCCAAAACCCAAAAATCCTGAATTAGAAAGCTACATTAAGTTTTCTCGCAAAAGTGAACGCTTTTACACCACGCATTATAATGCCGAAAGAAATTGCTTATGTTTGAAATTAATTAATGAGTTATATGATTCAAAAGAAGATTTTGATAGAATAAAGTCATCTTGGGGAAACGCATCAAAACTTTACACAACAAATAACAACTGGTTATCAATTACAGGTTCCAATGAATAAATTAATCTCGTTATCTCACATCGAAAAGTTATTTTCGTCGGATGATCACTTCTTTGTTGTACAAATTTACAAACTTCTCTTAAATAGATCCCCGGATCACAGTGGTTATTTATCGTATCGTAAGAATCTATTATTTAAATCAAGGTACTCGATTTTCAAAAGTGTGTATAACTCCCCGGAAAGAAGCCTCACCGGAAATAGGATAACATTTATAAATATCCTATTATTTATTGCAAAAGTAAGAAAATAAGTACTGGGCCCCGTTGGGCAAAAGAATTAAAGCACATATTATATGGAAAGTTTGATAAACTCTAATTTATTTAAAAGGCCTAACTATGCCTACGGTCTATGGCGTGCTTCATGCGAAGCTCAAATGCTAGGTTTTGATCAGATAACAGCAATTGAGTTTGGAGTTGCATCAGGAAATGGTCTTCTAGCCCTTGAACATGTAGCTGAAGTAATTAAAAATCAGATGAATATTGCGGTAAACATTTATGGTTTTGACACTGGTGAAGGTATGCCCGAACCTATAGATTTTAGAGATCTTCCGCACATATGGCAGCCTGGTTTCTTTAAAATGGATATTGATTTGCTAATGGAACGAATTAAATCTGCTAATTTAGTTATCGCCAATGTTAAAGACACTTTAGTTAATTTCAAAATCAGTCCCGAAGCTCCGATTGGATTCATTTCCTTTGACTTAGATTTCTATTCATCGACGATGAGTGCATTTGAAATCTTTAAAAAAAACTCTGATATGAGACTGCCAAGAGTATTCCTATGGATGGATGATACAATAGGTGATCATTGGGAAACTCACTCAAAGTTTGCTGGCGAACTTCTAGCCATCGAAGAATACAACTCGAATAATGAATATAAAAAAATTGCCAAAATAAATTGTCTTAATGCTAAGTTGCATAATAATCCTTGGTGGTCTGATGGAATTTATGTTCATCATGAGTTTACTCATTCGCACTATAATACACATGTGTATCCCAAGAAAGATTGGCAACTTCCTTTGGAGGAATAAATAGTTTAGTCTATTGATATTACTTTAAAAATAAAATGAAAAAACCTAAATCTTTTTTAATTGTGGGTGCGGGATATGCAGGTCTAGTAATAGCGGAAAGGCTTTCCAGTCAATTAGGGGCAACATGTACAATAGTTGAAAAGCGAAATCATATTGGGGGAAACTCTTATGATGAATATGATTCCTACGGAGTACTAATACATAAATATGGCCCTCACTACTTTAGGTCTAATTCAGCTCGCATCGTCGAATATCTCTCGCAGTTTACTGAGTGGCATCCAATCGACTATAAAATTCTGAGCTATTCTGATGGACGTTATTGGAACTTTCCTATTAATCTTAATACTTTTGAACAATATCTTGGCAGGGAAAGTACCTCAGAGGAATTTGAAGCATGGTTAGCATCAAAGAGGGTTCCTATTAAAAGTCCTGCCAATTCGGAGGAAGTAATTGTTTCTCAGGTTGGCTGGGAGCTGTATGAAAAGTTCTTTAAGAACTATACCATCAAGCAGTGGAGAAAAGACCCCAAAGAGCTCGATGCTTCGGTGTGCGGTCGTATTCCGATTAGGACAAATCGTGACGATCGCTACTTACGTGAGGATTTTCAGGCTATTCCGAAAGAAGGTTACCATCGTATGTTTGAGAGAATGCTTTCCGCTTCACCTGGTGTGCAGGTGATGCTCAATTCTGATTACAGGGACGTTATTGACAAGATTCCTCATGATCACCTTGTTTATACTGGACCGATTGATGAATTCTTTGATTCCTGCTATGGTCCATTGCCTTACCGGTCGCTAAGATTTGAGAATGAATCCTTTACTTCGGATCAACTAAAGGAGCGAGAAGCCATTGCAGGCAAAGCCGGTTTTTGGCAGCCAGCTATGCAAGTTAACTATCCGAACGATGAAGAGTTCACTCGTATTGTGGAAATTAAACATGCCACTGGGCAGCAGTGTCCTAATACAACAATAGTTCGAGAGTACCCCGACGACTTTGGCCCCGGAAAGGAGGCTTACTATCCAATCCCCACACCTGAGACTGCTGATCTTTATAAAAAGTATGCAGAGAAAGCTGAAACTCTTGTAAATGTCTCTTTTATCGGGCGATTAGCAACCTACCGGTATTATAATATGGATCAAGTAGTTGGAATGGCCCTCGCTGAATTTGAAAAACTTAAAAGCAAGTAAATTCTATCATTATGATGCGTATTCTAGTAACCGGAGGCGCCGGGTTCCTCGGCTCCCATCTTTGCGACCGCCTGATCGATCAGGGACACGAGGTCATTTGCCTCGATAATTTCTTCACGGGCCGTAAGGCCAACATCTCGCACCTGATTGGGAATCAGCGCTTCGAACTCGTCCGTCACGATGTGATCGACCCCTTCAAATTCGAGGTCGATCGCATCTATAACCTGGCCTGCCCTGCGTCGCCGCCGCATTACCAGTATAATCCCATCAAGACAATGAAGACTTCGGTGATGGGAGCCATCAATTGCCTCGGTCTTGCCAAGCGTGTGAAGGCCCGTGTCTTTCAGGCCTCTACCTCTGAGGTCTATGGGGATCCCGCCGTGCACCCGCAGCAGGAGTCCTATTGGGGTAATGTGAATCCGATCGGTCTTCGCTCCTGCTATGACGAGGGCAAGCGTGCTGCGGAAACGCTCTTCTTTGACTACCACCGCGAGAACGGTGTCGACATCAGGGTGATCCGTATTTTCAACACCTACGGGCCGAGGATGCTCGCAGACGATGGTCGCGTGGTCTCGAATTTCATCGTCCAGGCCCTTCAGGGAAACGACCTCACGGTCTATGGAGATGGTTCCCAGACCCGCTCTTTCTGCTTCGTGGACGATCTTGTCGAGGGATTCCTCCGCTTCATGGAGAACGAGCAATGCGTCGGCCCGATGAATCTCGGAAACCCGGGTGAATTCACCATGCTTCAGCTTGCAGAACTCGTACTCAAGAAAGTGGGTGGAAAGTCCAAGATCACCCACAAGCCTCTTCCTGCCGATGATCCGAAGCAGCGCCGTCCTGATATCACCCTCGCCAGGGAAACGCTTGGCTGGGAACCCAAGGTCCCTCTTGAGGAGGGTCTTGAGAAGACCATTGCTTATTTCCGTGAGAGTCTGAAAAAGAGCTAAAGCGCTCTTTCTCGGCCAACGGGTCGAGGTAATCCTCCCTAATTTTTAAGTCACCACATTTAACCCCCTTTTACTTACCCACCATCTCATGAGCACCTCCATCTGCTGTCTCGGCGCCGGTTATGTCGGCGGTCCCACCATGGCTATGATCGCGGCCAAGTGCCCCGACGTCCGCGTCACGGTCTGCGATCCCAACGAACAACGAATCGCCGCTTGGAATTCCGAAACCCTTCCCGTGTATGAGCCTGGTCTTCAGGAGGTCGTGGAGTCGGCGCGTGGCCGAAACCTTTTTTTCTCCACGGATATCCGCAAGGCCATCCGTGAGTCCGAGATCATCTTCGTGAGCGTCGGAACCCCGACCAAGACCTATGGTGTCGGCGCTGGCCGTGCCGCCGATCTCAAGTACATCGAGGCCGCCGCCCGCATGATTGCGGAGGAGGCCGAAGGGGCAAAAATCATCGTCGAGAAGAGCACGATCCCCGTGAAAACAGCCGAGGCGATGTTCACGATCCTGCGATCCAACTCGACCAAGGCGACCTTCCAAGTGCTCTCGAACCCAGAGTTTCTGGCCGAGGGAACGGCCATCGAAGATCTGAACGATCCGGACCGCGTCCTCATCGGAGGTGAGCAGACCCCCGAGGGATTGGCTGCCATCGAGAAGGTTGTCTCGATCTATGCCCGCTGGATACCCCGCGAGAAGATCCTGACCACCAACCTCGCCTTCCTGGCCCAGCGCATCTCCTCGATCAACTCAATCTCCGCCCTCTGCGAGGCCACCGGGGCTGATGTTGATGAAGTTGCACGGGCGATCGGCAAGGACTCCCGCATCGGTCCCAAGTTCCTGAAGGCCTCCGTGGGCTACGGCGGTTCCTGCTTCCAGAAGGACATCCTTAACCTTACCTATCTCTGCCAGCACTTCGGTCTTCCCGAGGTCGCTGCCTATTGGGAGAGCGTCGTGAAGATGAATGACTGGCAGAAGGCCCGCTTCAGCGGCCGCATTGTCCGGGATCTCTTCAACACGGTTAATGGGAAGCACATCGCCGTCCTTGGCTTTGCCTTCAAGAAGGATACCAATGACACACGCGAGACCGCTGCTATTGCCGTCTGCCGTGACCTCCTCGCCGAAGGCGCTAAGGTCGTGGTCTATGATCCCAAGGTTTCCGAGGCCCAGATACGTTCCGAGATTCTTGGTAGCGGTAGTAATCCCAACCTTGTCGTGGTCTCGAGCGCCCTGGAGGCCTGCAAGGGAGCCCATGCCGCGGCCGTACTCACTGAGTGGGATGAGTTCAAGACCCTCGATTTCCACGCAATTTATGACGGCATGCTCAAGCCTGCCTTCCTCTTTGATGGGCGCAACATCCTGCCTCATCAGGAATTGAAGAAAATCGGGTTCCGTGTCTTTGTGATCGGGAAGACTGTCTGATCGGGATCTGAACATTTAGTTATTCAATAAAATAAAAAAAATTATATTGGAAATATCATATTCCAAATGTTCATCTCCAGCTTTAGTGTCATCTGATCTGGAAGATAGGAGAATCCTATCCATTGCCTATCGATCAATTGAGCTGGTGAATAACGAATCCACCTTAAGTCCCAGAACTTGTAATACTCGTCATCAGCAAATATTTGGATTCTATCCCAATGAATCTTGGGGAGTCTGGTCTGCTGGCAAGAAATCCTGCCTTTCTTTTCCTGATGTTATTAATAGTAAAAATAGAATAGATTTAATCCTTGATGCACATCCTTTTACTGAAGCGTTTAAATCATGTAGTATTTCTATAAAGACTTCATCAGGGCATCGTGGAAAAGCTAAAATTAGCGGTAGAGGCTCTATCAAAATAGGGTTAAAAAAAACACTTCTACGGAGAGATAGTCGTTTGGTGGTGGGTGATTTTTCACAAATTGATACTCCTTATAATTTTTCACATAATGATAAACTTCCAACAATCTCCATAATACTTCTAAATCAAGAAAAGCACCATCTGACATGTTTGGCTGCCATAGCTGCTGCATCCTCAGCCCCTCGTGTTTCTTTTGAGATTTTATGTGTGGACAACGGAAGTTCCTCAGAGTGTCTTCAAGAAATTAGGAAATCAGATGTTCCCATGCGCCTGATTGAGCTTGGAGAGAATAAAGGATTTGGTCTCGCTAATAACCTAGCGGCAAATGAGGCTAGAGGGGAGTATCTACTTTTCCTAAATAACGATGCCTTTCTTGATCAGGGGGCTGTTGATGAGATGTTTATAGCATTTCAGAGAACACCTGATTGCCGAATTGTCGGGTCTGTACTCCGATATCCGGATGGAACAATGCAAGAGGCGGGAGCAACTCTTCAACCAGATGGTCGCCCTGTCCGTCATGGTCGAAACGATCAAAAGTTTAACCTGAGAAAACTCCCTCGATTCCATCCTGTTGATTATGTCTCAGGTGCTAGTCTGATGATCCGAAAATCAGACTTCCTTGAGATGGGTGGTTTTGATCAGAAATATGCTCCCGCATACTATGAGGACACGGATCTCTGCATGAGGGCGCTGCTCTATGGGCAGAAGGTGTATCTGGCGAGCAGGGCCTGCTGCTACCATATAGAGAATGCTACTAGTTCAACTATCGAACATGGAGCGTGGGCTACTAGTACCGCCGAGGCTCACCGTAATATCTTTCTGAAGGACTGGGGGGGGTATCTTGCTACGCGCAATCCCAAGGATCTTCCCTGGCATTTAAAAAATAGAATATCTGCGATTAAAAAATAGATAACTATAGAAAGTCCATTTTTGCTAATCTGCTTATTCTGTGTTAAAAATCATTTATTGCTATGATTAATAGTAATCAGGAAATCTCGACCTGGGAGTCCTTTATGATCCAGATACGTGTGATCGGTGCTTTATTAATGAGGGAGATTCTTGATCGTTGGGGTCGTCATAATATCGGGTTCCTCTGGATGTTTGCAGAACCGATGGTGTTTACTCTTGGTGTCATGACACTATGGAGTCTTGCTGGGTTGGCGCATAGCACCACAATATCTCCAGTTGGATTTGCTATTACAGGCTACTCGTCAATTCTTCTCTGGCGCAATATGCCTGGACGTCTAGTCAACGCAGTTCAAGCAAATCTGACACTGATGCACCATCGGAATATCAAAGTGATGGATATTTTTATGTCACGTCTGATTCTCGAGGGCATGGGCGCAACGATTTCCTTTATTATTTTGACATTAGTTTTTAATTTTCTTGGTCTTCTGGAACTCCCTGATGATCCTTTAAAAGCTATATTAGGATGGATTCTACTGGCATGGTTGGGTGGCTCGCTAGCACTCACTATCGGGGCACTGAGCGAAAGGTCCGAGATAGTTCATATTCTCTGGCATCCAGCTGCATATCTTCTGATTCCGCTCTCTGGGGCTGCGTACACTGTTAGTGCTCTGCCAGAAAAATTTCGTAATGCTGTGCTCTATATCCCTATGGTTCATGGCGTGGAAATCGTGCGAGAAGGGTTCTTTGGATCTAGTTTCCATGCTCACTACAGTATTCCGTACATGGTAGGATGGTGTTTGGTTTTGACTTTCATCGGCTTAGGTCAAATAACGATAATTAGTAGAAAAATTGTCGCATAGGCTAAGTCGAGCGACGAAAGTCGAGAGTCGAGGGCTATAGAGATCATAAGCAATTAACCACCCGTAACGGATGCGTAGCAACGGCCGGGCAAGCAAATGACACAGATGGACACGGATGGGGTTGCTCTGATGGACTTTTGTTTCATCCTGTGGTAAGATAAAAAGATATGGAAATCATTAACGCCAAGACACAGGCGGGATTTCGAGTTTTCTTGAAATTCAACGATGGAACATCCGGAGTTGTGGATCTTTCCTCCTTCGCAGGCAAGGGTGTTTTCGCAAAATGGCTCGAGAGCGGCTTTTTTGATGCAATGAAGATCAATGCCGCGGGAGCACTGGAGTGGCCTGGTGGGCTCGACCTTTGCCCAGATGCTCTCTACATGCAGTTAACCGGTAAATCGGCCGAAGATTTGTATTCCTCCATCTCTAGGAATCTTGTTCATGCCTGAGGTTTCTCGGTTCTATGGGATTGTGGTTCAGATTTATTATGGGGATCATGCCCCGCCGCATTTCCATGTAACTTATGGAAGTGATAAAGCTCTTTTCTCAATCGAGACACTTGCTCTTTTAGGTGGATCGATTCCTCCCAGGGCAATGGGTTTGGTCATTGAGTGGGCGACCATTCATCAGTTGGAATTGAAGGAGGCTTTTCGGAGAGCAGCAGCCATGGAAGAGCCTCAGAGGATTGCCCCCCTCCCATAATTCATAGCACAGCATTCCGTACATGGTTGGGTGGTGCCTAGTCCTATATCGGACTTGGGCAGATGGCGATCATTAGTCGTAAAATCGTGGCATAGGCTAAGTCGAGGGACGAAAGTCGAGAGACTAGGGCTATAGAGATCATAAGCAATTAACCACCCGTAACGGATGCGTAGCAACGGCCGGGTAAGCAAATGACTCAGATGGACACGGATGGTATGGAGACGGGAATCCGTTTTATCCGTGAGATCTGCGGTAAAAATCAATCAAGAACCATGGAAATCAGCCCCTAAGCCAGCGGTTACAACTTTCCTTAAACTCCTCTAGTAAAGGAAGATTCACAGATGGGGTGCCAATTGACATCGATCGCTTAATGCTTTACAGTTCACCTATGACGACGGTTACTGTTTCATCAAAATACCAGATTGTGATTCCCCAAGAGGCACGTAAAAAGCTTGGGATTAAAGCTGGGATGAGGCTTCAGGCCATTTCAGAGGATTACGGTCTCAGATTGGTAAAGGAGCCCGAGATCGATGAAATCGCAGGTTTGCTCAAAGGAATGTTTGTGGATGATACGGCCATTCGCTCGGAAGAGGATCGAGTGGTGTCATGAGGGTGGTTCTCGATAGCTCCGGATGGATTGAACTTTTGGCAGGATCTGATCGGGCTCCTCTTTTCGAGCCCGCCCTTCATGCCGAGCAGTTATTGATCCCGGCGATCGTCCGATATGAGGTGGGGCGTTATGCGTTCGTCCATCGAGGGGTTGAGGGACGTGAGTTGGCGCTAAGCGCTCTGTCAAAATTTGATCTTGTGCCGATCGATGCTGGGGTAGCCGATTCTGCTGCTGAAATCGCACACAATCATAAGCTGGCTATGGCTGATGCTCTCGTCTATGCCGTGGCAAAAATTTCCGATGCAGAACTGTGGACTCAGGATGGCCACTTTGAGAATCTGAGTGGAGTTCGCTATTTTAAGAAGGGTTGAAACAGGGGGATTGGGGTGTTGAATAAAATCGTGGCATAGCAGAAGTTAACCACGGATGGCACGGATCGCTCGGATGGAGCAATTGATCTAAAGCCTAACAGTCCTCAGTCTAATAGCCCTTGTCTTCATAAATCTCCATGATCGAGCTTCAAAATGTCACAAAGCGATATCCGATTCACGGCGGGGAGAGAACAATCCTGGATCGGATCGATCTCTTGATCAAGTCAGGGGAAAAGCTAGGTATTCTGGGGCGTAATGGTGCTGGAAAGTCCACGCTGATTCGACTATTAAGCGGATCTGAAAGACCGTCGGCGGGAAAGATCATTCGGAATATGAGCATTTCATGGTCGTTGGCCATGTCGGGAGCATTCCATCACACGCTGACGGGTTTCGATAATCTCAGGCTGATTTGTCGCCTCTACAATGTGCGCTTTGAGGAAAAGGTAGAGTTTGTTAAAGAGTTCACGGAATTGGGTATCTATCTCAGAGAGCCCTACCATACTTATTCCTCGGGAATGAAGGCGCGGCTAGCATTTGCGATCTCAATGATCGTCGAATTTGACTGCTATCTAATCGACGAGGTGGTGGCTGTTGGTGATAGTCGGTTCACAGTGAAGTGTCAGCATGAACTCTTTGAGAAACGCGCCGATAGGGGGAAGGTAATAGTTTCTCATGATCCCAACTTTATCAGAGCACACTGCGATCGAGTTGTCGTATTAATGAATGGTCACCTGCACCATTTTGAAATTGTGGAGGAAGGCATTGCATTTCATCACGAATATATGGCGCGTGCCTAGTCTTGAAACGCAATAGTAAATGTCATGCTAAAAGAAATTACTAAAATACTAAACACTTTAATTTCTATTCAGGCATTTAGATTCAAGAAAAAGTCGGAATACAGCGACCAATCTTGCTCAAGACATAACGGGGCCCGCTATCATGTTCCGATGGAACTATGCCGTGGAACTGAAAAGCTAAGGAATGTATTGGTCATCGGGTCGTGTCTTTCTGAAAGGCTCGTTTATCGAATGGGAATCTGCATGAAAGCAGAGGGTGTTACTGCGCCTGTCGATCATGTTTTAGTCAACAATATCTCTGCTCTGCCTGAGCAGCCTCCTAGAGCTGTAGAAGAATATTCTCTACAGATTATCCAGCCGCCATTGCGGGGGATTTTACATGATAGTCACTACATGAGGGTGAATTTTTTGAAAGCAGAGGAGGTTCAGGGTCTTTATCAACATGCCATCAATCATTTGGAGGCATTTATTGAGGAGTACCTTGGATATTATCGGAGGACCGGTTTGACGACATTCATGACGGGATTTCTGGTCCCTCAGCAAAACCCTATGGGCAAGATGCTTCCTCGATTTGAACTCTCAAACCTCCAATGCTTTGTTGATGGTCTGAATCGTCACATGGCCGCCATCGCAGCCAGGCATCCCAATGTTTACTATGCGGATCTAGATGATATCGCCTCCATAATCGGGAAAAAGCATATTATGGATGATTCTTTATATGCCACGAGCCATGGATCCGTCGTTGGAGATTATGATTATGAGTTTGACCAAGCGAGGCTTAACCCTCCCCGTCCTTACAGTGAGCATCAGGAGCTGAAGGGAGATGAGTTTCTCGATGCTGTCTGGCATTCAATTAGAGGTCAATACCGTACCCTTACGCAGGTTGATGCTGTAAAGCTCGTGATCCTGGATCTCGATGACACACTGTGGAGAGGTGTTGTTGCCGAGGAAGGTATTTCTGCCCAAGGGTTGGAGGGGTGGCCGATCGGAATAGCTGAAGCGCTGATCTTTCTAAAGCAGCGTGGGGTTCTGTTAGCAATCGCAAGTAAAAATAACGAATCAATAGTTCGTAAAAACTGGGATGAGATGTTTCATGGAAGGTTGCTTCTAGATGATTTTGCTTCGGTTAAAATCTCATGGAATCCAAAAACAGAAAGTATCCGTCAGATTTTAGAGGAGACAAATATCTTGCCCGGGAATGTCCTGTTTATTGATGATAATCCTGTCGAAAGGGCAATGGTAGAAGAGGCATTTCCTACGATCCGGACGCTGGGGCAAGATCTCTACTATATTCGAAGAGTTCTTCTTTGGGCTCCAGAGTTGCAGGTTGCCTCGGTTTCGGAGGAATCAACCCGTAGAACGGAAATGACCCACGCGCAGGTAGATAGAGAAAATGCTAGAAAATCAATGAGCAGGGAGGAATTTATCGCTTCACTTGGTGTGAGTGTTGAAAAGATTATTATTTCTAGTGATGAGTCACGGGAGTTTGCACGCGCTTTTGAACTGCTGAATAAAACAAATCAGTTCAATACTACCGGTAAGAGGTGGTCTCACGAAGAAGCTGTGAGGCTTTTCTCTCAAGGCGGTTTCTTCCATGCCTTTAAAGTAAAGGATCGATTCACATCTTATGGTCTGGTCGGTGTATTGGTTGTTTTAGAAAATCGTATCAAGCAGTTTGTGATGAGTTGCCGTGTTCTTGGTCTCGATGTCGAACATGGGGTTCTCAAGTCTGTCATCCACGAAATCAAAGGGCCGATTGTTTATGCTGAGTATGTCAGAACTGAAAAAAACCATCCTTGCAGAGAAATCTATCAGAGGAATGGCTTTGTTTCTGAGGGCGATCTTTGGTGCTTCAAAAAAGAGACGTAAATCCAGCGGGTATCCCACTACATTTTTTAATCTAATCGAACTCTGTGGCGCCGTGTTAAAATAAATAAATAATGCCTGTCTCTGAACTTTCCGATGAACATGCCTATCTAAGGCGGGTAACGGTACCCTTTGTTCTGCCCACGAGCGTTTATGGAGCGATGCTCGTGATCTGGCATCTGCGCACAAATCTGCAGATGCGCTTCCCACTACACCGGGGACAGGCTCGGGACTATCTGCGCTATTTGGCGTGGTGTGCCACGGAGGGGCGGCGCGAATACGAGATCCTCCGCCAGATTCCGGAGTGGGACCGGGAATTATGCCAGCCTGTTGAGCTACCCTTTGTACAAGGGGATCACTGGAGTGGAGCGATTCCGGTGGTGCAATTTCTCTATGGGGTAGCTCATTGCCAATACACTTTTGGGGGTATGCTCAAAAGCGCCCGTGTCCGTAGGGATGTGGCACGGTCATATTGGCGGGGGGAGCGTCACCGGAGGCATTCCCCATCTGTCGCGCCTTGGCTGGTGCGGGAACTGGCTTCGCAATTCAGCTCGGTGACGGATCTCCTGAGAGCCATCCGGCTGAAAAAACACGATCGCCGGAAAACGGCGCAGCAATTGTATCGCCGCTTTCACCTAGGGGACCTCGGAGACTTGGCCGGTTCATGGAATCTTTCAGAACCTGAATCCGAGACTTTATCGATGGCGCATTTGCCCAAGGGACTCATGAGGAGTGCCGTAAGGCTTCCGCGGCCTCTGTTGCCGGCGGTCTCTCTCATGGAGTCTCTCAATACTCCGCCGGGCGAGTTTCAGTTGGCCTCGGTGACGCGGCTCGTCTCGACAGCGCGGCGTGGAATTTCTCGTCCCAAGCTTCCCTTTGGAGTGAATCTTTACGGCTATGCCAAGGGTGAACTAGGTATTGGAGAGGATGTGCGACTGGCCGCTGCGGCTCTTCGGACACAGGAAATTCCTTTCTCGATCATCAATGTGGAGCCTGGCAAGGAGATCTCGCAGGAGGATCACTCTGTTCACGAATGGATCGAGAAAAAGCCTACGTACGCGATCAATCTCCTTTGCATCACTGGGGTCGAGCAGGCGCGCATGGTATGCGAGCGAGGGGTGGGAATGCTGGGGGATCGCTACAACATCGGCCTGTCCCCATGGGAGTTGCCTCACTGGCCAGCAAGCTGTCAGCACACCTATGGTGCCGTGGATGAGATCTGGGGGATCAGTCACTTCACAGCCAAAGCCTTTGCGACAGCCCCTCTTCCCGTAAGGGCAATGAGCCTTCCCGTCAAGGTGGGAGAGGTGGCTCCGGATGGCAGGCGGGAATTCGGGCTTCCTGAAAAGGCGTATCTTTTCGTTTTCTCGTTCGACATCCATTCAAGCATCTCCAGAAAGAATCCCGAGGGAGTCATTAGAGCTTTTCAAAAGGCTTTTCCTCGAGAGAGCAGCGATGAGGTGGGATTGGTGATTAAGGTCAATGTCGCGGCTTCCAGGATTCAGAAGATGAATTTCTTGGAGAGAATTGATTTTTACCTCAACAAACAACACTCGTGGAATGGGGTAAAGAGAATGACTGCTGCCGACCCCAGAATTCATATCATCGAAGAAAGCATGCGGCGCCCCCGGGTCATGGCGCTCTACAATGCTTGCGACTGCTATGTATCACTTCATCGTGCTGAAGGCTTTGGCCGAGGAATCGCCGAGGCAATGCTGCTGGGCAAGCAAGTGATCACAACGGGTTTCTCTGGAAATATGGATTTCTGTAGTGAACCGCGTGTGGCATTGGTGCGTCACAAGCTGCGTGCTCTGGAAAGGGGAGAGTATTACTGGGGAGATGGCCAAGTCTGGGCCGAGCCCGATATCAATCATGCGGCAGAGCTAATGCGTGAAATCAGAGAGCGCCCGCGTGATACCTCAAAC
>Ga0208497_1000641_pt1 | contig 15153 bp, 10 predicted proteins | sample CryBogCBE25Aug07_FD_184555 | JGI IMG/M metagenome (GOLD analysis project Ga0208497, IMG submission 184555) | Freshwater microbial communities from Crystal Bog, Wisconsin, USA - CBE25Aug07 (SPAdes) | ecosystem: Environmental > Aquatic > Freshwater > Lake | place: Crystal Bog, Wisconsin, USA...
CGGTAATGTGATCACCAGCGTGAGTGCTCCGATCGGAACCATCACTCCGGCACCGGTATCCGTGAGTCTTGTCGGGTCCACGACCAAGGTCTACGACACCACGACTGCGGCGGTGGTTGGTCCCGCAAACTTCAGCAGTCTCTCCGGCGTGTTGCCCGGTGATCATGTGACACTCAATCCCGTGACCTCGGGAACCTACGGCGATCCGAATGCGGGAACTGGCAAACTTGTGACCGTTCCGGTCGGACTCAACAACGCCAACTACGAGATTGTCGATGGATCCGGTAATGTGATCACCAGCGTGAGTGCTCCGATCGGAACCATCACTCCGGCACCGGTATCCGTGAGTCTTGTCGGGTCCACGACCAAGGTCTACGACACCACGACTGCGGCGGTGGTTGGTCCTGCAAACTACCTCATGACTGGAATTTTAGGTAACGATCAGGTTGCCCTGAACGATCCGATCTCAGGAACCTATGACACGGCGAATGCGGGAAGTGAAAAGACAGTAACTGTCCATGGGCTCACTCTCTCTGGAAATGCGTCTCACAACTATCAACTTCTCAGCACGACCATCAACGGATCAATCGGTTCCATTACACAAGCCACTCTCACAGCATCGCTATCTGGGAGGTCCTCCAAGGTCTACGACACCACGACGACTGCCAATCTGGCATCTGTTAACTATATTTTGAGTGGTATCCTGGGCAATGATCAGGTGACGCTCAATGACCCGACTTCCGGAACGTATTCCACGGCAAATGCGGGAAGCGACAATCTGGTGAGAGTTAATGGACTCTCCCTCCTTGGTAGTTCCGCAGCTAACTACAGGCTACAAAGCACATCGATTAGTGGGGCTATCGGAGTCATTACGCCAACCACGCTAACAGCCTCTCTTACGGGTACTGTGAGCAAGACCTACGACACCACTACCTCAGCAACGCTAACCCCTGTTAACTACCTCTTGAGCGGAGTTTTGGGCAGCGATCAGGTGAGTCTCAGCGATCCGAACTCAGGGACTTATGACTCGGCGAATGCCGGAATTGGAAAGACTATCACTGTGAATGGACTTGTGATTTCCGGAAGTTCGGTCGGCAACTATAGACTCCTGAGCACCTCGATTAATGGTGCCATTGGCACCATTATACCCGCCACGCTGACAGCTTCCCTTACGGGGACTGTGAGCAAAACATACGACACCACCACCTCAGCAACGCTTGCGGCTAACAATTATTATCTGAACGGTATTTTAGGACACGATAAAGTCTCCCTCAACGGACCAGCATCCGGAAACTACACTACACCGAACGTGGGTAGTGCCATAACCGTGAGCGTTAAAGGGCTTTCACTCGCAGGCAACTCCTCTGGCAACTACAACCTCTTAAGCACCTCCATCAATGGACCGGTCGGCACCATCACCCCCGCCACGCTGACAGCATCTCTCGCAGGGAACGTAAGCAAAACCTATGATACCACGACATCTGCGACTTTGAATCCCGATAACTACATCCTGAGCGGAGTTTTGGGCAATGATCAGGTAATTCTCAGCGACCCGACCTCAGGAAGTTATGCCTCGGCGAACGCTGGAAGCAGTAAGAGCATTAGCGTTAACGGACTCTCCATCTCAGGGAGTTCTGCAGGAAACTACACTCTTCAGAATACCACCATCAACGCTCCGATCGGCGTTATCACACCTGCCACGCTGACGGCAACCCTAACTGGCACGGTGGGCAAAATTTACGACTCCACCGCTACCGCAAGGCTGAGTCCCGGCAACTACATTCTTAACGGCGTACTGGGGAATGATAAGGTCGTCCTTAACGATCCTTCATCAGGCACCTACGACACGGTTCATGCTGGCACGGGTATCGACGTGAGCGTCGATGGTCTCTCTCTAGCAGGTCGTTCTTCTGGGAACTATAGCCTCCTAAGCACTGCCATCAATGGCTCGGTCGGCACCATCTCCCCAGCCACCTTGACGGCCTCCCTTTCCGGGAATGTGAGTAAGACTTATGACACCACGACCTCCGCAACTCTACTCCCGGGTAACTATATTCTCAACGGTATCCTGGGGAATGATCAGGTCGTTCTAAATGATCCGATTTCAGGTAACTTTACCACTCCCAATGCTGGAAGATTGAAGAACCTGAGTGTCAGTGGTCTCTCTATTTCCGGAAGCTCTGCGGGTGACTATACGCTTCTGAATACCACCATCAACGGTCCCATAGGTACGATCACACCAGCCACGCTGACAGCCTCTTTGACTGGCAGCGTGAATAAGATTTACGATACAACCACGGCCGCGACACTGACTCCGGCCAACTACATGCTCAATGGTATCCTGGGGAATGATCAGGTCGTTCTAAATGATCCGTCATCTGGCACCTACAATACCCTCAATGCGGGTACTGGAATCACTGTCAACGTCCATGGACTTTCACTTGGGGGGCTTTCCGCTGGCAATTACACACTCCTGAGCACTGCCATCAATGCTCCGATCGGAGTAATCACTCCAGCCACCCTGATTGCCTCACTGACGGGCAAAATCTCCAAGACCTACGATACAACGACAGCGGCGACTCTTTCTTCAAAAAACTACCTCTTGAGCGGCGTTCTTGGGAATGATCAGGTCTCCTTGAACGATCCAACTTCAGGTACTTTTAATAATGCTAATGTTGGTAAATCAAAGAATGTGAGCGTCAGTGGACTCTCTCTATCTGGAAGTTCTGCCGCCAACTATACACTCCTGAATACCAGCATCAATGGTGCGATTGGAAAGATCACCCCCGCCACGATCACGGCTGAGCTGACTGGTTCGGTTTCAAAGGTTTATGACGGCACCACGCAGGCCCTTCTTGGCACTGCGAACTACATCCTAAAAGGTATTCTTGGGAATGATCAGGTTGCCCTTAATGATCCCTCCTCCGGAACCTATGACTCGGCCAGTACCGGGGTGGATAAAGTTGTCACTGTCGGTGGACTTGAGCTCTTGGGGAATATTGATAGTAACTACAAGCTCATCTCGACCACGATTAATGGTCCCGTTGGCACCATTACACAGGCTCAGATAACTCAGGCTCTTCAGTCTCTTTCCGCCCTTAACTCCTCCACGGCAAATTCGGGTGTCGGTGGTAGTAGTGGCAGTGTTGATCCATCTTCATCTGGTTCAAGCGATACTTCTTCCTCTGGGAGTGTCGCATCTTCGTCAGGATCTGACGATTCATCAGGTTCAAGCAGCTCCGCCTCTTCCGGAAATTCCTCTAGCACTACCGCCTCAACCACTTCCTCTTCGGGAGCATCCTCAGTAGGTCCTAATAATACGTCTGGATCTAGTGCACCGAACAGCCCGAACTCGACCTCAACAAGCCCATCTTTAATCACAAGTACCACTCTCAATACAGGTCCCCTTGCAGGTTCATCCCTTCACGGAAACTCTCATCAAGGTGGGATCAGTTCAACCTCTCCGTCATCAATCTCAGGCGGGCTTCATGGTCTACATGGATCCCCTATAGGAGGCAATAAACCCTCTTTAGGCGTGGTTGCATCAGGAAGCCTTCATGGATCTCGGATGGGCGGAAACAAATCCTCCTCAGTAAACGTCGTCTCTGCAGGATTACATGGAACACAGGGACTCCATAGAGGTGGAATTCTGAACTCCACGCTCATATCACCTCCTCAGCAACTGAACAGGATGGTACAGCAGCCGGGATCAGATGATTTCAATCAACTCAATCCGCTTTCGTCACAAGATGGAAATGATCCTGGCGATTCATCATCTGGAAACACCCCGTCCGCTCCAAGAACCGCATCGTCCACGAGCGGTTCGGCATCAGAACTTCAACCGCTCAATGATCTGAATGCGATCATGATGGCGTTCTGATTTACCTAGTGCCTCAAGAGAAGGAAGTTTGTCAGGATAAAGAAGCAAAGGGCAATAACTCCCAAAGCCATGCTGTAGTTACGCAACTTTTGCGGGTCAAACTTATGATGCGTTAAGTACGCTAGGACAGCAGTTACGATCACGCTGAACGTGATGAAGCCAATCACGATGAAATGAAGCCAAGCGACCCGGTTGTCAAAATTATTAATTACCGCCATCGAGGTTCTCAAACTGATAATGCAGGCGATGAACGCCGCGCCGAGGATTCCGAGTCTGGATGTGTTCGTGCAGTCGATAAAGAAACTGAGGAACATCATGATCACGGTCGCATAGGCGATGATCGTCATCGACCAGTATTCGATTAGGTCATTGCGTGCGATCTCCAATGACACCTCGAGTCCCGGAAAAGTAGCGCGCCCATTTCCCAGGGTTGAATCTCCGAGGTTTGAGGACAACACCAGCGAAACAGGTTCGATCTTGAAACTCTTAAAGGACCAGCCTTGGGGAATATTTTCCTTGGAAATGCCAGAATTCAACAAATCGGGCTTAAGAATAATCTTGGAAGAGTCTTCAAGAGTGTAGTCGATGGCAATTATGAGCTTTTGCGAATCATTCGGATATTCATGAAGCCCCCATTTCATTCGGAAGGTTCCTGTGCCACATCGCTTAATGCAACTTAGCTTCGGGACATTAGGAGCTCCCTCAACGGCCCAAACGACCCGCTCAGCATTGGCAAACTGGAGTTCACTGATGATGTTGCCCGTATTAGTGGACTGGCTCCAGATACAAAAATCAGAGGTAAAAGTCCCCTTACCCGTGTTCACATCCCGAACATTAAACAAATAGATCCCTATTGTGAACTCATCAGGTCTCTCAGCATTCGTGGATGAGATAAGAGCTGGTGCATTGGTACTCTGGGCGTCCCCGACCGAGGTTTTCCTTTTGAGGGAAACATCCGTTACTTTAGAAGCGAAGGGAGGCTTGGACGATTCTTCTTCGGGAGAAGCAGTTGCCGAAAAGCAAGCAATCAAACAGAGGGACAGGACTATGTGCTGTTTTTTTAACATATGGCTCTTCCTCATGTGCTAGATACTAATTTGCAGACGATCAAGTACGGATAATCTTTGCGTCCTCGTATCAGAACACTTCCAAAAAAGAATCCTTTCGCTCAACATCCGCACCGTTGAATATCACTTGTCATCCAGCAGTGAAAAAAAGAACTTCTGTGAGAAGCAGAGGGAGGTTGCTAACCGCTCCCGTTCTACTATGGATGGCGGTTCTTTCATCGCAGGCGGGCGCCCAGTTTGGCCCTGACCCATCCATCGGCAAAAACCTTCCCGATAGTATTCCCGAGGCTGCGCCTGATGCGTTTGTACGGCGCCCCTCGGAACTCGAGACAAAACCGGATTATTCGGATGTTCCCATTGTTGGGAAACCGGGTAATGGAGTGCTTCACAAAATCATTATTTCCGGTGCTCTCTCACCTGATGACAGAAAGGAGGGCGTTGAGTTAGTCAACGGTATCCTGATCGACCGGATCGACCTTCTCACTTCAGAACGCCCTTTCGCCGTCGCACTTCACGATGATTACATCGATCATCCGCTTACGATTGAAGCGGTGAAAGCCATTTGCCAGACGACGCTGCATTTTTACTTCAAGCATGAGCGTCCACTTGTCTTCATCCAACCCGTTACCATTGATTATGAACATGGCATCCTGAGATTGGCCGTGGTTGAAGCGACGATCGATCGCAAGGTCGACACAGGAGCAAAGTGGTTCAGTAAAAACCTGCTCATTTCCTCGTTGCGGGCAAAAGTCGGAGAGCATCTCGATCGCAGGGGACTCCTGAATGATGTGGCCATCTTGAACCAAAATCCGTTCATGCAGAACTCAGCCGTGCTTAAGCGTGGTGAGGAGCCTGGAACGACGACACTGGACCTGCGGACTCAGGATGCTTTTCCTGTCAGGGGGTTCTATTCGATCGACAACACCGGATCGCAACAAACGGGTCCTTGGAGATGGAGTGCCGGAGCGAACTGGGGCAATGCCTTCTTTGAAGGAGGACAACTAAGCTACCAGTACTCCGCTCCCTTTCAAAACCCTAGTTCGGAACCCGTGCAGAGCTTGAACTTCTCGCAACCACTCCCTTGGAAGCATCTCTTCTCTATTTACGGTAGTTACTCCACCACCGATGTGAAGATCGATTCAGCAACATCGAGCCTGACGGATAGCGGGTCCACAAAACAGGTCAGCCCTCGCTACGTGATTCCTATGGGAAAAATGTACGGTAAAGTGATTCAGAATTTCACACTCGGTGCGGACTGGATCTCGAGCAACCTGCTTTTCCTGCAGGGAGGAAACCAGATTCCGGCGAATCAGACAGACATTATCCAAGGACTGCTGGGATATCAGATTCTTGTGAAGGATAAGTATGGTCAGACTTCTCTTGCTACCGACAACTACTGGTCTCCCGGCGGACTCGACCCGAATAATAGCTCGCAAAAGTTTCAAAACGTCGATCCTCGGACGCGGGCAAATTATTTTTATACCTCACTCCATCTGCAGAGAGAGAATACACTCCCTTATGAGTGCAGTTTGCTCTCGGTGTTTTCAGGTCAACTCGCCTCGACCTCACTGATTAGTAATGAACAACTCTCCATTGGAGGATACGGGACTGTGCGTGGATATCCCCAACAGATCTTGTTTGGTGATCAGGGTATCGTCTACAATCTTGAATTACATTCCCCGAGTTACAGCATCTTCGGTCTATCGCGGGGTCTGAAAGAGACTCCAGCCGAAGGAATATCCGACGCACTCCAAAAGATTGGAAAAGATAAGTTGATGTTTCTGACGTTCTGGGATTACGGCTTGGTAAATTCCATCAAGCCATTGCCAGGAAACCCCTCGAGTTATGCAATTACGGCCCTCGGAGTAGGAGTCAGATACGGAATCAGCGAACATTTTACTCTCCGCTGTGACCTAGGCTTTCCATTGATCAACCCTAATGTGGGCATAGCAATCGGACCTACCATTGAAGCCGGTGCGTCAGTTTCATTCTAATATTGCTCCCAAGTCATAAAACTAAAACACTTTTAAAGTTGGATTTCGTTTTAGTAATGAATAGTTATTAACAATTATGGACGTTGAAACAAATTTGCATCACCTTCATCACGCTACTAAGGAACACGAGTCCGAAAATCTTCTAAATAATAAGATAGTTGGTCTGTCTATCGGAATTCTGGCGGTGATCGTCGCAGTCACGGCAGCTCTTGGGAGTTCACAGAGGGATAAGATGACGCAGGCGATGATTCGGCAATCTCAGGCCATCGCCAAAGAGGCCAGTGGCAGTGCAAAACTTCGATCCGTGCTGATTGAGTTGGAAAGACTAACAACTTTACCGAAAGATAACAGATCGGAACATGAGGTGCGTGATCAGTTAAGATTTTACTCAGATTATCTTGGGGAAAGAAATATTTCTAAGGAGTGGGCCGAATCAATGGATCCATCTATTGAAATACATCTCAAGGCCACTGAGGATTACGATACTGCCCAGTTATTGGCCGAAATGGGAATCGCAATTGCCTCCCTATCAATGCTTATTCACAACCGGAAGGTCTGGTACCTCTCACTGGTTTTGGGGGCATTAAGCATGCTGCAGCTATCGAAAACCTCATACATCGTCCATCATGAAAACACTGTCATCGAAAAGAAGATCAGTGAGATTGGCAAACGCTATGAAGACCTCAGGGAGAAGCATGAACACAATGGTGCTGATGCCGCGATCATCAAGGAACTTGATCCAACTGGCAGTATCCTGAGATCCATGGAGAATTGATTTCATTGTTCATGGATCTCTGAACTTTTATTTTACAAAGTTCTAGAATTACTGAGAAAAGAGATTTTCGTAAAATCTCACGCATTTCCCTACCTCTCTTTGTGACGAGATTGTAACGGCTTGGACTAAAATAATCCTCTCTTTGAGAATCTCATCACTTTAAAAGACACGCATGACTCACCACTTTTTCGCGACTTTTGCAAATATTCCGATGGCAACATGGGCACTGTTGGGACTTGCTCTCTTTCTTGCGTTGGCATTCGAATTTGCGAACGGGTTCCATGACACGGCCAATGCGGTGGCGACGGTGATCTACACCAATACACTTCCGGCCGTACCAGCGGTGATCTGGTCGGGATTCTTCAACTTTCTGGGAGTTCTCACGTCATCCGGAGCAGTGGCCTTCAGCATTGTGAATCTCCTTCCGGTGGAACTAGTCATCCATGTGGGGAGTGCTGCTGGATTCGCCATGGTCTTCTCCCTTCTTGTCTCTGCGATCGTGTGGAATGTGGGCACCTGGTACTTGGGGCTTCCCGCTTCGAGCTCCCATACGCTGATTGGATCAATCATTGGTGTTGGCGTTGCCAATGCCCTCATGAGTGGTTCTCACTACTGGGGGGACGGGGTGAACTGGGCCAAGGCAAAAGATGTCGGAATGGCTCTTCTGATTTCCCCCGTCATCGGATTCTGCATGGCGGCGTTGTTGCTGATCGTGATGAAAATTGTCATTAGGAATCCCAAGCTCTACTCAACCCCTGACGCTCATCACCCCCCTCCGGGTTGGATCCGCGCCTTGCTGATGTTCACCTGCACGGGTGTCAGCTTTGCCCATGGCTCCAATGATGGTCAGAAGGGCATGGGCCTCATCATGCTCATCTTGGTCGGCATTCTCCCCACAACGTACGCGCTGAATTACCAATGCTCGGATAACGATCTTAACGCGCTCCGACATCAGTTGCAGGTGACCGTTGCCTACTGCAACGATCAGAGTCAGGGGGCTGATGCTGCCTATGTGAACGATGATCCTGCCAACGTCATCACAACCTTCCTGCGTGGACAGCATTCCACATCACCCGAACTCTTCCGTTCTGTAGAAGTGGTGGCGACGCGAAGTCTTCAAAAGCTTGGAAACTCCACCTCGCTTGATCAGGTTGCGGAAAGCGGCCGCGGAGCCCTCAGGAGCGACCTTTACTTACTATCCTCAGTCTCCTCAAAGCTTGCAAAAAATCACCAACTCGGTTCAGCCGATTCCGAAAAAGAAGCATCAAAGTTATCATCCACCATCAATAGCGTCACAAATTTCATTCCGGTCTGGGTGAAAGTTGCCGTTGCTCTTGCCTTGGGTCTAGGAACAATGATCGGATGGAAGCGTATCGTGGTGACTGTTGGCGAAAAGATTGGAAAAACACACATGACGTACGGGCAAGGAGCAGCAGCAGAACTCGTCGCCATGATCACGATTAGCATGGCCGATATGCTGGGCCTCCCTGTCAGCACCACTCATGTCCTCTCTTCAGGCGTGGCAGGAACGATGGCTGCCAGCGGTTCAGGCCTACAGATGACCACCGTAAGGAATATCCTGATGGCATGGATCCTGACGTTGCCGATTTGCGTCTTCCTGGGAGCCGTGCTCTTTGCATTGGGGCTCAACCTGATCGCGAGTTTAGGACTCCATTAAAGGGCCCCGAAACCCGGGTTGGGTATTATCAATCGGCGTTATTGCCCGCCGCTATTTCATGACTTAGGTTGAGGTAAGCTGGATAGACTCGCCTTTCTATATGAATGATCTTCACGTCCGATCAGGTTCTATCATTGCACTCCGTCTTTTTGACATCGCCTATTCGATAGACCTGAAGCAGGTCGAAAATATTTGGACTGCTAAAAGCTCCGGAGCAGCAGTCCGCAGCGCACTGCACTCGGCACCGGTGAAGTCGTTGACTTTTGATGTCCCCCCGGTGCTTCTACGTCTTGATCCCATATCCATCAAAATTGGAGGAAAGATTGTCATCTGCAACGTCACGTCAAGATTGTACGACTTTGGTGTGGCATCCATCGCTATCAGGGTGCCTGCCTCAGAGATGATATGGGAAGAATACACCTCCCTAGCAAACGCAGTTGATCGTGAGATCGGACCTTCCGCCACGGAACCATGGGCCACCATTCTGGAGGGCCTCAGGGTGGAACTGGCAACAGCCTTGAACCGTCCCAATAGCAAGCCTATTGAGGAGGATCATCTCATCACCATCGTTCAGCAATTAAGTCATTCAACCGTGGGCTCCGATCTTCCGGAGATGGTTGATTTGATCCCCTTGCTCTCGGGTGAGAGTCGATACCTATCGGAAAAGACCCGCAAGGATCTTCTCCGCCAGAGATTCTCCTATTATGAAGATGACTTGGTCGTCCTGACCTGGGATCGGTCATTCATCTATGAACCGCGTCATGACTCGGACGTTGCGGACATTATCGAGGTTGCGAATGCCCAACTGCTCGAGTTCCGATACTATGACGAGTTACTCGATGACGAACTCCCCCGCATGTACGATCTCGTAAAAAGGGCAAGAAGGGCTACCAATCTGCTCGCTCCGCGTCGTTTTGCAGATCTTGCCCGAAAGCTTTATACGCTTGTTGCCGAGGTCACTGAGTTGACAGAGAAGGCCGATAATGTTCTTCAAGTAACGGAAGACGTTTATCTTGCCCGCATCTATTTGGCGGCTCTCGATATTTTCCGTGTTCCTACGATAAGCGCCGCGGTGGATCGAAAGCTTTCTATCGTGCGCGACACCTATGCCGCGCTCTATGCAGAGGCCTCGGGATCGCGGGGGGAACTTCTTGAAGTCGCGATTGTCGTGTTGATCGTGATCGAGATCACGATAGCTCTGATTCGTCACACGGGTTGAGATTTGGAAAGAGTTCTCTTCAGCTGAGAACATTACCGAGAGGCTTCACAGGATTGGGCGTATTCAGATAAGACCAATCAATATCGCGTGATCCTTTGGCCGATGAACCGCCCGTAGGAATGATCTCTACCAATCCGATACCGGGATAGGTCCCCATATTGGGCCCTTCCCACCACTTTCCGCAAACAGCCCCCCCCGTGATGCACGGGATCCCGTTGTATTCAACTCGCTCATTGAGATGGATATGACCTTGCAGGATGGCAATCAAAGGACGCTGGCTGAGTTTTTCCAGCACCGAATCAGCATTCAGGACTCGCACACGTCCCGGGACATTCTTGATCATTGCCCCCAGTGAATCCCTAAGTGATGTCTTGAAGGGAATATGGGAGCACAGAATGATCGGCTGATTAGCTGGGATCCTGTTGAGCTCATGATCCAGCCACTCCATTTGGGCATTACTGATCCAACCGCGATACGGATTTTCGCCACCAACCACTTTGATGGAGTCCAGCATCAAGAAGCGGTAACCATGAAATTGAAAGGACCGGTAGGTGAGCGGTCTTTGAAAGTGTTGTTTCCAGCGCCGGCGTGGATCATTGTCAGAAACTTTGCCATCCGCAGTCAGGGGTTCGTAAAGGTCATGATTACCAATCAGGGGCTCTAGCCTAACCTTCAGCCTGTTAAGAAATGAGGAAGCGATTACCCAGCGCTGATCCATCGTTTTGCCCGTGGAAGTGAACCCTCCGTGAACAAAATCCCCTCCCCCAATAATTAAATCAGGCCTGAGGGAATTCATGATTTCAGCTGTCCGTTCCAGCCAAGAAGGAGCGTCATGTTCAGCCATGGCATGACAATCGGTCAGAAAACCAAGTCGCAATGTTTTCAGATGTTGATCAAGGGTGATCCCGCGAAGCGAAGAGGGAAGGAACAACTGGGATGCCAGAAACGCACCTGCTGTTCCGATGAAGTCACGGCGCGTCACGCCAGATTTAGCGATGCTTGGCGGTGGTAACGGCATGGGTAGCGATTATTTCTTCAACGGAAGTGAATATCCTCTTTTTTTCATTCGACGCCCATTAATGGTGGCCCAATAAAGGTTTTCAACAAGAGCGTTGATCAATTTGGATCAGCGTTCACCAAGAATGATCACCGCGACTCCCGCCAATACCAAAAGGCCTCCAGCTATGGTGATGGGATGCATTTCCATCTGATGGAAGAACAGCCAAGCGAATAGAACGACAAATAAGGGGTAAGATATCTCGATCAATGAAGCGAGGGTTGGGTTCTTCGCACCCATCGCGGCATACGTGAGATAGGCTCCCAGTGCAGAACCTGCGATGGAGAATAGGAACCAGCTAAGATCAGCAGATGTCAACGTATTACTTTTAAGGAAAGTGAAGATTCTCCCCGTGAAAAGCATCACCAAGAGGGCTCCGAGAAAGCCAAAGAGTGAATATCCCAAGAAAAAAACCAGCGGACTCAAACCTTTTCTAAGGAGAGGTCCACTCGCGGCATAACTCATTCCCCAACAAAGGGAGGCGGCAAGAGCATAAAGAATCCACATGAATAAAAGTCTAGCTCAGATTCCAATGAAGAGAAAACAGCTTATGATTTTCTGATGCTTGCTCTTGCACTCCCAGAGTACAAAGGCAACCTTTGACACCATGGGTATCGAAATCGAGCGCAAATTTCTTGTTACAAGTGACCTGTGGAAAATAGGAACCGAACCGATTCACTATGCACAAGGATACCTCTCAAAGGAAATTGGGGCAACGGTCAGGGTACGGATTGCCGGAAAAAAGGCATTCCTTACAATCAAAGGTCCGATCACGGGCATATCACGGGCAGAATTTGAATACTCAATACCGCTGAAAGATGCAGAGGAGATGCTTCGACTTTCAGTTGGTCCGCTCGTTGAAAAAAATAGGCACAGGATACGATTCGGCACTCATCTTTGGGAAGTTGACGAATTTCTTGGAGATAATGAGGGACTCGTCGTGGCCGAAGTGGAATTGTCAAATCCCGGAGAAAACATCATTCCCCCCCCTTGGTTGGGAAAGGAAGTTTCCGGAGATCCCCGTTACTACAACTCGAATCTTAGCGTCTATCCTTACCGTCAATGGGATAAGAAATCGTAACACATCGATTGAGACTATTTAGAACCGCGACATGAAAACGGGAAAAAAAACGCGCTTCCATCTGCGGGTCAATAAACCTATCGACAAAGAGATAAAAACGCTGGCCAAGTTGCAGTTGGAAGCGGCTCTTCAAGTACTGAATGGCAATAACATCTCCCCTGAAGCTGTTCATGTTGCTCGGACCTCTATAAAAAAAGTAAGGACTATCATCCAATTGACATCGCCAGTGCTAAGCAATAGCGAACGGAAGAAACTCCATGATTTACTGCACGAGGCGTCGATCCGATTAAGCCCTGTCAGGGATGCGGAGGTTCAGGTTCAAACATTCGATCTCATCTTGGGTTCAAGCAACCTCAATCAGGATGACTTCTACTCGTTGAGGGAAGGTCTTTCTGATGCGTTCAGGCAGCGAAGTAAAAACAGCGTTCGTCTGATTCCAGGCATCATGGACTCACTTGGAAGATCATTACGGGCAATAGATTCTTGGAATCTTGAGTCTTTTGGGGTCAGAGAGATCCGTAGACGATTGCGCAGAATCTACCGAAGAGGGAGGACCGCGCTTGATCTCTGCATGGAGGACGAAAGCCAGGAGGTTTTTCATACCTTTAGAAAAATGGTCAAACAGCTTTGGTATGCCGTGCGCATCACCTCCAGATATTGGCCCCATGATGGTGAAGACCTTATTCGTGACTTGGGTTGCCTTGGGGAGCTTGCCGGCAAAGAACGTGATTTAAAAATGCTTGCCAGCGCACTGCGATCATTCAGCAAGAGCAAAGCCACCACTAATCTTCTCTCTCGGATCGAAAGCGAGTTGCCAGATCTTCGTCACGCCACGATGAAAAGAGCATTTTCTTTCTATGAACTAAAACCAAAAATATTTATTGAAGCCCTAATAATCTAAAAACACAAAACTCTTCCCTGACGATGATTGTTTCAGCACTTCTAGCAACCATAGATGTTCACAACGCTCTGGCACAGACAGTGGATAAGGCTATCGGCATTATCCGCCCAGATTTTCACATGGGCTTGGATTTTATCCTGGCCCTGATTCCTCTACTGATCGCGCTTTTAATCTTCAGACATCATAACGGTATCTCCTCACTGCTTTGGTGGCCATCTCTTGTGATTTTTTTACTTTTCCTGCCGAATGCCCCGTATGTGATCACTGACGTTATTCATTTTGTAGAAAAAGTGAGAGTCACCCCCCCCCTTCCTATCTGGGCAATGAGCCTCTTGCTTCTGGAATACTTTGTTTATTTTTTTATCGGGATGGAATGTTTTGTGCTCTCATTGATGCTTTGGGGGAGAGCTCTTAAACGCCATGGACACGGATGGCTCATTCTTCCTCTTGAAATTGTAGTTATTTCGTTAAGTGCATTTGGAATTTATCTTGGCCGAGTAGATCGTCTCAATAGTTGGGATGTGGCAACCGATCCCGAACATCTCTTAAACCAAGCCCTCAGAGATGCCCTGAACCCCAAACCTCAGGAAATGACACTTCTCTTCTTTTTGGCAATAACCTTGATTTATTTCCTGTTCAAGGGCGCCAATTGTTTATTGGCACTGCTTCTAAGCCATCACTCGCAAGGGGCAACGGATCTGCACAAGCGATAGTAACTCAACCCCACGTTTTCCGTGACGGTGCGGCATGAAGCGCATGGCAGTGGAATAACTGCCATGAAATCGGGACCTAGCGGAACTTCCAGAACATCACTGCAGTGATGATCAATCCAATGAGCATAATCACTTGGCGGACCATTTTCTGGGAAAGACGCTGGGAATACGTGGACCCCAGGTAATAACCAAGAATAGCTCCCAGTGTCATCAGCACCATGTGAGGCCAATTGATCAGACCAGAGAGCGTGAACCAAATGGCGGCAATCAAATTAATCAGGGATCCAAGCACGGTTTTAAGCGTGTTCATTCGGTGAATATCTGAAAAACCCATGAATCCTAGGGAGGCTAGCATCAGGATGCCGATGCCCGCGCCGAAATAGCCTCCATAAATGGAAACAAAAAATTGAAAAATCAGGGCCGTTATTAAATGAACCTTTCTAGTTTTGGGGGGGTGAACGTCTTGCAGAGGAACGGTATTTTTCCGTGTCAGCACACCCTGAAGCATGAATAACAGGGTGGAAAAAAGAACAAGGTAGGGTACCAGTTTTGAAAACATCTCTTCGCTTGCATGTGTCAGCAAAACGCTTCCAAGCCATCCACCCAGAAGGCTCACGGGAATAAAGGTAGCAAGCCAAGGCTTCACCTCTTGAAGTCGATCACGGAATCCGTAGACGCTTCCTGCAGTACCAACCGCTAGCGAGAGGGTACTGGTGGCATTGGCGATCACGGGATTCATTCCAAAAAGTACGAGCACGGGAAACGTCACCAACGTCCCCCCACCCGCC
>Ga0208497_1000651_pt1 | contig 14965 bp, 26 predicted proteins | sample CryBogCBE25Aug07_FD_184555 | JGI IMG/M metagenome (GOLD analysis project Ga0208497, IMG submission 184555) | Freshwater microbial communities from Crystal Bog, Wisconsin, USA - CBE25Aug07 (SPAdes) | ecosystem: Environmental > Aquatic > Freshwater > Lake | place: Crystal Bog, Wisconsin, USA...
CTGACAAATGAGGCTGTCGAGGTAGCCGATGCGGATAATGCTTTAAGTATACTGGCTATTCTAGAGATGGTGCTAGTGCTCGTAGATGTTACAGATAATGTAGGAGTAAGAGTTATCGTATCCTGGTCATCAATTGCAACTCTATTTACACTAGACCCATTTATTGCCATTTTTAACTAAATTGTACTTTTACCGTAAACTGAATTGAGTCACCACTGTTTAGCGCAATACCTGTAAAGTCACCCTTTACAAACAAGTTACCAGATGACACAGCATCAAACGTACCAGCATTGGTAATGGTTTGTGATGTTCCAGAGGTTAATGTTCCTACAACTTGAAATGTATCATTAGTTGTAGAAGTTGTTTGTTGAGATGCTGTACCAGTAGTACGAGTCGCAGGAGAGCTAGATTCAGTAAATAAAGTCGTGTCAGTTGCCGCAGTAGTACCAGCACCAGTTCCCCATGCTACATAAAGGGGTGTGGTTCCAGCACCGTTAATACGGTTAGTAACAACGGCTTTTCCTGTGTTAACCAATAAGGTTGCCATATTTGTTTCCTTTTGATAAATTTTGAACTGCTGGAATTACTTGAAGATTGCTCCAAACATGAAGACCGCATACATTCTTTCCTTGAAGGGGAATAATGTGGTCAATATGCCATTTAAATCCAGTTATTGCTTCTCTTAACTTAGCCAAATTGGTTGCTTCTTCCGTTACAAATTCTGTAAGTTCAAAATTCCATTTAGGCGTTGCATTCATCTTTTTGTACTTGTATTTTAGTACCTTAGCAAGGCATTTGTCCTTGTTTTTAGATGACCAATTAGAAATAACCTTTCTGATTTTTTCATAATTCTTTTCTCTATATTCTTTTGAATATTTTTTATGCAAGTCCCTGTTTTCGGGTTTAGCCTTATATTCTTTGTCATAAGTATTCTCTAAATAACGAGCTTTTCTTTTAACATTAGTACAATGCTTACAAGCAGTTTTATATCCACTTGAAGTAGATGCGTCCTTATGAAACTCAGATAAGAGCTTTATGGACTTACAGATAGAGCAGTGCTTTACCTGTGTAGCCATTTTTTAATTCTCCAAATAATTCGTTTGATTGGGTTTTTATGCCAGTAATCAATAACGCCCAATTCTTCTACGGTTCCGTCTGCACGGGTAACTGTAGCAATAAATTGGATTTCTTTAGCGTTGCTGATTGCGTGTTGCATAATTAATCTTTGATAATTTCTAAAACAATTACAAATGATGTATTTAAGGTAGTTGTTGCGCCACCCAAAGTTGTCAAAGTAATATTGCCATTAGGTGTTGTTGCGTTATCAGTAATACCACCAAATGAAGCAGCTTTAATTTCACCACGACCAGTACATTCCCACAATAGTTGAGGGGTAGCACCATCCCAGTTTAAAGTAGCTTGAATTCCATCTTGAATGTCAAAATTAATACGTTTGATACGGACTGTTTTTGCTAATGTTCCTTGTGCATCAATTGGACTTAATGTACTTGGGTCAAGAACTGTGTAAGCGGTAATATCTGTACCATTAACATATCCTGCAATCTTTAATGTGGCATTTCTATAGCCATCATTAAGGATTTGAAATGGAAGAATGTGAGTACCCATAATTAATAACCGCCTTTAGGCTTCTTTGCTTTAGTTGATTGCATTGGGTTCTTAACTTTGTCTTTAGTCGGCTTTTGAACTGGAGCTTTTACGCCCATTCCAATAGACTGACCTTCACGTAATTTTTTATTAGGCATAATTTTTTCCTTTAAGTTAGAGAAAAAACCCCCTAGAGACCTTTTGGGAAACTAGGGGGAATCGCTCACGTGCGAGTTAATTAAACTCCAGGTGTGCCCCACAATGCACGTGGGTCGCCCCAACCGAAGGCATAACGCTCATACGATTTAGCCTTAGCATTCATCGTATCAAAGTCATTGTCTTGGTCAAACGTGATTGCTTGACGCTCTTGGTGAATCATACCTGTATTCATAGGTACGTTAGCACGAATAAAGAATGCTTTAGTACTTGATAGGTAATGGTTCATCTTGATACCTTCTGGCAATGCGTTAGTAGCGTGTAATACGTTTACAGCGTTACTTGCAGTACCAGGAGGGTTAGCACCAGTGTTATATGAATATACAGACTTCATAATACGGTTGGCTTCAAACCAGTTACTTGGATGAACAACGAGGCTCTTAGGCATCAAATTGATACGTAGTCCACGGTCATTCAATGCAAGCATTTGTTGAATAATCAAGTTCTCGATAGCTGCCTCAGACAAGTTAGCTGCAACAGTTAACAAGTTAGAGAAAGTACCACCAGAGGTGTTAGGGTGTGAAGCGTTCAACAGTGATACGCCATCGCCACCAGCATAGCTGTTAGAGAAAGCATTGTTGTATACGTTAGCAGCAACGTTCTCTTTGGTTTGACGCATAGAGAAAGCGTTAGCAGCAGCACGACGCTTGGAAACAACTTCATAGAGGTTGTCAGCAAGTTCTTCTTGGGTAACGATGTAGCCCAAGCCGTATGCAACGTTAGTTAAACGAGTTACAAAACCTTGAGTCTCGGAGTCATAAACAACGCCTTGACCTTGTGGTTTTTGTGGAGCAAGACCAAAGCCAGTAGCTTGGACGTACTCTTCGTAGTTTTTGTCAGATGTGCTCGTGTCGAACAAGTCTGTGTATTCGATAGGATGTTCATTGTATGAACGACCCCACCAAGCCTTGATACCAGGCCACAGTGCTTTTGGAAACGAACCAGTTGTAATAATACCAGCCATTTTTTATTCTCCTAATTAAATGCCAGCAGATGGACGTAACATCTCTGAGTTGTTGAACAACACAAAGAAACGTACATAAGGCCCCAAGATGTTACCTGGGATTGGTTCAATTCCAACAATCTTCAATACTGCAGTAGAAGATGTGGTGGTACCTGTTAATACAGTTGCTGACATTTGATTTGACAATGAAGGAGCAGCTACAGTGTAGGATGCGTTCTTATTCATGTCAGTTGTTGCAAATGTAGTGCTGTCGCCTTGGATGCAATAGACTTGGTCTGGGTCATCGTTAACGAGCAGGTAATAGGCTTGTGACTTAGAAGCAGGAACGCTAGTAGTCGTCAAGTCAAGGTTTGTACCCTGAATAGAAGGGTTGTTAGGGTTAGCAATCAATACGCCAGTTACAACACCACGAGGTGTTTGACCAGACGCACATTTTGCAATTGCAGGGGTACCATTAGCATCACTGCCATCAACTGTGTAAACTGTGTCACCGATGTAATACGCAGAGGTATCTGTCGATGGAATGTAGTAAACACGTTGTTGCTGGTTGTTAACGCCACTTGTACCATAAATCACGGCTGAAAAGCCGAATGGTGCGTTTAAATTCGCCATTATGATAAAGCTCCAATTAAATTAAGTTTAGTTCCGTTTAATCGAGATTCCAGCGTTATAACGCCCATCTTGACCAACGGCTCCATTAATGTTTCCACTAGCAATCGCATCTTCTACTTGTTTGTTTTGAAGTTCAATCGTGGCCATATCTTCCTCGTGCCATTCATTTTTAATCTTCATCAAAAAAGCGTAAAGAACATCGCCTTGCTGTGTAGTTCCTACCTTTTGTTTGATTCTGTCACCCATGTCGACGTTTGATGGTGATACACCATTCTCTAACTCTGCCTCACCTCTTGTGACAAACTCATATCCGCTATCTAGTGCTGATTCAACATTTCCATCATCATTCATCCAACACATATGATGACCTGGAATATCAAACTTTACAGCCAAAGTCAGTCTTGGAACACCAATTGAGTTACGTCTAGGGCGCTGTGCCTGTGAACGAACTGTCTCGGTCTCTCGGTCAGATATAGACCGCACTTGTGTTTCAGGACTACTTTGTGTTTTGCTTACTCTTGGCATTATAATACTCCTAACTTATTTTAAGTGATTTTACTATAAATACAATGGTTATTCACCAAAATATTCTTTTAAATATGCTTCTCTTGTAATCAATCCCTGTTTTTCAAACTTCTGACAGGCTTGTTTAGCTTCTGGTGGCAAGTCGTTATATCCTTTACCACCTTTAGAATTAGCCTTAGGAGCAGTAGTTCCCTCTACAGGAGATGGGCGAGCACGGTTACTATTAGTAAACTTTTCAGGATACATCTTCTTAACACGCTTAGTAACTTCGTCCAAGAACTCAGAGCCAATCAATGTTGGGTTTTGACGCTTGATAACTTCACCGATTAAGTTAGCTTCATTAGTCAATTCTGTGTCTTTACCAAACCAAGTGTTATCTTCATTCCATTGAACAAAGGTTGGGTCAGGCTGGTTTGATGCACGAGCAGCTACAGGCTCAGGTTTTTGGGATTTAAGTTCGTCAATAGCATCATCAATCTGTAAAACCTTGTCACCGTCACCAGTAGAGATGGCTTCTTTCTTTTGGTCACGCAAATCTGACATGGCACGGTCATAAGCACGTTTTTCAGTCTCAGCGTGGAACTTCTTAAATTCCATCATTGTGGACTTCATTTCAGATACTTCACGCTTTAAGAAATCGTTGTCTTTACGCAACAGAGCATTAATCTCTTTACCTTTCTTTACAAAGGTTTCTGCGTCAACCCATTTGTCATCTGGGCCGTTATAGTCTTCTTGGGGAACCCAACCTTGACGTTTAGCTTCTAATAACGTTTCTTCATCAACCTCAGGTGTGGCATCAGATTGCACATCTGCTTCTTGGGAAGGTGAACCATCTAATGATTCGGCCGATACTTGTTCTAATTCTTCACTCATTTTCTATCTCCTAGTTTGGTAAGGCATATATCTAAATCGTTTAATACACGGTATTCTATTCCGTCTTCTGATTCGTCTGGCGTGATAAGCTGACCAGCGTAACGTCCAAACTTGACGTAGTCTCCGACTGCACACCAAGGTTCGTCTTGGTCGGAATAAGCAGTATTCCCAATTTCGACGACGATTCCACCGTCTTGACCAAGCTGTTCTCGTTTAGTAACGTCTTTGGGAATAATAATGCCGCCTTGAGTAACCTCTTCAACTTTGGTTACCTTTACCAAGACACGATGACCCGTTGGCTTCCAGCCACTTGAATTTAGTGTATCGCTCATTAGACCCCCGTAATATCTTCATAAGTCAAATCAAGAATTTGATTGATGGAATATACCCCACCCAATGCAAACTGATTTTCCCCGTCAGTTACAAACTGTCGATTAGCCCACGCCTCTTGGGTTTCAACTTTAGCCTTCTTTAAAAAATTAAAGAATTCCTCAGTTACGTGGTAGCTCTTCCATTCCTTGAATTCCTGCTCCGTCATTGCTTGATTCCTTATCTAAGTTTTGCATCATCTCTATTGACTTAATAATCCCATCTACGTGCGCTCTCTTGGCACCTATTTGGGCTTCTAACATAGCTATAGCATGACCAGATTGAACGCCATCTGCTTGTTCAAGTTCCAATACTGCTTTAGCCTGTAGCTCGGTAATCTTGGCTTGTTGTAGCTCTGCTTCTTGCATGAGTTTGGCAATACCAAGTTTAAATCTGAGTTGGTGATTCATCTGACGCTCATCGTTCTTCATCTTCTCGATTTGCATTTTTTCCGATGGGCCTGGCTTGATAGCGTTAGGGCCTTTAGGGTCAGGGAGAATTTGGTCAATAGCGTTTACTTTGAGTGCGTCTAAGTAACGCTTTTGGACTTCATACATATTGAAGCCACCAGAGGATTGTGCTAACTGTAATACGGCTTGTGCTTGCATCTGACGTTGACTATCTGAAACAACATTAGGGTCGGCAGCAGGTTTAACTAACTTCATATCCATAGAATAGTCGTCAGGCAACACGAATTGAAGTTCGTTGTTGTATTCAAACTCTACTGGCTCACTTGGCAGATAGAGTTGATTGAGACGGTATAGCTTTTGGAATTCTTCTTTCATGGCTCTCCAAGTACGCTTGTAGATACCATTAAATACTTTCATACCCTGCTCTACTACGTTACGACTTGTCTCAGCAGGAGTATTTTGACCAGGGCTTACGCCTGTCATCATATCGGTTGCACCAGCAATACGCTCACCATAGTTGATAAGAAGTTGCAATAACTGGAATGACACACCGTTAGGTTCACGGATAGGCAATGGGAAGATGTTGGCACGGAGGTCATCGCCTGTGCTGTCTACACGTTTCCACTCATGTGGCTTGAATGTGTAGTCGCCACCTTTAATCTTAACGCCACGACCTAGGAATCCACCGCCAGTAACGCTCATCGTACCAGCATCAATCAACTGGTTAACAATCGTGTTTACTGAATCATTAGTAGGCCCAAGCAATACGCCAAAGCCAAGGTCATAGAATCCACCGTCTGGGCTAGGAACAAAGCCATACTTTGTGAAGTACTGTTCAGGCTTAATTCTGATAATTTCACCGTTGTGGTACTCAATTGAGTCTTCAAAGTAACGGGCAACGATACGGTAGATTTTGCCAGTGTCTCTACGGATGTAGGCAATGTACGGCTCTTTGTATCCATCTTCATCAAAGTCATGCCAAAAGTGAGTTTCAAAAAATTCGTAAGGAGTATCAGGGTCACCTGATTGCTGACGAACACCTTGTGCGTCTTCTTTAGCTTGGGTAAGCATAGAGACGTTAGGAAGACTAGGTTGTACTTCGTCTTCTACTTTTAAAAATACGCCACGTACCTGACGCTCATGCAGGTCGTTGCTTGACAAAAGAATTCGATGTGAGACTCTTGGGGATTCTGCAATTGACTTGGTATAGTAATTGACAACGAAATCATTAGGAAGAACAAGCTCAGAGACATTATGACCTTTTACTGGGTCAAAGTAAGACTTCTTGATTGCGGTACCAGCAATAGCTTGAACCAGCAAAGTCTTGTCAGTGTTCTCTTCCCAACCTTCATCTTCTTCCATTACTTGGTAAGTCATGTGACGGGAGATGCGGTCTGCACGTTTGTGCATTTCGCCATCGTCATCTTTACCGTACACCTTACATTTGACTACTTCGTTATTGGAGATTAATGCAGGGTACGCACGACTATGATACTGCATTGCAGCAATAGTAATCAAGGGAAACTTTACATTAGAAGCACCAGGCCAAGGGAATGTTTTACGCTCAACCACTTGAAGAGCCAACTTGCTGGCTTTCTCATTACGCTCTTCCCAGTCTAAACGGGAAGTTAAATCCAGATTGATTTCATCCATCAATCGGAAGCCTAATGAGGATAACTCCTCTGAATCCATATCTTCAGCGATATTGGGGGAACGTAGGAGTTCTTCTATTTTCATTGTTTACCTTATAATCTTTAAAGGAAAATACTACAGTATTGTAACAGAGTCAATACCTAACACTATTCCTAGACACAGAATTTATTGTCTAGTAACCTGTATAGATAGATTGCCCTTCAAATAATCCACCACCATATTCGTTATCATACTCTTCTTCGTCCCGCTCTTCCTGAGTTGGTGCTACAGTCACCTTATCCAAGGCTAAACCAATATAGGCTAGTGCGTCAACCTGGTCATCGTGCTGACCTCTTGGGAATACCAGCATTTCATCTATTAGACCAGCGTACCAGTTCTTATCCTTATTAAACCGTACCCCACCAGCCCTCATACGAGCCTGTAATGGTTTTGCACGTTGCTCTTTGTCGACCTTTGGGGTGACTGCGTGTAAGTTAATGTACATTCCCCGTTTGACCATCTCGGCATTTAAGAACGCATCTAGGGTATGTTTAATCTGCCCTTTCTCTGCTATGAACAGGTTAGGCTCATACTTTTCTTGTATCCAAAACATATTTTCGATAATCTCAAAGCCATCCCACCTGCCCCTACGAATATCGACTACGTGTACTAATCCTTCTTGGTCGATGCCCGCCACCGCAATAACGGTATAGTCGGACTTGGTCTTCTTTGTAATAGCAAAGTCAATTGCCGCATAATACTCAAGGTAATCAGGAGTATCGCTATGAATAAAATCATCCCGATGAAAATAGGCATTTTCAGCGTCAATAGGCTTATTGAGATATTCCTGGCTATATCCATCAGGGTTTCCTTGGTTAATATAGGATTGTCGGATTTCTTCTAGTTTGGCTTTACCTAGCTTCTCAGGCCATAGTATTTCGGTAAAGTCTTCATTGTGGGCTGCAAACCGTTCTGAATCCCATAGGCTATCTTTGAGTAGGCGTTCTAGGGCAGAGTCCATATGAAGGACAGTTCCTACCATCCGTATCTTGCAGTATTCTGACCCGCAAGGGAATAGGTCGTTAAATAGCCAGTTACGGAACTTCTCACGACGCTGTGGGTTCATTACCTGTTCGGCACCCTCGGCATCGTCAATAATGATTAGGTTAGGGCGTTTGCCGTTCCACTGTAGTCCTCGGACTTCTTGCTCGGAACCTTTAGCTATTATACAAAACTGGTGTCCGTCTAATAATTCAACTACCACCTCGGTTTCTGTATCTTTTACGAAACGTTTTACCCCAAACTGGGACTTGAGTTCTTCATTGACCAGAAGCTCAGTTTTGATGTTGGCTAGGAATCGGGCCACCTGTCCTTCGGTCTTGGAGACTAAAAGGATGAAGTCACGGTCACGAAAGAGAGCAGACGCTAACGTACCAGAGAATGTAACGGCAGTAGTTTTGGCGGTTCCACGTGGAGCAGCGACTACAACCCTAGAACCTTCTGAACAGAACTTATCCCAAAGAACCCTATGAAACGCAGGGATTGCCTTGACTGCATCCATCCGAGGGACAAGAAACACCCTGACAAACCCCTCTATCAACTGTGCGTCTAGCTTCATGTAATGCTTTCCTAGTGAAGTCTAACAAGAGTTGCATATCATTTCTAATGCGCCATCCTGCGTCTAACCTTGCTTGTATCTCATCTAATACTTCTTCCGTTACGGGCCGAGATAAATCCGTGGAAGGGATTATGTTACTCATCATAGATAGTAGTATAAACCCTAAATTTCAAAAATCCTATATAGCGAGAAATGCGATATTGATTTTGAGTGAAAGTCTCATTTTCCTATAGAGAGAGTGAAACACTTTTTTCTAAATTTGAAATTTGGTGGCGTCGTCTCAGGGTGGGTTATAACTATATTACCCCACACTTATTTCCCCCTCCCACCCTGTATATCCATACACCAGGGTTTACCCTAGGTCTGGGGTCTTATGTCTTATATAGGAGTAGATGAGAGTAGATGTATGCTCTATATATAGGGGGATAGTATTAAGGTATCTAGGGGTACCCTTAGCCCTGGGGAATTCCCATGAGAGCACGTGAGTCTCTAATGCTGCCGCCAACGGGGTAAAACGGGGTCAAAGTATCTTCCCTTATATGTTTATCTCTCTATATGGTTTTATCTCTCTTTAGAGTAGTCATAAGGTATTTGTACTAGGTTTACTTGGGCCGCTCACTTAACACTTTGATATTGCTTAAATAATAGGCAACATAAGGGTAAACACTGTATATAAAAACACTAGGGAATGTACCTACAAAAATAATTGGTAATTGTGCTGTTTTATATATATACTCTATTCAGGTCATCGGGGGATGACTGCTTACCTAAGGGGATTTATATGTACGCTATAGAGTTAGATTATGACGAAGAGTTAAGCAATGCGGTATCTTGCGTCCGTGAAGCGATGCCAGATGATATACGCCGCCTGATTAATACTCTCAAATATGACCTATATTTTGGGCCATATGACGAAGGGTATCAGGATGGGGACGAAGAGTATTTTTATCCAGGGTTCGTCAAGGGTGCGGATATTGCACGTGATTGGTTGGATGACAATGTATCTGATGTCAAGTTAACTACTATTGAGTTCAACGAAGAGACTGACGAAGAGTTTGAGTGCGATGCAGGTGAGATAGATGCACGGGATATTTGCCGTGAAATCTTGGGCCGTGAACTATTTTCAACACTTTACTAGGGGGTACATTATGAGAACTAATCAATTAATTTATGCAATGTTGACAGAAAATACAGGCCGTGCAATTTGCGACAGCGGCGGTGAGAATGGCCGTCATTGGCAGCGCAACCAAAAAAAGACAATAGAGGATTTTCAGGCGGAACCATCCTGCACCCTTGAAATATCAAAATGGGAACGTGATGGGAAAGTATCTTATGACCCTTATATCTCCATTAGCCTTTACCATCATTTAAACCGTATCCTTGACCTGGATGGATTGTGCGAAGAGTTCAATTCTATTGAGTGCGGTAATTGGAACGGTGATTTTTACGGTACGGATTGGAACCAATGCGAATGGTTGACAGAAAACGGGTTCACCGCTAAGGGTGACGGTTTTTATTCCTATAATTGGTGCGCTAACTATTCCCAAGATATTCAAGGTCAATTTTTAACCTCCGATGGAGGTGATTTATACGTATTGCTTCAAATTCACAATGGGGCGGATGCACGGGGCGGCTTTACGGATGCCAAACTGTTCAAGATGGATAGTCAAGAGGATTATGCTTTATTTGATGAGTCATCTTGCTTTTCTGTTGATGATGGGGAGGGTGACTATTTATCTCTTGATTGGATGGGCCAAGAGTTTACCAATCGGGACGGACGGTCACCTGATGATGATGAGTTTGCCCGTTTTTATGAATTTTCCAAGGGTGAATTGGTAAACGGTGATTTATTAGAGTGCTGCTATTAAGGGGATGACGATGAGAAAACTAATCAACCAGGTAATAAATACATTGGTATTTTTGGCCTTGGGTATTACCTTGGGTTATTTAGGTGCAATTTCACTAACGGGGGTTTAAATGTATACATCAGGCGGAAAAGTATTTCAAACGATGGGGGGGGCGGTTGCATATGCCAATTTTATCCACAAGGTTAGCCGCTTAATCATTGCGGTTGAGAAAATCAATTAAGGGGGTTTTATGACATCTTATCAACGCTTTCACTATTCACTCACCCGTGCATATGGTAAAGGGATTTTATCCGCTCAACAGGTTGCGGAGATGGTTGCAATTTATAGAGGCCTTAAATAGCCGTATAAGCAATTTTTAATTAACAGGCGGGGATAGTATTACCCCGCTATTTTTAACGTCATATAGGACGATTAAATGGGTTTTTATGTCAAATTTTAGTAAACCAACATGGGATAAATATATCTTAAATCCTGATTTTCAATATATACCTGCAGCACGTACTGATATTAGAGATACCTTTAGGCGGGCCAAAGTAGAATTGAATTCTACAGCCCCCAAGGGTCAAGATAATAATAAGCCTTTAGTAGCCCCCCCAAAATAATAATCTTGATAAGCCTTTAGTACTTAATTCTGGGGCCTTTGTTTTACCTGTTGAGTGGCTGCAATGGGGGGATTAAGATTAGATTAGCCTTTAGTATCGTCAAGTAAGGGTTCAGGTGTTACGTCAATAACGGTTGCCTCTTGGGTTATTGTGCGTAGTTTGTCCGCTAAACTTTCAATAGTAACGTGGCTTATTTGAGTGGCCTTCCCCTGTAGTAATTGATTAGCCTTTAGTGTTGTATCGGCTATCGTTGCTAAATGGTTCGCTCTCACCTTTACCCGTACGTGGCCTTCATTAGGTACGTATTGCTCATCACCGTTTACTAATCTATCACCTAGCTCATCATATGTACGCTCTAAAATTGCTCGCTGCTTTGCTAATAGCTCTTCCTTGTGATTGGCTAGTATCTCTTCTGCCATCTCATGCCACCAATCCCGCTTTTTCCAAGATAGGGCCGTATCATACGGCACGTTATGAGTGCGACATATGGCTGCTAGATTAGGATTTAATAGATAATCGCTCAAAAATTTAAAGCGAAATTCCCTATCATAATTACTACTCTCTTCCGTCAAATATCTACTTTGCCATTGCTCATATGTCATTTTCGACATTTTCTCTCTCTTTCTGGCCATAATAAGCAATCAATAGGGCTTCTGCTATGTTATGGTCTTTCTTTTTAAACTGCACCGAGGGGAATAAGTCTTTTGAAGCCTTTAGTGAATCCTCTTTACTAGAGACCTCTAGAGCCTTTTTCCATTTAGATGGGGACACAGTATAGACTGGAATGTTTAATGCTCCCAAAACGCCTCTAATCGCTCCGTATGTATCCCCAAATGAAAACACCGAGGCCACACCTTGTCCAGGCCGTGAAGCTACCCCCTCAAGATAACATACTAAATCAGGGTAAACCCTAAGTATGTTGCTTAATTTTTGAGCATCCACCTGTCTCTTGATAAATCCGCCTTTAGTCTGTGTCGGAATGGTCTCTAGTAGTTCAATGGACGACCCGTCAATAATGGCAAGCCCTCCGTCTAAGCCTGGGTCAATCCCTAATATCATTTTTTTCTATCTTAAAAAGGTTGTCTAATTCTTCTTGGGTCTTTTCTATTTCTACCCCGTATAACTTAATTTTTACCTTGCCAAAGATTGCATCCCAATTATTGTTAAATTGTTCTTCATCGACAACTAATGGCCTACGCTTATCGCCTTTGCCTCCGTGACTCATTGGAATTCTCTCCCGTGCGTGTTTCCGATTGGATTGATTATCAGGTAATTGTGCGTCATTAGCCAATGGTAAGTCTTTGCCATAGCCTCAAACCATTCTTGCTTCTTTTCTAAGTAAGTTCCTGCCCCTTGGTCAATCCTTGAATGGCATTTTTGACATAAGAATGCAATGTAACAATCGTCAGCTTTTCGTCCCATTCCTTTTCCATGCTCTAGTAAGTTAGAATGAGCAGACACGGTAGTTCCGTATGAACAACAAATTGCACAGGGCGCATCTTTTGCTAATTTTAGCAACTGAGGGTTACGATAAGGCTTCGTCTTGAGATAACTAGACATTTGCGTTAGCCTTTTCCATTGTTTGCCATGCACTAATCTTAATCTTGGCTGCTTCTATCAGGAATCGGAGCTTTTCATCTTGATAAATAGCCTCTTTCATAGCCTCTAAATGTGTAATATATTCAACATTTTTATAGGCTTCTCGTTCTTGAGCGTTTACAGGCATATCTAGATTGTCAGACATTAACTGAGCTTTGAGTGACTTGCGATATTCCTCCATATATACCCGATTAGACCGATTTACGGCTGCTTGTTCGGCAGAATCCCTTAAAAAGTCTAGAGCTTTCTCAATATCACGCTGACTTATCATTCTCGGCCTCCCAATTTGCATTGGCAATCTCTACATATTTCTTGAAATCACCGTACCAAGTCTTTTTGCCTGTGTGTGATACGTTAATATCAGGGTGGACGTACACTTTTTCACCTAAATCACGCCATTTTTGGCAAAATGCTACGTCTTCACCAAGTAATTGACCATCTACTACCTTGGTCTCAAATACATGGCGGTACTCTTTTCCGTGGTCAGTGTATTTTTCTGACGCATCCCACATCATCTTAATAGCACGTTTAGAGATACGCATAAAGCCAGTACCTACGGCACGAGCATCAATCAAACCATAGTAAAAGTCGTATTTTTTATCAAAGGTCTTGACGTTATAGTGTGTTAAATCATTCTTACTGACTACTGCACCACCGATGACATCAACAGTAGGTGAAATCAGATTACCAAAGTCTTTTTGCTCCCATCCCTGGTCAGCATCAATAAAAATAAGGTCATCTACTTCTGCCTCATAAGCCATGCGGAATAGCTCATCTCGTGCCTTTTGAATCAATGAGCATCCCACAATGGTTTTGAGAGTCATTTCAATCTCATTGAGAATACATAACTCCATAGTTTTGAATATGGAAGTCATAAAGTCGAGTTCTAGCTTGCCGTCATAGCAAGGAGTACCAATCATTATCCTACGGGGTTTCTTGTCCATACCATTCCTTAAAGTATTCTAGTCTATTCTGTTTAATCCACTCTTTTGGGCCATCTATTAGCTTTTGAAAGTCTCGGCCAATAGACTGTGAACCTACATGATGCACATAAGACCTTGAAATAAAGTTCAAATAACCTGCTTTTATGAGGTCTTTACACATCACATCGTCAGAAAACCAATTGATAGGTGGAAACTTAGCTTGTGCAAATGTTTCTTTATTGATGTAAGCAAATAGCGGTGAGACTATTGGTGATTGAAGGATGTTCTGTTCAGGTTGATGGGCTATGCTTTGGTGTGGTCTAACCCAATCGGAACGTGCGGCAACAAAACCTAAATTACGGGGGTGTCGGTTTTTTAGAAAAGCTACATCCTCTACCAATAGATTGTAAGAGTCAGGGTTAAGGACTATATCGTCATTAGCAATAATGATTTCGTCATATTCTCTAAATGCCAACTCCATGACTGCGTTATAGTCATCCCCAAAGTTCCCCATAAACCCTTCAAATATCATTAAATTGACATCAGGGTTATAGATTCTGACGGAAGTTTGCATTACCGATAAGCTACGAGAGCCTACGGTACACACCACAATAGGTATCATAATTATTGCGTGACGATAGGGCTAGGCTTAGGCTCTGCTGGCTTTAACCATTCTTGGCGTTGGCGTAAAAACTCTTTAGCAAAGGCAAATCCAATAGCAGTCATCTGTTCCATTGGTTTTTCTAATTGCTTGCCTAGGTCACTTGATACCATAGCTTCAATAACGGCTAGGGCTACCATGTCAGACATCATGGCTGCTTCCATAGGGAAGTCTTTAATACTGTCGGCTTGTTTCTCGCTCATTTCTTTTTCCTTTTCTCTAACTTACGTTCGTCAATACACGGAACTACATACTTACTAGGGTCAGGCTTCTTACCAATACGGTATTGGCCTTCTTCTGCATATAAAACTTTAATCTTCGGGAAGACCGTCCTGAAGTAATCCACTACTTTTGCCGTCTCTGGCATAAGATGACGATTTTTGGTCTTGCTGTCCATATCTAATTTCCATTATCTTAGCTACCTCGTCACCACGCAAATAGGAATTCCTATAAGTAGATTTAAACATTGTTATAACTGCTTCTAAATC
>Ga0208497_1000652_pt1 | contig 14956 bp, 10 predicted proteins | sample CryBogCBE25Aug07_FD_184555 | JGI IMG/M metagenome (GOLD analysis project Ga0208497, IMG submission 184555) | Freshwater microbial communities from Crystal Bog, Wisconsin, USA - CBE25Aug07 (SPAdes) | ecosystem: Environmental > Aquatic > Freshwater > Lake | place: Crystal Bog, Wisconsin, USA...
GCCAATAATCCACTGAGAGTCAGCAGATTGTTTATCTACTATCAAGAAAGATTGCTAGAAGGAACAGTAAGTCAAGATTCTGGTGCTTATATTCGTGATGGTATTAAAGCCTGCTATACCTATGGTGCACCATTGGAGACATTGTGGCCCTATAATATCAATCGCTTTGCTGTGCAACCTCCTCAGGCTGCTTACACAGATGCACTTAAACGCAAGGTCACTGCCTATGCTAAATGTGCAGACTTTACAGCGGTAAAAACTGCTATAGCACAGAATCATCCTGTGGTAATAGGTTTTGATGTTTATAGTAGTTTTGAATCAGGAACTTGGTGGTATCCTTCAGGATCTGGATTGATGCCTTATCCAAATACTAGAAGAGAATCTCTTCTAGGCGGGCACGCCGTGGCATTAGTTGGATACAATGACAACTTATCTGGACCAGCTGGCAAAGGTTATTTTATTGCTCGCAATAGTTGGGGAACAAGTTGGGGACAGAACGGATATTTCTATATGCCCTATTCAGTGATCAAAGACACTACTATGAGCAGTGATTTTTGGACTGTTTCTGTAGTCGCAAATCCATAACCCCAGTTATCTACACAGTTAAATACTGACAAGGAGAATATCACTTGTCAGCATCTAACCCAACACACTGGACCGAACTCAGTAAAATCTACACCAAAAACGGTCCCCCACTTCAACCCAACGATGAAGTTATACACAAGTTCCATGAGCTTGTTGATCCCACTCTCAATGTACTATTACTGGGTGTAACACCTCAGATAGCCAGTGCCTATGATCGTGTTACAGCAGTAGAACAACAGCAGACTATGATCGACAAAGTCTGGCCCGGAGACAGTGACACCAAACAGGCCATATGCGATAATTGGCTGCATGTTAATCTACCCAACAATAGCTATGATGGCATATTGGGTGATGGTAGTGTGAACATGCTGTATAATGTTGCTGAAGTACAAACATTATTTGATCGTGCGATGAACTGGTTAAAGCCCGGCGGAACTTTTGCTTGTAGAATGTTTACTCGCCCAGACTTGCCTATTACGCTGGCACAGATACAGAAAGAAATCTACGAACCAACTACCAACTTCAGCAGTCTTAAAAGACTCATACCTATGTATTTGGTAGAACAAACTGGTCCTTTTGTTCCAACTAAAGAAATAGTAAAAGTATTTGATGCACTATGTCCTGATCGTTCAAAAACACCCTGGACTGCGGATAACTTCCTTACCATGGATCAATACTATAAATCTACATCAGTGACTTGGTTTCCTACCCGAGATGAGATGTTGGCACTTGTTCCCAAATCTGCTAAAAATGCTCGTGTCATTGATACTGGCACTTATGACCTTGCTTGGTCATGTCCTTTCCTGGTGTTTGATCGATGAAAGCAGAACTACTACACCTAATACCCCAACTTGAACAAACTCAATATCTTGAACAAGATGAAATTGATCACATTATAAATCAAGAACTGGGCCTGTTGTTTCGTCATCACAGACAGCATTCACCACACTTTGCCAAACGGCTAGAAGCTCAAGGACTCCGTGCCAGTGAGATTGCCACAGTAGAAAAGATGAAACAACTCAAACCTTTTAACAAGCGTGACCTACAGGCCGCAGGTGATGACTTTGTTACTCGATCAGTGCCCAAAACGCATTTACCCGTAGGTGAAGCACAGACCAGCGGCAGTACAGGTACTCCTGTTACTATACGCAAGAATAGAATAACTAACTTGTTTTGGCATGCCTATGTTATCCGTGATCATCAATGGTGGAAAAGAGATTATAAAAGCCGGATGACTGCTATACGATTCCTAGAAGGTTTTCGCGAAAGTGATCAATGGGGCGGACCTGTGAGTATGTTGTACGGCAGTGGTCCAGCACAGGGTATACCAGTCAACACTGATATTGCTACACAGATGGAGATGATTAAAAAGTTTCAGCCCAACATCATGATTGTACATGCCGGTGTGTTGTCGGCATTTGTTACAGAATGGGAACGCACAGGTTACCCACTTACTGAACTTCGACACTTAAAAAATCTAGGTGATACGGTTCATGACACACTTCGTGATCGTTTTCGTGCACTATCTGGACTAGAAATAGAAGACGGATACTCTAGCAGTGAAGTTGGCTGTATTACTATACAATGTCCAGAAGGTGGCCTGCATCATGTAATGCGTGAGAATCTTGTGGTGGAAATACTTCGTGAGGATGATTCCGCTTGTGAAGTAGGTGAAGTTGGCCGTGTTATAGTAACTGATGTACACAACTCGGCGGCACCTATCATACGCTATGACATGGGTGACTGGGCTGAACTAGGCCCTACCTGCTCATGTGGTCGTCCTGGTATGACACTACGCAGAATTCTAGGCCGAGAGCGTGGAATGTTTGTGTCAGCCAATGGTAGTAAGTTTTGGCCCACAGCTGGACAGCGTAAACTTGCAGAAAAGTGGCGTGTTCTACAATGGCAAATCATACAACATAGTTTAGAAGACATTGAATACAAGTTAGTGTTTGACTATGATCCCACTGAAGAACAACTTGCTGAAATCCGTGCATGGTGTAATGAACAACTAGGCTTTGAAGATGTGGTTAGACTTACACTGCTCAAAGATTATATACCTACACCAGCGGGCAAATACGAAGAGAGTATATGCTTAATAAAATAGTAACAGTATTATTACTGCTACTAATTTCATTATCAACCAGGGCAGATAATGGTTCAATTCATATAATCATACCAGCAGGAGCTGGTGGTCAAATTGATATTATGTGTCGTGACCTAGAAAAGGCAATAACTCAAAAATTGAATCGTCATAGTTACTGTGATTTCAAACCCGGAGCTGGTGGATACATAGGACTACAACAGGTTGCTAAAACTCGTACTAATGAAGTTGTAGTGTCTATGCTTGATACTATGAGTATGGCTGGTATGTTTATCAACTTCAAAGATATTTCTATTGATGATTATCACTATATCGGTATGGTAGGTAATACTAGTATAGGTCTAGCAATGAATAAAGCTCATATGATGCAGATCAATGATGTCAAAACCATAGCAGACAATGGGGTAGGTGGATTAACCCACTATCACACCTGGGAATTAGCGAATAGGATAAAACATGACATATTATCTGTTCCTTTTAAGAACCGTGGAGATTTGGTGAGTTCTCTCCTAAATCAAGATGTAGATGCTATGTGGGGTACAGCTACTTCATTACAGGCCTACGAACAAACCGGCAAAGTAGTTATCATTGCTGTAGTAGGGCCGCGCAGGTTGCCACAGTTACCCGCAATTCCTACATTTGCGGAGTTAGGTTATAAGAACTTTGGAATTCAAAGCAGTTGGTTAGTATTTTCTAACGCATCTGCCGATCCTGCAACATTGTTACAGCTAAGAGAAATATTGGCACAACCTGTGTTTGGCGAGGCTTCGGGAGTAATTCCAGACCCTGCTAATTTTGCTAAATCTCGTGAGCTTATACAAGAATCTATGCAGACGCAGGCTAAGTTCATTGATTATATTAAAAGTCTAAACAATAAATAAGTAATCAACAGCGTGTAGGGACAATACAGGCCCACCCATAAGGAGAATAAAATATGTTATCAAAAGCAGTAGGACCCACAGGACTTTTTAGTCTTTCAGCAACAACAGGTACATTTGTAGCCACAACCACAGAAGTAGGTGATTTATTAGGAACATTAAATCAAACTTTACCTGCTCGTAAAGTTCGAATTGCAGTGTCAGGACAGGCTGCTGTGATCAACTTTGGCTCAAAAATTGCCAATAATAACAGTGATATCTTGATACCGCCTGGAACAGTTGAGCATTTCGCTATCAGTACCAGTACCATAACCTATGTAGAGGTAACAGGTGGCGGCGGCAATGGTTGGATTTCTATTACCCCAGTGGCATAATAATACTCTAGCAAAATATATCAACTTGGAAAAAATCAATATATGCCAATTACAATAGGAAACGGAATTACGCTTGGGCCAGGAGTTACAATAACACCGTTTGGTGTAGTATCAAATACCGATGGTAGTGTTCAACTTAGTGGTAATAATTATCTATCTGTTCCAGCAGGTCAATCTGGTCAAATTACCAATATGGGCGTAAATGATTTCACGTGGGAATGTTTTGTATATCCTACTATCAATACCAGTTATCAAACATTTATTGATACTAGAACCCAACCAATTGGTGGTGATACTACTGGATTCTTTTTTGGAACAGCTAGTGGTTCTTATGCACCTATTGTTTATGCCAACAGTTTATTGCTGACATCGACTAGATTATTGACTGTAAATGCTTGGAATCATGTGGCATTGACTAGATCTAGCGGAACTTTAACAATTTGGATCAACGGTGTTGAAAGTGGATCTCAATCTGGTATTAACATGAATTTGTCTCAACAGCGGGTATTCATAGGCGGTAGTACTAATAGTGCATTAGACACAACTGGTTATATTTCTAATGTTCGTATGGTAAACGGTATTGCGGTCTACACAGGTGCATTTATTACACCAACCAGTCGATTACTGTCGTCACAAGGAGGCGGAACAAATACATCGGCAATAACGTCGGCACAAACGGCTTTACTATTAGATACAACCTACGGTGATGGATTCTTGGTTGACAGTTCAATCTACGCATTAACAGTCAATAATAACAACAACGTAACCAATTCAACATTAAAACCATTTTAAGGATTTAAGATGTCAATTTTACTAGGAGCAGGAGTAGTACTTACTGGAGGAGGAATTCAAGTAGGAGTTCCTTTAAACGCTCCCATAATCACTGATGCAAGAGCATTGAGCACAAATAGTACAGTTGTATCATTTATACCGCCTACTAATAGTACAGGAAGTCCTGTAACTTCATATTCTATTACATCAACTCCTGGTACAACACAAACAACAGGAACTATTACTACTGCTACCTATAACTACAGTGGATTGACACAAGGTGCTTCATATACATATACAATCAATGCCTATAGTGCAATTGATAAGAGTTTATCTGCTATTGTTACGCTAACAACCTGGGACGTACCGCAACCACCTACTAATCTTACAGCCAGTATATCGTCAGTTACCAATGCTGTGGTTGCATTTACACCACCTGTGAATTTTGGGGGAACACCAATATTCCAATACAGAGTTACCAGCAGTCCCGGTGGATTGACCAGTACAGGTACTGCCAGTCCTATTACTATTTCTGGATTAACCACAGGCACAACCTATACATTTACGGCCAATGCAACAAACATCGTAGGTACCTCTACATCCAGTGTGGCCAGTAACAGCATCACCGCGGCTTCTGTGCCCGGTGCACCCACGGGCATATCAGCAGTAAGTGTAAACAGCCGTGGTGCCAATGTGTCATTTACGGCACCAGCTAGCAATGGTGGTGCCAGTATCACTAGTTACATTGCAGTCAGCACTCCAGGAAATATTTCTAACACAGGCACAACAAGTCCTATTACAGTTACCGGACTTACCAGCGGTACGAGCTATACCTTCCAGGTAGCCGCAATAAATTCAGCTGGCACTGGAGCATATAGTACCGCTAGTAATTCAGTAATTCCAGCTCCTGCGGCCTTTGTGTCTGCCACAGGTGGAAATATTACTTTTACCGGACTATATAAAATACATACATTTACTTCTAGTAACGTCTTGTCATTTGTCAGCGGTGGAAACATACAGTATCTTGTAGCTGCCGGAGGGGGTGCAGGCGGCTCGCAGAATTGTACTAATCAGTTCGGTGGTGGTGGTGGTGCAGGGGGACTTTTAGCAGGTTGCCTTAGCAGTATTCCCGACTGTACAGCAGTAACAGTGACCGTGGGTGCAGGGGGAACAACAAAACCATGCAATTACTCCAGTGCAGGTAGTTACAAAGGTTGTAATAGTTCTTTGGTACAGTCTGGACTAGGCATCAATATCCTAGCCTACGGCGGAGGCCGTGGCGGTCTTGGAACTGGCGGTGGTTCTGGATGTACTTCTGGTTCAGATAATGGAGGCAGTGGAGGTTCAGGTGGCGGTGCTGGGCGTCAAGGAACTACTGGCGGAGTTGGTGTATATCCTGGTAGTACCTACATCAGTTCGTCTAGACAAGGTTATGACGGTGGCGGAGGAGGTGGTGTAGGTGGCGGCGGATCTGGAGGGCTACCATCTGGTGGTGCCGGCGGAGTTGGTACAATATCTACAATCACAGGTGCAACAGTGACCTACGCGGCAGGAGGATCGGCCCTTGCTAGCCCTACATCGGGTACAGCGAACACTGGTAATGGTGGAAATGCTTCTAGTAATAATTGTAATTTTAGGGGAGGATTTGGCGGATCTGGTGTGGCAATTGTTAGATACCAATATACCGCAGGTACAAACTGTACACCATTCTCTGTCTGTGCTCGAGTCGGTGGACCCACAACAGCCACAGTATATTTTACTCCTCCCTTGAATGCGGCCTCTCTGACCATAACTAATTATATAGCATTAAGTAGTCCGGGTGGCATAACCAGCACTGGCTCGACAAGTCCTATACTGTTTTCGGGCTTGTCTGGTAGCACAACCTATACATTCACTGTGGCAGCAGTCACAGCATTAGGTACAGGAACCTATAGTTCTGCCAGCTTGCCAATAACTACTCCAGTTCAACCGCCAACAGGACCGTTGTTTGTTATGGGTAATAATAGTTGTGGTCAGCTAGGATTGAACAATTCTACGTCGTATTCTAGTCCAAAACAAGTAGGTGCCGCAACTAATTGGTATAGTATGGCCGGGGGACAATACCATAGTAGTGCAGTTGATTACTCAGGAAAATTATGGACCTGGGGTGGTAACACTCGAGGACAATTGGGTCAAAATAACACCTCGGTAAGAAGCAGTCCAACTCAGGTTGGTTCACTGACTAATTGGAAAACAGTTTACAATGCACCCTTAGATCAAGTCACAGTGGCAATTAAAAATGATAATACTCTATGGACATGGGGCTTTAACAATAATGGACAGTTAGGCTTAGGGAATACAACATATTTCTCTAGTCCTGTACAAGTTGGTGCATTAACCAACTGGTTAAGTGTAGCGGCTGGTAGATATTTTATGGGAGCAATTAAAACGGATGGATCATTATGGACCTGGGGTAGTAATGCTCTAGGTTATTTGGGATTAAATGATTCAACAAATAGATCAAGTCCAGTACAGGTAGGTTCATTGACCAATTGGAAATCAGTCACTGCTGGTAACTATCACATGGCCGCAATCAAAACTGATGGTACTCTTTGGACCTGGGGATATTATTTCGCTGGTGTTCTAGGCCTTAATAATGGTAATAGTTACAGTAGTCCAAAGCAAGTTGGTGCATTGACCAACTGGAGCAGTGTAACAGCTGGTGCATTCCATAATATAGCCACAAAAACTGATGGTACTATATGGGCATGGGGAAGAAACACAGCAGGTGAATTAGGTGTTGGAAATACTAATTATTACAGCAGTCCCAAGCAAATTGGTGCTAGAACCAATTGGACCAGCAACATAATTGCAGGAAAACAACATAATCTTGCAGTTGATACTTCTGGAAAACTTTGGGCTTGGGGTCTAAACACTTCTGGACAACTAGGTAATGGTGCTGCCACTAGCTTGTCGAGCCCTGTACAGATTGGTTCTTTGACTTCTTGGTTGACTATAGCCGCTGGTCAGTATCACAGTTTGATTATCCATACTTAAAAATTTTGCCCAAAATCAGTTGGTGTTTAATATATAAATACATTAAATATAGTGAGGAATTATAATTTATGCCATTTTCAGTCGGACCAGGAATACAGTTAGGTGGAGGTATTGTTTTAGGTGCACCCAATTTAGGACCACCTGGAATAGGTACGGTGATTACCACATCGACTACATCATCTTACACAACATATGCTGTTACTGTTCCATTTACTGCACCCTGTGCTAATGTTGTTTGCTCACCTATCAGTTATTATGTAGCAAATTCTGTGCCTCCAGGACAATATACTACCGGTACTACTAGTCCTTTGACTGTGAGTAATTTACAATACAAGGTTCCTTATACATTCACCGTGTCTGCTGTCAATGCCAATGGTATTGGTGCACCTAGTGTTACCAGTAATCAAACCACTGGATATGGACAGCTCTATTCATGGGGATACAATGGCTATAATAATTTAGGTCTAGGAACACTTGGAGCTACCGCTAATTATCTTGTACCTACCAACGTTGGCCTGACGTCAATATGGAGCACTTCTACTACACAGGCAAGGATCAATGCCATGTGGATACAACCTAATGGCACACTATGGGCTTGGGGATACAATGGCTATGGGCAGGCAGGAACCAATAATACTACACAATATTCAAGTCCTAAACAGGTTGGTGCACTGACCAACTGGTTGCAGGTATCGGGTGCCTACACTACAGGAGCCATCAAAACAGATGGAACATTATGGATGTGGGGGTATAATGGACAGGGTCAGCTTGGGAACGGAAATACCACAGGTTATTCTAGTCCTAAGCAGGTTGGTTCATTGACTAATTGGAGGCAAGTTTCAGTTAGTGGTGATGGCGGAAATAATCATGTGCTGGCTGTAAAAACTGACAACACACTATGGGCTTGGGGATACAATGGCAATGGACAGCTTGGAACCAGCAATACAACAGCTTATTCCAGTCCCAAACAGATCGGTGCTTTGGCTATCTGGGCAGGAGTGGTCGCAGGATATACTTTTAGTCTCGCAGTTGATACTTCAGGAAGACTGTGGTCATGGGGAAACAATACTAGTTACGGTATGTTGGGACTAAACAATACCACAAATTATTCTAGTCCTAAGTTAGTGGGATCTTCAAATAATTGGTCAACTCAGCTATTCACAGGTAATCAATATTCTGCCGCTGCCATCAAAACAGATGGAACACTATGGATGTGGGGATACAATGGTTATGGTGAACTAGGTACTAATAATACTACTGGTTATTCAAGTCCAAAGCAGATAGGTGCTTTAACCACATGGCGACAGTTAGGTATGGGTCAATGGACTAGCGTTCAGCATACTATCGGTCTTACCGCAGATGGCAAATTATGGGCCTGGGGATACAATGGCAATGGACAGTTAGGATTAGGCAATGGCAGTAATTATTCGAGTCCAAAACAAGTAGGTACCAATAGTAATTGGCACGCTATTGGTGTATCGGGACAGTCTACTTACGGAGTGCAGACCACAAATCTGTTTGTACCAAATCCTCCAACTAGTTTAACAGCAACGACTCTTAATGCCAACACATTTAAGTTAACTTTTACAACACCGGCATTTTCTGGCATGCCACAAACTTTTACTTCTACCATTCAACCTGGAGGTGGTAATCAAACTTCGCAGTCAACTACACTATATTATTATAATAATACTGCGGCAGGTATTGGTCAGACAGCTATCAATTATGCCTTTACTGCTACTACTATTAATGCTGTAGGAAGCAGTGGGGTCAGTGCGGTCTCTAACAGTGTCACAGGAACCACATATCTCAGTGTATGGGGATACAATAACTATGGACAACTAGGCCTTAATAATGTTACTAGCTATTCAAGTCCAAAAAATCTTGGAACCTATGCAGGTTGGGGATGGCAGTATGGCAGGATATCCACCGCATCAATGAATAACGGCTACAATTCTGCGGCAATCACCAATGACGGTACACTATTCATGTGGGGATATAATAACTACGGACAACTAGGTACCAACACATCGAATAATTATTCATCGCCGGTTCAAATTGGAGCCAGCAATAATTGGGCCTATATAGCCACTGATCAACATACTCTAGCAGTTGATACGGGAGGTAGATTATGGTCATGGGGTTATAATGGATATGGACAATTGGGGCTAGGAAATACCAACAATTATTCAAGTCCAAAACAAGTTGGTGCATTGACTAGTTGGACTAAAGTTTATACTGGTTACTATAATTCTTTTGCAATTAAAAACGATGGTACAGTGTGGGCCTGGGGCTATAGTGGAAATTATCAATTAGGATTAGGCAATAGTACAAATTATTCAAGTCCAAAACAGATTTCTGGGATTGGTGGTGCTACACATGTGGCCACAGGCTTCACCTACACCATGGTGTTGGCCGGTAACTCAGGTTATGGATGGGGTGTACAAGCCAATCCCAATTACTATCTTTTTTTTGCCGGCAGTAGTGGAACTTACACTACCCCACAACCAATGACCTATGGACCCGGTAGCGGTGGGGTCTGGCAGTGGTTAGCTGCCAGTAAGTATCCAGGTAGTAGTGGATATGCTACCAGCCTTGGAGTAGATACTTCAGGAAGATTATGGTGGGCCGGTAATAGCGGTAACTATGGTATAGCTGGAGTCAATTCAGTCAATGCCTCAAACGTTTCAGGTACTCAAGTCGGTGCGTTAACTAACTGGTGGTGGGTACAATGCGGTGATTATCATGCAGTGGGTATGACCACTTCTGGTACAATATACAGTTGGGGTTACAATGGTTCCGGTCAATTAGGATTAGGTAATACTACAAATTATTCAAGTCCCAAACAGGTTGGTACTTTATCTAACTGGCTATATCCTTATGCTCCTGCACATAATAGAATGAATACTTCTGCGGCAGCACTTGGTAATAGCACAACAATGTTACAGCACACGTAATCAAGATTTTGCATGGCTGGTCATGCCTGGTATTAAATACAGGATGAAGAAAACTCTACATTTCCTATCAGGCATTCCTCGCAGTGGTTCAACTGTCTTGGCAGCCATTTTAAATCAAAATCCAGATACTCACGTATCAACAACTTCTGGCATGGTACATGCCTTAGATGCCCTGGCTCATAAATGGCATGAACAGGGATTGCTCAACGAAAACGATCCTCAACGAACTAAATTGGCTCAAACCATGAGGGGCATGATGGATGCGTTTTATGAAGACATTGAAAAACCTGTGATCATAGACAAAGGTCGAGGTTGGCCAATTGATGTGATCATGCAGGCCATGACACAGGTATTACAACGTAAACCTAAAATTATTGCCACAGTTCGCCCTGTGGCAGAATGCATGGCCAGTTTTATACGTGTGGCCAAACCTGACGATCTTGAAGAATTTATGCATTCTGGACAATTGGCCGATCACTTAAGAGCGGCATATGGGTCTCTGAGGTCAGGATATAGTGTTATGCCAGAATGTTTTTTGTTTGTAGAATACGATAAGTTGATCGAAAATCCCAAGAGAGAACTCGAGCGAGTTCATGATTTTTTAGAACTTCCTCCATTTGAATATGATTTCAACAATATCGATGGATCAGCTGTTAAAGAAGACGATGAAAATATCCATGGATACATCGGAATGCATGACATTAAACCAGTGTTAAAGCATCAACACAATGACGACCCTAAAAAATTATTGAAATATTTTTATAATCAATTCTGTCAGCAAGAATTTTGGAACAATAACTATCAACCACCATATGAAGTAGATGATCTGGATGTACAGGCTGCGGCTGGAAAAATAGGTGATTTTGAAACAGGTTGGAAACTTATACAAAAAGTCAGTGCTGAGAGACCACAAGATCATCGTGTGGCGTTTAATAAATCATGGTACTTGCTTAGACAAGGTAAGATCAGCGAAGGTTATCTAAATATGAATCGAGGTCGATTCTGCGGAGTTGTTGGTGAAAGTCAACCTGACAGTCCTGTACCAGAATGGAACGGAGTTGCCAAAGGTACAATTCTGCTCTATTGTGATCACGGATTGGGCGATCAAATCCATCAGGTAAGATATGCACGTGATCTAGCTGCCAGAGGCAACAAAGTCATAGTCTGCTGTGCGGGTCCCTTAGTTAGTTTATTCAACGGTGTAGAAGGTGTATCCGCAGTAGTACAGAAAGGTGCAGAATTTGGAGTTTACCATGATTACTGGGCATTTGCCATGGTTATGCCCTTTTATTTGGGCTATGAGATGGAAGATCTCCGAGGAGATCCATATATCAATAAACCTATTGTTATCAAAGGTCCTAGGAAACGCATAGGATTAAGATGGCAAGGACAGAGTAAATTTGAAGCTGATCATAATAAAAAATTCCCCTATCAACTGATGTTTGATGCTGTAAAAAATGATGAGTACGAATTTATCAGTTTACAAAGAGATGAAGCCGAAGATGAATGCCCTACTTGGGTTCGACGTGTTCCATTAAATACATGGCAAGAAACTAGGGAAGCAGTAGCCGGTTGTGACCTTGTAATCAGTGCCTGCACTTCTGTAAGTCACTTGAGTGCGGCTATGGGTGTCGAAACATGGGTAATTAGTCCAGTAATGGCATATTATTTGTATGCTTTAGATGGTGAAAAAACTCCCTATTATGACAGCATGACATTATTTCGTCAACGGATTTTTGACAAATGGGAAGAACCATTTGATGAAATTAAAAAAAGATTAAATACAACTAAATTAAGGAGAGTAGTATGAGCGAGATTAAACATTGGGTACAAGTTGTCGATGGAGAAGTTGTACATTGTTGGGATAGATGCCCCGATGAGGGCGTAGGTGTAAATGGTTGGAGAGAAGCCGTCGAAGTACGACCAGTAATTCAAGCCAATCGTCAGGGATATACTGCACATAGATTTGATATTTCTACAGATCCAGTAGAAATTGTATATGATGTATATGATATACCGGCGGGTAATAGAAAATCTAGTCTAAAAGGTCATCTTAAAGCACAATTTCATGCACATGTCTCAAGACACGCACAAGATGCAGATAATTTTGATACGTCAGTACTTGATGATTACAAAAAAATCTATGATGCAAGATTAGCCTTGATAAATTCATGCCTATCACATGATGATTTAGATGCTTTACCATCATTTAATAGCTTTGATGATCCTGGTGCCAATCAACCCCCATCACCACCACCAGCAGTGCCTCCAACTCCGGGAGTGATACCTGGTGATAATAACTAAATTATAATTAATTGAAGTTAAATCTAGGTTGTGGGTACAACAAGGTACCCGGTTATATAAATGTAGACAGCGATCCACTGTGCGAACCAGATGTGATCGCTGATCTAGAATCAACTTTACCTTGGGATGACGATTCAGTAGATGAAATCATGCTGAATCATGTGTTGGAACATCTTGGAGAAGACACTAAAACTTATCTCAATTTGTGGAAAGAATTTTATCGTATACTAAAAGATGGAGCATCAGTATTAATCTGCGTTCCTCATCATAGACACGATAACTTTTATCACGATCCTACACATGTGCGTGTAGTGACACCTGCAGGTATAGATTTGTTTAATCAAAGAAAAAACGTTGAAAGCATAGAAGCTGGTGAACAAGCTACTACTTTGGGGCTTAAATTAGGTATTGATATCGGAGTTATTGATGTTAAGTACGATCTCATGCCATGGTATGAAGAACATCTTAAAACTACCAATCAACCATTTATTCCAGAAGTTATGAATCGGTACAGTAATGCTTGTATTCAAATTTGGATCAAAGTCCGAACTTATAAACCTGCTAGAAGTCAACGCTGATAACTATAAATATACTTTTATAATGTAAAGGTATAGGCTATGACGATCACATTTGGTTCTGGAATCTCAATAGGTAAGGTTTTGGCCGGTGTACAATTACCCAGTCCACGGGTTACAACAGCAACCGCATTAAGTACATCGAGTAGCCTAGTAACTTTTGTTCCTGTTAACAATCCTTGTTTCCCTCCAGTTACATCGCATTTAGTCATAGCCTCGCCGGGTTGTATTACCACAGTGGTTCCTGCAAATACAACCACAGCAGTAGTAACAGGATTGACACAGGGACAGACTTATACTTTTACTGTTCAAGCGGTCAATGCTTTTGAAACTGGTAAAGTCAGCAATGCTAGTGCACCAGTAACACAGACCACTGTACCTGGGGCACCTACTATAGGTGCTGCCGCAGCCGTAACCAACAGCACTTCGGCCACAGTGGCATTTACTGCACCAACTAGCAACGGTGGCTCCGTTATCACGGGATATACAGCCAAGAGTTCACCCGGTTGTATCATTGCTACAGGTTCATCGAGTCCTATTACTGTTACAGGTTTAACTGCTGGTACTCCCTACACATTTAAGGTTGCCGCTTCAAACAGCGTAGGTACTGGTGCGTATAGTTCATCAAGTAATAGTGTTACACCTACCACTGTACCTGGAGCACCTACTATAGGTACTGCTACTGCTACAGGTGCTACAACTGCTAACGTTCCATTTACAGCACCAGCTAATAATGGTGGATCTGCTATCACAGGATATACTGCAATCAGTAGTCCAGGTTGTATAACTGTTTCGGGATCTAGTAGCCCAATTTCATTTACTGGATTGACTGGAGCTACTAGTTATACTTTTAAAGTCAAAGCCACAAACAGTGTTGGAACAGGTGCCCTCAGTGCGTCTAGCAATAGTATTACAACATCTGCGGCACCTGGATCAATTTCGTATACAAGTCCTGGATCATATACATTCCATCCATCTGCAGGAGTTACCAGTGTCAGTGTGGTAGCGGTTGGTGCTGGAGCACATGGGCGATGCGGTTACGGTGGTGCTGGTGGTGCATTAGGATATAAAAACAATATCACAGTTGATCCTACTCATTGTGCAGGATATACGGTAGTAGTAGGAACCCCTAATACTCAAGGCACTGCCGTAGGAGATAGTTATTTTATTAGTGTTTGTACTGTTAAAGGTGGTGGAGGTGGACAAACAGGATTTCTTGGATTTGCCAGTGGATATACAGGTGATGGAGGTGGACAAGGCGGATGTAATGGAGGTGGCCCTAATCTTGTAGTTCTTGGTGGCGGCGGTGCAGGCGGTTATAGCGGACATGGCGGATACGGTTCAATATACGCTTCTCAAAGTGGTTCATATC
>Ga0208497_1000653_pt1 | contig 14952 bp, 12 predicted proteins | sample CryBogCBE25Aug07_FD_184555 | JGI IMG/M metagenome (GOLD analysis project Ga0208497, IMG submission 184555) | Freshwater microbial communities from Crystal Bog, Wisconsin, USA - CBE25Aug07 (SPAdes) | ecosystem: Environmental > Aquatic > Freshwater > Lake | place: Crystal Bog, Wisconsin, USA...
GGATTTCCGGAGCAGGTACCCAGCATATCGAGATCGAGGGAGTAGCAGAGCTCCACGGAGCAAATCACACCGTCATTCCCGACCGCATTGAGGCAGGTACCTTCCTTGTCGCAGGAGCCATTGCTGGAACACGCGTCACCATCACGCGGACCGAGCCCGAGCACCTCGGAGCTGTCATTCACGCGCTGAAGGAGGCTGGATTCAATCTCTCCCACACCAGCGATACCGTCACGATCTCACCGAATGGTGCCCGCAAGCCGCTCCATCTCGAGACGATCCCCTACCCCGGCTTCCCGACCGACATGCAGGCGCAGTTCTGCGCCATGCTCGCCACCATGAATGGCACCAGCGTCGTCACCGAAACCGTCTTTCCTCAGCGCTTCATGCATGTTGCCGAACTCAAGCGCATGGGTGCCAACATCGAACTCATCGACCACCACGCCACCATCCACGGCGTCGAGCGTCTCAGTGGTGCTCCCGTCATGGCCAGCGATCTCCGCGCTTCAGCCGCCCTCGTCCTCGCCGCTCTGCCAGCAGATGGAGTGACCGAGATCAACCGCGTCTACCACATCGATCGCGGGTACGAAGCCATTGATGAGAAGTTGAATGGGCTCGGCGCGCATATCGAACGCGTCAAAGCTAAGTAAGGAAGGCTTGGGATTTCGGCCCCGCAGGTTGTTCGCCTGCGCTCGCAACGCCGAGTGCTCGGAAGCACGGAGTAGCCTGTGCAAAGCACAGCCCCGTAGGGGTGAGGCCGTCGGGAGACGGCGAGGCAATATGATTCATTACAGCTTCGCTTGTCGGCCTACTGCGACATCCGAACTTCCAAGCCTTTGGAAAACTACCCCTTCAGGTCTTCGGCGATAGTAGCGAATTGCTCCAGAGCGGCTTCATGGTCGTGATGTGTGTGGTTGAACGCGGGTTCCGCCTCAGGCTTTTTGAAACAGCGGCGACTGGGGTTGGGAGCAACCGAGCGCAACCGCGCCCATCGATCAAAAGATCGAAGCTGTTTTAATCCGCGCCACTGGAGTTGCAACCACGATAAAAGGTTTAAATCCGTGCCCGCCCTCTTCGAGCTTCTGCATGTTTCAATCCGCGCCCCCGCGCGGGGGGCGACCCGTAGACCGAGACCCTCATATCGCCACCGACATGTTTCAATCCGCGCCCCCCGCGCGGGGGGCGACTAAAATTGTCCCAGCATTCTTAAAATAAAACATGTTTCAATCCGCGCCCCCGCGCGGGGGGCGACATCCAAGCTGTCAACTCTCGATCACGATGCTTTAGTTTCAATCCGCGCCCCCGCGCGGGGGGCGACAAAATGGGCACTCGGTGCCGTTTCTCAGAATCTGTTTCAATCCGCGCCCCCGCGCGGGGGGCGACAGGTGGAACCGAGCAACCAGCAAGCCTGTGTCGGTTTCAATCCGCGCCCCCGCGCGGGGGGCGACCGCATTCGTGCTCGACGATCCCGCCGTGACACTCGTTTCAATCCGCGCCCCCGCGCGGGGGGCGACGATCCACTAAGCGTAACCACGGCTCCCGTTGAAGTTTCAATCCGCGCCCCCGCGCGGGGGGCGACACAGGTCGCATCATTAAGAAAAACGACTAATATGTTTCAATCCGCGCCCCCGCGCGGGGGGCGACGGATTTGCAGCAAACCATTTCTGAGCTTGGGTTGTTTCAATCCGCGCCCCCGCGCGGGGGGCGACCCTCAATCAAGGGAGGCTGGCTTAAGCTTCTACTGTTTCAATCCGCGCCCCCGCGCGGGGGGCGACTTCCCCGCCACGGCCGTCGCCCTCTGGGGCAGTGTTTCAATCCGCGCCCCCGCGCGGGGGGCGACCGATGGGATCACCGCGATCAGACGAGCTACTGAGTTTCAATCCGCGCCCCCGCGCGGGGGGCGACAGCAGATACTAGTAACAGATTATACTCATGGGCTTACAGACAGATCCCCGCGAAACGGAGAAGTTTTCCCGAAAACCATCTGGGAATACATACTTCAATATTTTCAAAGAACAGAACACCACAAGGTTGCGGCGAATGCGAACCTCCTGCAATGAGATTGCTCACTACAGGTTCGCGCGTGCTTCACACGATCAAAGTTTGATCCATATTCAGCGAAGGCTTGGTTCCGAAGTGTTCGACTCTCTCATCCCAGATTTTTCCGAGATTGTAAAAACGCACCGAGTCGTGATCCAAATCAAGGATCTCAAGAATCCTTTGTTTCAGCACCACATAGGTAGCATTATCAATCTTACACTCAAAAACCGAGTTCTGTACGCGCTGTCCATAATCGAGACATGCCTTGGCAACGCGTCGCAGCCTTCTCCTCCCCTCCTCCGTAGAGGTTGCTACATCATAGGTGATCAACAGGTGCATGGATTATTTCCACAGGAATGCGGGATAGGCATCCAAATCACCCCTCAAGTGTCTGGAGATCAGACGGGACTGAAGATGAGGCAGAAGCCCAACGGTAACCTTTTCATCGAGAAATGGATGGATAATCTGATCCTGTTTCCGCTCTTGCCAGGCTCCTAAGACGGTTTTACGACTCTCTTCTCGGAGAAGCACGGCGCCGGATTCCTCCGATTTAAAATCCGTCATCGTGATTTGTCTCCTATTTATGAGCGTAAGGGCCGTTCGGTCGGCCATGCAGGCTCTGAACTCCTCCATGAGATCAAGTGCGAGGGAAGGCCTTCCTGGTCGATCCCTGTGCAGGAATCCACACTGAGGATCAAGTCCGCAGGATTCCAGTGCCGATCTGCAATCACTCATCAGAAGGGCATATAGGAACGAAAGGAGGGCATTCATGGGATCCCTCGGTGGTCTCCGTGTTCGTCCCGTGAAAGACAACCCTGCATCACTCACTGTCACAAGGTGATTGAAGACACTGAAGTAAGCCGCCGCCGCATCACCCTCGATTCCCCGAAGGCTATCCAATGACTCGGTTCTCAAGGTCATCGCCAACCGATGATCAAGAAAGTCCGATGCCGTTAGCAGGGCCGTCGTACCAACGGGATCCTTGTCTCCATGATCGCGGGCCGCCCGAAGAAGTACTGTCCGGGAATTAGCGATTTTTGCAGCAATGATATTCCTAGCCAGTTTTGCAGAATCATTCTGATCATCTGCCCGGCGGTATTGTTCCCTGCGAAGCAGGATATTCCCGGAGGTAAATCCACGGGTTGCCGCAAGGAATTTCCCAGTGGGTGAATGAAAGGACAGGGACACACAAGCCTCGGAGCATCCAGCCATCAACGAAACACTTGCGGAGATGTCGTATCCGAAGCAAACAATGGCTTCTAGATTATGCAGAGGAACCCTGAGTTTGGTTTCCCCCTCGTGGCGCACCTCGACCGCCGCACCATCCTTTCTGAGATAGGAGCCCTCCAGAGTCACGAACAGCGTATTAAGATGTGTCTTCATGGAATGGTGGAGATCGCCTGCTTTTCAAACCACTCTTGGGTCGAACCCTTCGGAGAGCAGGCCTCGGGATGACAGATCTCCCTGAGTGAACAGGCATCGCATTTGTCGGGAGTATAGATCGGGGGCGGCGTCCTCCGGGAGGCGATCATCGAGTGAAGGGCAACCGCCGTACTGCAGGTGAGAGCCCGAAGCTCCTGGGCAAAGATCACAACATGACGGCGCCGATTCTTTCCATAAAAAATCCTGCCTTCCCTTATCGCGCACTCAGAAAGGCCAAGCATCTCCTCGAGGGCAATAGCCTGGGCGCAGAGTTGCACCTCATCTGCACGATGGGCCTTGGGTGATCCCCTCTTGTATTCGACCGGAACGACAGTTCCATCGACATGAAATTCCACTACGTCACATTGACCAGAGAGTCCTAGTAGGGAAGAGGAGATCGCCATGCCACGGGTGATCCGGATACCGGGCCTGGATTCATCGGGCCCATCATGAGCCTTCTTATGAAGAACCCTTCCCTCCGCAGTGAGGCGGTTTTCACGCCACTCCTGCTCCAGATGAATCAATGCACACTGTCGTGGGCAGAAGAGGTAATGCTGGAGTCCCGACATGGGGAGGAATTCCACCTCCCGTGTCGGGATCACTCCATGCCCCGGTACGTTATTCATCGCACCGGTCCTTAGTAAGATTAAACAGCGCGTCTGATGATCTGAACTCCCCTGGGGAGTTTCTCCTCATCAATTGTGATCTCATAATCAGAGATAGACCGAGGTGCCTCCACCCCGTCTTTTTTCACAACCTTAACCATGTCGAAGAGCACATGGCTCGGTGCCTCCCCGAGAGCCGTATCATGCTTGAAAATGATCAACTCCCGCGGATTCATACTTCCGGCAGGGCGTGCCGCCGACTGATCGAACTGGAAAGCGTTCTCCAGAGACCTGAACAGCAACTCCAAATCATGCTCCGAGAAGCCGGTCTGCTCAGCAAGGAACGGATTCACGAATCCCTGTGCCTTATAGAGTCCATAGGGCACGGTGAACTTTCGCCCCATCGTCCTCTCCTTCTCGGCGTCCTTCTCATTGGTAACGGAGGAACGGGTGATCGCATGCTCGCTAGAGACAATCGGGTCGATGGATCGGGCGAAGGAGATCTGAACTGGGCCTCGGACTTGGCCACAGTTGATCTCCATCGACATGACGGCTCCGAATGTTCGGATATCATAGTAATGTTCGCACATCCATTGAGTAGCCTTGTCCTTTTTCCCATCCTTCGGGGACTTTGCCTCGGCGGCAGGAATGCCTACTGCCTCTTGCGCTTCCTTGTGCAGATTGTTTAGCACGGATCCATCCGTGAAATAGATGCGATGTGTATCGTCACCTTTCTTGGTCAACTGAACGAAATTTCGGATCTTGCGCTTTAGGCAGACGTCTGTGACGAGTCCCTGCCCAGTCTCCACATCGGTGCGAGGGAGGTTGCCGGCGTCGGGATCGCCGTTCGGATTGGCATCCTGACAGTCAAAGAGGTAAAGGAAGTCGTAGCGGTTTTTCATGATGTGGGTTGGTTGGGGATGTTGGGATTGGATTTTTAGTCTTGGCTTTCGTTTGTTGATGTCGGGTCTTTTCTGGTGAAGAAGTCCTTGCGCTGGTGGTAGTAACCGATCGCAAAGATTCCCTGTTCCCTCAGAGGGAACTGCTTTGGGAATCCTTCGGAGGAGATTCCCGAGAGAATTTCCTGCACGAGTTTATCGCGTAGAGTCTTGGCACCACCGTTGAGTTTGGAGAGGTGATGCTGGTAGGTGCGCAGCAGCTTCGGGAAGACAGCAGCAGGTGTGGCAGACGCACTCCCGTAGAAGCGGTCCCGAAGTCCCGCATTCAAGCCGCCCAGGGCGTCATCCTGGGTTTTTTCCAAAGCGGCGAAGAGCCTGCCAAGCAGGTAGGCGGGATCAGTATTCTGTGGATTTAGCATGGTAGTGATGGTGTGGTGGTGATTGCGGGTGAAAATGGCCTTGAGGGTTGCGGCCCGGAGATAGTTGACAGTGCGATCAGCACGAATCCGACCGATGATCGCGGCGAAAAGCCCCTCAGGATAAGGTGTTCCCTGAATGATGGCGCGGGTCAAAGCTCCACCGAGCAAGGGGGGGGTGTCATCTGTATCACGAGAGGTCTCACGGAGGATCTGCCAGATCGCAGGGAACTCGGGATCAGCAGGACGCTTCCCTTTGGGTTGCTCATATTCTCTGACGATGGAGAGTGCCTGCTGGTGATCGTGAAGACGGGCAAGGAGATCCCCTACAGTCGAGCGGTAGTAGAAACGGATCGATAGCCTCGCCGCATTGGGAGCAAGTCCCAAGATATGAAACGGCGTGCTGCTATCATCGAAATCCTTGAAGTCTCCGCCAGATCGAATCGCTCCTAGGAGGCGTCCGATTCTCTCTCTCTGGGTCTGATCCTGACTCTCTGTTTCTTGTGAACCGGAGGAAAAGATAGTGGCAAAGCAGTCCTCCAGAATGGTCGCTTTTTCGGTCCAGAACACAGTCGTGGTGTCTCCTATCCGTATTCGATGCTTGGACGACTGAGGTCCATCCAGCAATGCATTTAGGGCAGTCCCATATTGGAACGCCACGGATTCACCAACAGGGGCGTTGTAACTTTGTGTTTTTCCGAAGGACTCGTAGGCATTTTCGTTAAATGATACAATCGAGGCGCCTGCAGCCTGTGAACCTGTAACTCTTTTGATCTTAGGATGCAAACGAGCGATCGGTACGGTTTCTCCCGTGATAAGGCACTGGCCAGATGTTACTTCTTCATCATCGCTTTGGTCTGTTTGCTGAGAAATCCACCATCTTTTTACCTTATTGGCCTCATGGGTAGGTTTCAGACTCCCTCGGATCTGGAAGATACCGAATCCAGTTCCAACCTCCTTCAGAATCGGGTGGTTTTGGAGATCATCGGGATTCCATGAGGAGAGAAAGATGCAGACGGCATCAAACTCCGGATCATTGATCTCGGCTTTAATGGATAAGTGCTTATCCCGAAATGCTTCAAATCTCCTAGGAGCAAATTCGGGGGGTTTGTCTTCGGGCTTCCGGCCCAAAAGATAAGTCTGATTATCCCAGAGGAAGCAGGGATTGATTCCCGCTCCAGGAGGTTTGGCTCCTCCTGGCACTAGCATCTGAACAGGGCGAGGAGTGGCACCTTGTTCCGATAACCTCGCATCCTGAAACTCAAAGAGCGTGCCATCAGAATTTAAGACGACCCGAAAGCTGATCTTCTGTGGTGAAAACCCTGGAGGGGCGATCCCATAGGAAGGATCAGCTGCCAAACGGCCGTAGAGTTCGTTAAGTGATTGAAGGATCATGAGTGGATCGCGAAGGGGAGTTTGGGAACCTCAATCACGCCGTCCTTCATCACGGCGCGGTAGAAGTGAGGTGTCGTGGAACGGACTGCTTTGGTAGATCTGTCCTGCTCGAAGTCGATTTCATGAAGCATGAAGCCGAGATCTTTCTCTCCTAACAGAGAAGGATCACAACCCGGGATCTGCTTCTCATCCTCGATGAGTTCAAAGCGGACGGGAAACTCCCGGCATCCGAAGTACGGCTGATGGAAGGCCTGCCCCTTACTAGCCCTGCGTTTGAACATCTCGAGATGCTTTGCAGCGGCCTGTGCATCAGGAAGAGGTTCTGACCCCTTCTCCATCCTAGGATCTAGTACATGGACTCTAGCCCTGATTACGTAGGCGACATCCTTGAGCAGAAGGGATGCCCGTTGCTGGCGATGTTCAGAGACATCAATGGATGGGCGTACGGAGGGATCACGCACCGCGGCATTCACTCCTCCCCCTCCGCCCAAAGGGATCTTGGAGGAGATCTCGTTCCTGCGGATATTCGTGAATCGGATAGGATTGAGCACCCGGATTTCCGTGACTTCCCAGCGCATCTGCGGTTTCCAATAAATGGCTTCCAGGATTCCCCTCGCAGCAGAGGGAGTGATCACATCATAGGAGACGCGTTCCACTTTCATCTCAGGCCGGGAGAAGAGGGCGTAGTCGCCGGAGACTTTGAGGGTGATGCCGTAATTCATGGACAGTCAGAGAATGAGGTTTTGTGAGGAGGTGTGGCTGTCATCAAAGGTCAGACCAAAATCCTCCGAGTAGTTAAGATCACTGGAGACAAGTGCATGAAATTGCCCGTCTCGCAGGCTCTCAAAAGAGCGGATATTGTCATCCCGAAGCCGCGGGCTGATCTGGACTGTGTAACGCTGAAGCCGACGCAGGAGTTCACGATGGAGGGGGATATTTTGTGAGCGTAGCTCCTCAATAGCCTTTCGTGCGACTTCATCATACGGAATAACAACAGGCACCTGCCAGTCATCAATCAGCCGGAATTTTCCAGCAACCGTGGCGTAGGAGAAGTGAAAGGGGAAATCCCGATTACCTCGATCAATGCGGAAGTCATTTAGGATTCCCTCGGAGTCCCAGCGACACTTTTGCTGATAGTAATAAAGGTCGAAGTAGCTTCGGATAGCCTCTCGTCCCAGGAGATCCCTTTGGAGTCCGATTAACTGATTGGCAACCTGGGCAGTCTCACGGAAATAGACTTCGCCCGATTGATCTTCCGGTCGGAAGACGTAGGTATGACCGGGTTCTGGAAGTCTCCCATGTCGGTTACACCTGCCAGCCGCCTGGGCAATCGAGTCGAGGCCCGCAAGGGCCCGATATACCACGGGAAAGTCCACATCCACGCCCGCCTCAATGAGTTGGGTGGAAATAACGCGGACGGGCAACCCTTGCTCAAGACGTCGGCGAATCTCAATCAGGATCATATGACGATGCTCAGGACACATCAGGGCAGAAAGGTGATAATTCTGCTCCCCCGCTCCCAGCAACCGGTAGAGTTCCTGAGCATGACGACGGCGGTTCACGATACACAGCACTTGCTCCTGCGACCGCAACCGATCAACTAAAGCTGTATCGGAAAGATCTCCCAATGAGCTGACTTCGACACGCTTCAAGGCATCAAAGAGACTTTCGGGATCGGCAATGATTTCCCGTGCACCCTTCAGACCGATCGGGAACTCCTCGGGATGATGATGAACTGCTGGTTGAGTCGCCGTGCAGAGAACGATGCTGGTATTGTAATGATCGGAAAGTTCTTGGAGAACACGCAGGCAGGGACTGATCAGGTCAACCGGAAGACTCTGCGCCTCGTCGAGGATCACGACGGCATTGGCGATATTGTGGAGCTTCCTGCTCCGTGAGGTCTTTGACGCGAACAAAGACTCATAGAACTGCACCGCCGTCGTCACCACGATCGGGGCTTCCCAATTCTCGGAGGCCAGCCGTGACTGTGCCGTTTCATTCTCGGGAGAGAGAGAGGAGTGGTGTTCGATCAGTGGGGTAAAGAACTCGGATTCCAAGGGTTTTAGGATCCCGCGAAGTACTTCTGCATTCTGCTCAATAATGGAGTTGAACGGCGCGACGTAAATAATTCGTTTCTGTCCGTTGGCAATCGCATGACGAAGAGCAAAACTAGTCGAGGAAAGGGTCTTTCCTCCACCTGTCGGAACTGTAAGCGTGAAAAGCCCTGGTTTTTGGATTGCCGCCATGCGGCAGTCATCGACTACTGCGCGTCGCTGAGTATTCACCCGATCAGAGGCATCAGGTCTTCCAAATCCATCGATCCGTGCATCAATCAATTCCCTGATGTTTTCAAGAATACCGTCCGGAACCTCATTGCGATTAGAGGCTCTACTCTCTTCCATGAAGGCCTCGGTGCTCAGAAAATCGGCATCAACAAGACACGAAAAAATCATGCGCACGAAGAATCCCACTGAGAACGGATCTCCCGATTTCATAAATGAAGGCAGTTCCGGAATCTTGATATCCTGAAGTTCCGAGGGAACGGCTTCCCGATAGGCAGGCACTACTTTTCGGAGACGATCCGCCTGGCATGCGCCATTGGAAGTGGCATCCAGAAGTCCAGAATGGTGACCGGCTATAGGGTATCCGAGTAGATGACCCAACAAATGCCGCTCCACTGCAAACTGTGCCCCGGCGGAGGAGTGATCGACCTTCCCCAAGACTTCGTCAGCGTGAGGATCGACCTTTCCCAGAAGATATCTCTGCCACTCAGGAGCGAACTTTCCCAGATCATGCCAGATTCCCGTGAGGTATCCCCACTCTGCGGCAGACTTTGAATCCTCAGTACTCGATACAAACATCTGAGATGCAAAGGACTGGGTTAACCGAGCAACACGATCGAGATGCCCGCAGTTGGAACAATTTCGCCCCAGTCCATCGCAATCCGAGGAAGTGCAATCAGTATACAGTTCCTCCCATTCAACACCCCCATCCCTTTCAACCCGAGAGTGAGCATGAGCTGATGTAGAAGGTTTTGCCTGTTGCATAAAACTACTCCGTTTCACAACGGCTATCAGACCAAGCACCCCATTCAATACAAAGAAATACGAATTTCATTTCTCCCATCCTACCACCCCACGGAGACACCAAGTGTCCTAGGCCCATCAATTTCTTCAGCCTAGGTTTTTCAGTTTCGAAGCCGGACTAGGCGTCGCCAAATGGGATCCAAGTACAGCTTCTGAACTGAAAAATCAGAGGAGCTTCAACCCAAACGGAATGAGTGGTTCAAAATCAGCCCTGTTTCCTGAAGCAAGTCCGGCATTGCACCTCATGGCCACTGCGGCAATACAGCAATCCGCGAAGCTTTTGGAGCGGCGCCCAGATTGATTAAAAAGCATCGCCGCAAGTTCGGCATCATCCCCAGTGAGATTCTCCAAAACAGGAATTATCTGTCGAGAGAGAAAGACTGCATTTTTAACTACTGGTCCACAGAGAAACTCTCCCCATACCACAGAACTCATGCCCAACTCTTGTCCGCTCTCAAGCCAAGCAGTCAGAAGTAATGACTGCTTGCTCGTAGGAACAAGTGCATCGATCAGGAAATTGGTATCCAGATGGATCACGTGATCCTAAGGGTAAATAGTTAACGCCGTGCCTCGGTCACCGAGTGTTTCCAGACATTGGCCTGCTCGGGTGTCAGATGAAGCTCTTCCTGAAGCTGTTTCCAGGCTTGAAGCGGCGACGAGATGTGTTTTGCGGGGAGAGTGCTTGCCGCAACGGATACGGCTTTCTTGATGGCCTCCCGAGGATCAAGATGCCACGAGGCAGCCAAAGCTTGCAGAGTGGAATCCGCTGCATCATCTAACTCAACTGTCAGAACAGAAGCCATGGTCGGAATTTATATCGTTCGTCGTATTGCCGCAACTTATCTATCTCGGCTTAGGATTCTTATTCTTACTCAACGATGGCTCACAGTGCCAGTGGCACGAATTTAACACTCACAGCCTTCTCGTCGGCTTTCGGAGCGTCGTTCACGGTGACGAGGAGGTAGCCATAGGTATTCTGAAGGTGGTCGAGGCGCACGAGTTCGTACCCGTCGTGAGCACCAAAGTAGGTCTTGTCGGGATAGAAGGGGGCACCGGCCGTCCCTGCGACAATCTGATTGAGAGTGTAGTCGGCAGGCCAACGCCAGTTCTTGATCTCCATCCAGTCATAGAAGTGATCATGGCCAACAAAGAAGTATTCGCATCCGTACTCGCGTAGAAGCTCCAGGAACTTGTCGCGATCCGTCGGATGGGCGGCCATGTTGTCAGCATCGGGATGGCAACCTGCAGTGAATGCCTCCTCGTGGGCGAAGACAAAGATATTCTTCACTCCCTTGGTTTTGAGTTCCTTGAGTGAAGCTTCCAGTCCCTTCAGGTCGACTTTGTGAAGGGCGGCCGGATTGTACTGATCAACTGCGATCACGGCCGTCTCTGGATGATCGGGGGAGATGTAGGAGTAGCTGAATCCTTTCTGGCCGGGAAAGTAGCTGACGTTATTGGAAGTCAGCTCGGGTTCGAATGCGTAGAGCCATGACACACCCTCGGGATCACCGTTGGTTTCATGGTTACCCCGCACCGGGAGGATTGTGAGCCCGGGAGCATTGCTGGCGGTCAGCTTCTTCCACTCCGCGAACTGTTCCGCGATTTTCTGCGGGATCCGCATGTTATCGCCATAGACGAGGTCGCCGGTGAAGAGAAGGAAGGCGGGTTTGGCTGCCGAGAGCATCTGCATCAGCTTGGCTAAGATTTCGGTATGAATACCGGATGGGTCGACCTGGGTTGCCCTCACATCGGTGCGGTCATCACCTGCAACCGCAAACGACCAGGTTGCTGCATGAGATGTTGAAAGAATCAACAGAAGCACAAGCGCGCCAAGGAGTGTAGAAAAGTGTTTCATCACGCCCTCTATGACACAGCAATGGTGTGGTGTGAAAGTCTCAACCAAGGGATGCGATCACTATGACTAATTTTTCACAGAAGAAGTTGACCTATGGCGGCGGCAAGAAGAACAACGATCCAAGGAGGTACCTTCATCGGTGAAAGCAACGCAAAGATTCCAATCGCAATAAGGATATCCAGAAGGGATGAGATGCTTTCCTTCCAGAGTGGGTTATAGAGAGCGGCCAGCAGAATCCCGACGACCACGGCGTTGATACCGAACATTGAGGCCCTGGCCCAGCGCTTGTCCCGTAGCTGATCCCAGTAAGGAAGCGTCCCCGCCACGAGAAGCCATGAAGGGAGAAAAAGCGCCAGGAGACACCAAACCCCACCAATCCATGCGTGGGATCCGCCGGTGATGGCGGTTCCAAGGTATGCCGCAAAGGTGAACAATGGACCGGGCATGGCCTGAACGGCACCATAGCCGGCCAGAAAGGCGTCGTTATTGATCCATCCTTGCCCAACGAGTTGGGTGCGAAGGAGAGGCAGGACCACATGACCTCCGCCAAAGACCAGTGAGCCAGCATGATAAAACCCATTGAAGAGCTTGAACCAGAGCCCACCCACTGACGCGATCAGCGGTAAAATCAGGAGCAGGAATCCAAAGAAGATGAGCAGACCTCCGGCCAGCAGATGATTCTGCACCAGGGCCGAGGGAATCTTTCCCGTTGCGGCGAACGCTGAGACTGGTCTCCCGCGGTAGAGAAACCATCCGATCACCCCCCCAGCGATCAGGATGCCGATCTGGCCAACCGATCCCGGAATCAGCAGGGTGATGATCGCCGCCGCAAGGGCTGTGCCGATTCGCGCGGCATCAGGGCAAAGCGTACGCCCCATGCCCCAGACGGCTTGGGCAACTACGGCCACGGCGGCCAACTTAAGCCCGTGGAGCCAACCGGCATGGTGAAGACTTCCTGCAGCACTCACGCTGTACGCGAAAAGAATCATCAGCACCGCAGAGGGGAGAGTGAAACAAAACGAGGCCAGAAGCCCTCCGAAGAGCCCAGCCCGGAGCATCCCGAGAGCAAAGACCATCTGACTACTGGTAGCTCCGGGAAGGAATTGGCAGAGCGCAATGAAATCGGTGTAGGCATCGTCATCAAGCCACTGACGCCTGCTCACAAATTCCTCCCTCAAGTAGCCCAGATGGGCTACCGGCCCTCCGAAGGAGATACAGCCGAGACGAAGGAACACGAGCGCAATCCCCCGGACGTTGCCCCGAGAGGAGGCCTCCCCGGTATTGATTGAGGCAATCGGAGGCATGAATCGTGGAAATACCCGAATATCCCGGGCCACCCCCGTTACCCCAGCCTACTCCTCTCCCTTGCTGAGCTTGGTAAGAACGCTCAGATCTTCGAGCGTCGAGGTGTCTCCCGTGAGGGACTGCCCTCCGGCTATCTGCTTGAGGAGACGACGCATGATCTTACCAGAGCGGGTCTTAGGAAGCGTCTCGGCAAAGCGAATCTCGTCTGGCTTGGCGATGGGACCGATTGAGTTGCCCACATGGTTACGGAGTTCTTTCTTCAGGGCCTCGCTGGGCTTGTGTCCCTCACGCAGGGTAACAAAAGCGACAATCCCCTGCCCCTTGATCTCGTCCGGACGACCGACGACGGCAGCTTCCGCCACAGAGGGATGACTGACGATGGCACTCTCGAGTTCGGCGGTGCCAAGGCGATGACCGGCAACGTTGAGCACGTCGTCGATGCGACCGACGATCCAGAAATTTCCCTGCTTGTCACGACGGGCGCCGTCCCCGGTGAAATAGGCTCCCTTGATCTCGGTCCAATACTGCTGACGGTAGCGGGTCTTGTCACCCCAGATGCCGCGGAGCATGGATGGCCAAGGCTTGCGGATGACGAGTTTACCTCCCTGGCCGTGGGGTACTTCCTTACCATTGTCGTCGACGATGGCGGCATCGATCCCGAAGAACGGAAGCGTTGCAGTTCCAGGCTTGCAGGGTGTGGCGCCGGGCAACGGTGCAATCATGTGTGCTCCGGTCTCGGTCTGCCACCAGGTGTCGACGATCGGGCACTTCTCATGGCCAATGTGCTTGTTAAACCACATCCAGGCCTCGGGATTGATCGGTTCACCAACGGTGCCAAGCAGGCGGAGGGATGAGAGGTCATGCTTTGCCGGGTGCTCGTCACCCCACTTCATGAAGGCCCGAATAGCCGTCGGGGCGGTGTAAAAAATGGTGATGCCGTAGTCGGCAATGAGCTTCCAGAACCGGTCGGGCTCGGGCCAGTTCGGCGCTCCCTCGTACATGAAGCAGGTGGCTCCGTTGGAGAGAGGTCCGTACACCAGGTAGCTGTGACCGGTAATCCAGCCAATGTCGGCGGTGCACCAGTAGACATCTTCCTCGCGAAGGTCGAAGACATACTTGGTGGTGGCGTAGGTGCCGACAAGGTAGCCACCGGTGGTGTGGAGGATTCCCTTCGGTTTGCCAGTCGATCCACTGGTGTAGAGGATGAAGAGGGGGTGCTCGCTATCGAGATGCTCGGCAGGGCAGTGGGCCGAGACATACTCCATCTCGCGGTGCCACCAGACATCGCGTCCCTCCTCGATGTGGATTTCGCTGTTGGCGCGACGGAAGACGATGACGCTCTTCACCGAAGTGTCTCCCTCAAGCGCGTGATCAACATTCTGCTTGAGGGTGACAAACTGGCCACGGCGATAGCCGCCATCGGCTGTGACGATCACCCTGGCTCCGGAATCGGCCAGACGGTCCTTAATACTGTCGGCACTGAAGCCGCCGAAGACGACGCAATGCACGGCCCCGATGCGGGCGCAGGCAAGCATCGCGATGGAAGCCTCGGGGATTAGCGGCATGTAGATAAGGACGCGGTCCCCTTTCTTGACGCCATTGCGCTTGAGCACATTGGCAAACTTGCAAACCTCGCGGTGAAGCTGATGGTAGGTAATAACTTTTTTTTCACCTGGCTCCCCCTCCCAGATGATGGCGGCCTTGTTGGCGCGCGGGGTTTCGAGGTGTCGGTCGAGGCAGTTTTGGGAGGCGTTCAGTTTCGCCCCGACGAACCACTTGGCATAAGGGAGCTTCCAATCGAGGACCTTGGTCCACTTCTTGAGCCAGTGGAGTTCCTTGGCCTCACGACCCCAGAACTTATCGGGGCTCTTCACCGACTCGGCATGGAGTTTCTTGTACTCGGCCATGCTCTTGACGCGGGCCTTTTTGGAG
>Ga0208497_1000661_pt1 | contig 14804 bp, 16 predicted proteins | sample CryBogCBE25Aug07_FD_184555 | JGI IMG/M metagenome (GOLD analysis project Ga0208497, IMG submission 184555) | Freshwater microbial communities from Crystal Bog, Wisconsin, USA - CBE25Aug07 (SPAdes) | ecosystem: Environmental > Aquatic > Freshwater > Lake | place: Crystal Bog, Wisconsin, USA...
GATGGTCGGCGGTCGCTTCGTGGCGCCCGTCGCGCTCCTGGCCATCGCGGCGACGGTGCGCTCCGCGTCGCACGGTTCGTGGCCGTCTTTTCTCCCGCGCCCGCGATTCGCCGGCGTGGTGACTCTCACTCTTCTCGCGGCATCTTTCTTGCCGGTGGCGGCCAACCTGCACCCCGTCACCAAGATTCATGGTGTCAATGACGCTCAATTGCTGGAAGTGGGCGGCCACCGATTCTTCTCACACTGGTGGGTGGAACTCGAGCGTGCGACGCGTTGCCTACCCCCTCACCGTGTGGTGGCAACCAGTGAAGTGGGGTACTTGGGTTTTGAACGCCTGGACCTCACCATCGTGGATGTCCGAGGACTCAACGACATGGCTATCGCCAAGTCGGCGCTGTCGCGGTATAAATCGTTCTTTGGAGTTGCCGATCCCTTCTGGTCATTCCCTCGAGACGCCGTGGGCCGGGTGCTCATTACTCGCCACCCCGATCTCATCATCGAGATTGATGGTTGGCCGTTCACCCACGCCCTGGGCGGGACGTACCGACGGATTCGCTCGGTGGGATCAGGGGGACCGCTGTACAACTTCTACGTACCCGTGCATGCCCCCGCGCCGCGGTGCGTGATGAATTATCACTTTCGACGAGCGCAGTAATAGTTAGGCGCGGTGCAATACCGTCGCCGCCACGAGCGCCGTACGAAACAGTGACTCGCGGTGATCGACCGCCTGATCCCAGTGGCGTGAATCCCATTGCTCACCGGCGAGTGAGTCACCGGCATACAGGTATTGCCCAAAGCGAAGACCGTGAAAACGCGCCACGGCGATGAACGCGGACGATTCCATGTCCACCATGGAGCAGCCCTCGGCGATGCGGCGATTCACGCGGCTACGCGTCTCTCGAAAGAGGCCGTCAGTGGTCCAGGTGCGTCCCGTGAAGTAGGGGGTGCCGCGTTCGTCGAGCACATTCTTCAAGATCTCGACCGCAATGGGATCCACGGACAAGGTCCGTGACGGGGCGGCGTAGTGAAGGCTGGTGCCCTCATCGCGCAGTGCACTGTCGACCACCATGACGCGCCCCAGAGCCAAATCCTCGACCAAGGCACCCGCGCCGCCGCAGGCCACCACGCTGCGAACGCCGAGGGCGACCGCTTCTTCGAGGAAGCCGGCGGCCAGTGGCGCGCCCACCCCCGGGTGGATAACGGTCACCGGTTCGCCACTCAGCTCGGTGACGTAGACGGGGTTGATGCCAATTTCGGAGCGCATCTGATAGACGACACGCAGATCGCCGCTGGCGACGAGCCGATCAATCACGTCGTGAAAGAAACACAGAACGACTTGTGGCGGAATGTCAATGGGGGAGTGGAACTGGCGCGCCGAAAAGACCGGCTCTTCGCCCAGGTCATCTTCAAAGAGGGGGTAGATCTCGCTCACGCGGTGCCGAGGGTGGCCGATAGAAGGGGGGCAATGGTGGGCAGAACGTTGCCGTCGCCTCGCACCTTGAGCAGTCCCAGCTCAATGGCTCGCGCGGCCGTCATCGAGCCAGTGGCGAGCTGCGACGCGGTGTCGGACGCCAGGGTGATGAGGACATCGGCCATGAGGTGGTCGCCTAATTCCAATCGAGCACCCTGCGCATCACAGGTAAGCGTCACGGCGCTGTGGCCCGAACTCGGGGCGTCGGTGAGGATGAACGAGACGCGAATGGTCTCCGGAAATGCAGAACCCCGCGTGGCGAGCCGCGCATTGCGCTCCTCGATCCACGCGGGGTTCAAAAAGTCGGACACTACGGTGCCGGCTGCACAGCCGCTTCCGCGGAGCTGCGCTTGTCCTTGCGACGAATCGCACGGCCCAGCCAGGCGACCGGGTCGTAGTGGGCGTCCACCACACGCTCCTTGAGCGGGATGATGGCGTTGTCGGTGATGTGGATGTGCTCGGGGCAGACCTCGGTGCAGCACTTGGTGATGTTGCAGTAACCGAGACCCATCTCCTCGCGCACCAGGTCGCGACGGTCGTTGGTGTCCAGCGGGTGCATTTCCAGTTCGGCGTAGCGAATGAAAAAGCGCGGTCCCGCGTAGTTGACCTTGTTCTCTTCGTGGTCGCGGATCACGTGGCAGACGTCCTGGCACATGAAGCACTCGATGCACTTACGGAACTCCTGGCCGCGCTCCACGTCTTCCTGGAACATCCGGTAACCGCCCTCGGGCATCTCCGGCGGCAACAGCGCCGGCACTCGCTCGGCCATCGCGTAGTTAAACGAGACGTCGGTGACGAGGTCACGGATGATGGGGAAGGTGCGCATGGGGGTCACCGTGATGGCACCCTCGGGCAGCGTGTCGAGACGCGTCATGCACATGAGGCGGGGCTTGCCGTTGATTTCGACGGCGCACGAGCCGCACTTACCGGCCTTGCAGTTCCAGCGACACGCCAGGTCGGGCGCCTCGGTGGCCTGAATGCGGTGGATGACGTCGAGAACGACTTCACCGTCGTTCTTCTCTAGCTCAAACTGCTGGAAGTCGCCGCCGTTGGCGTCGCCTCGCCAGACTCGCATCGTGACAGTGGACATTTAGTTCGCCTCCTCGAGGATTGCCTTGAGTTCCGCGGGCATTTCGAGCAGGCTCGAACGCTCCGTGCTGATGCTGCTCTGCCAGGTGCCGCCTTGGGTCATCTGGTGGGCCAAATTGAACTTGCCAAACTCGGCGTCGGTCTTCGGGAAGTCGTCGCGGGTGTGACCGCCACGAGACTCCTTGCGCTCCATGGCACCGCGCGTCGTGGTGCGCGACACGGTGATCATCGAGGGAAGGTCGGTCGCCAGGTTCCAGCCCGGGTTGTACGCACGGCCGCCGGACACCTTGATGTTGGCGACGCGCTCGGCAAACTTGTCGAGCTCCGCGTTCGCGAACTCGAGCTCCGAGCCGGTACGAATGATGCCGACGTTGGCCTGCATCATTTCCTGCAGGTCGCGCTGGATGTCGTAGGGGTTCTCACCGGTCTCACGCTCGAAGGGCGCGAGGGCTTCGGCAATGGCCGCTTCCACTTCCGCACGGTCGAGGTCGTTGGAGCCCTGGAAGCCCTCGACGTAGTCGGCGGCGCCTTCACCGGCGCGCTTACCGAACACGATGAGGTCCGACAGCGAGTTACCACCGAGGCGGTTCGCGCCGTGCATACCACCGGCAACTTCACCCGCGGCAAACAGACCGGCGACCGCGGTGGCGGCCGTCTCGGCGTCGACCTGCACGCCACCCATGATGTAGTGACAGGTGGGTCCGATTTCCATGGCTTCCTTGGTGATGTCCACGCCCGCCAGTTCCATGAACTGGTGGTACATCGACGGCAGACGACGACGGATGAACTCCGGCGTACGACGCGAGCCGATGTCGAGGAACACGCCACCATGCGGGCTGCCGCGACCGGCCTTGACTTCGGCGTTGATCGCGCGCGCGACTTCGTCACGCGGGAGCAGTTCTGGCGGACGGCGGCCCGCGGCGTGGTCGTCGTACCAGCGGTCGGCCTCGGCCTCGCTGTCGGCGGTCTCCGCGCGGAACATGTCGGCGACGTAGTTGAACATGAAGCGCTCGCCGTTGCTGTTACGCAGCACACCACCGTCACCACGCACACCTTCGGTCACGAGCAGGCCGCGCACGGAGAGCGGCCACACCATGCCGGTGGGGTGGAACTGGATGCATTCCATGTCGATGAGCTTCGCGCCGGCCCACAGCGCCATCGCGTGGCCGTCGCCGGTGCCTTCCCAGGAATTCGAGGTGAACTTCCAGGACTTACCGGCACCACCGGTGGCCAAAATCACGGCCTTGGCCGAGAAGGTGACGAACTCGCCGTTGGCGCGCCAGTAGGCCACGCAACCGGCAATGCGGCCACTGGCGTCGTGGACCAGCTGCAGCACCTTGCACTCCATGAACACGTCGGTGCCCATGGACACGACCTTTTGCTGCAGGGTGCGGATCAGTTCGAGACCGGTGCGGTCACCGACGTGCGCGAGGCGCGCGTAGCGGTGGCCACCAAAGTCACGCTGGAGAATCTTGCCGTCCTTGGTGCGGTCAAAGAGCGCACCCCACTGCTCGAGCTCCCAGACGCGCTGCGGCGCTTCCTTGGCGTGCAATTCCGCCATGCGGTAGTTGTTGAGGTACTTGCCACCACGCATGGTGTCGCGGAAGTGGACCTTCCAGTTGTCTTCGGGGTAGACGTTGCCCATGGCGGCGGCCATGCCACCTTCGGCCATGACCGTGTGGGCCTTACCGAGGAGCGACTTGGTAATGATGCCGACCTTAAGGCCGCGCTGCTTGGCCTCGATGGCCGCGCGCAGTCCGGCGCCACCGGCACCGATGATCAAGACGTCGTATTCGTGGTGTTCGTAGTTCGTAGTCACAGAAGTGCTCGTTTCCTAATTAGAAGAGTCGAATGTCGCGGATGGCGCCGGAGGCAACGAGGCGGACGTACACGTCCGTCAGGGCGACCACAAACAGCGAGGCCCAGGCGAAGTTCATGTGACGAGCGTTGAGCGGCGTCAGGAACTTCCAGAGGCGGTGACGGATCGGGTGCTGGCTGAAGCTCTTGACCTGGCCACCACAGAGGTGACGACAGGCGTGGCACGACAGCGAGTACAGCCACAGCAAGGTGGCGTTCAGGGTCAGCACCAGCGAACCGATGGTGACGCCCCAGCCGAGTCCCGGCTGGTGGTACGCGCGGAAGGCGTCGTAGGTCAATAGGCCGTTGAAGACCAAACCGGCGTAGAAGAAGTAGCGGTGCACGTTCTGGATGACCAGCGGGAAGCGGGTCTCACCGGTGTACTTGCCGTGCGCGTCCGCGACACCACACGCCGGCGGAGCCCACCAGAACGCGCGGTAGTACGAGCGGCGGTAGTAGTAGCAGGTCATGCGGAATCCCAGGGGGAAGAGCAAGATCAGCAGCGCCGGCGACCAGGTCCAGCCGTGGATCGCGAACAGCGACGACGAGCCGGGGGTGCAGTTAGCCGAGAGGCAGGGTGAGTAGAACGGACTAATGAGGTCGCGCTGCAGTGCGGCACCCACGTAGTAGTTCTTGTTCTGGAACGCGGCCCAGGTCGAGTAGATCACGAATGAGATCAGAATCGACATGGTCACGACCGGCTGTAACCACCAGCGGTCAGTGCGCAGCGTGGATACATCGGGGCCACCGCGGGTACCACCGAGGGTTACCTTCGTGGAATTCTCTACTGCCGTCACGGCTTCTCCTTAGAGTCGAATGCCTACTTATGTGGGGGTCTGACGACCGTCGCCCATCATAGGACTGTTACCGACGGGTAATACCGACCCCGCCCTCGTCACAGGCGACCTCTATCGTGGGTGTATGAGTCACCCCCTCGCCCCCGCCCACCTGCCGCGCACCCTCGGTGATTTGCGAGCCTCCGGATGGACTTCCGAGCCCATTCGCCAGGAAATTCGTCGCAATTTAGAAGCGCGCCTCGTAGCGGGCCAGCCCCTGGTTCTCGGGGTGGATGGTTACGAGGACACGGTCTTGCCCCAACTCGAGACGGCACTCATCGCCGGCCACGACATCATCCTGCTGGGTGAGCGTGGCCAAGCCAAGACCCGCCTGATCCGCTCGCTGACCGAACTGCTCGACGAGTGGATCCCCGTGGTGGCCGGATCAGAAGTGCGCGACGACCCCTACGCCCCCATCTCGGCCTTCGGTCGCGCGCAGGTGGCCGAGTTTGGCGACGAGGCACCGATTGACTGGATTCACCGCAGCCGACGCTTCGCGGAAAAGTTGGCCTCTCCCGACACTTCCATGGCCGACCTCATTGGTGAAGTCGACCCCATTCGCGTCGCGGCGGGTCTCTACCTCGACGACGAGCGCGCCCTCACCTACGGCCTGGTGCCGAAGTCGAACCGCGGCATCTTCGCGATCAACGAACTGCCCGACCTCGCCGAGCGCATCCAGGTGGGACTTCTCAACGTGCTCGAAGAACGCGACGTGCAAATTCGTGGCCAGTTAGTTCGCCTCGACCTCGACGTGCTCGTCGTGGCGACGGCTAACCCCGAGGACTACACCAACCGTGGACGGTTGATTACGCCACTCAAGGACCGATTCGGCAGTCAGATCCGCACTCACTATCCGCCCACGGTGGAGATCGAAGTGGGCATCATGCGCCAAGAAGCGCGACTGCCCGAGGTGCCCGGCACCATGGAGATTCCGTGGTTCATCGAGGACATCGTGGCGCGCGTCAGTCACCTGGCTCGCTCGTCCAACGTGATTAACCAGCGTTCGGGTGTGTCGGTGCGTCTATCCATCGCGAACTACGAGACCGTGGTGGCCAATGCGGTGCGTCGCAGCCTGCGCAGTGGCGAGATGCACGTCGTGCCGCGCGTGAGTGACCTCGCCGCCGTGGTGCAATCCACGCAGGGCAAGGTGGAGCTCGACGTGGTCGACGACACGCCCATTGAAAGCCTCATCGCGAGTCTCGTGGGCTTGGCCGTGCGCCAGAGCTTTGCCGAAAATGTGGTGCTGGCCGAAGTGGCCGAGATTCTCGCGGCCTTCGAATCGGGGGCCGCCGTCAATGTCGGCGAGGACCGTCGCAACGAGGACTACGCCGCGATTGCTGAGCTCATCCCGGACTTGGCCGGCCCGATTGATCGACTGGTCGGCGACGACGCGTCGGCGGGCATGCGCGCCTCGGCCATTGAATTCATCCTCGAAGGCCTCTACGTCACCAAGCGCTTGGGCAAGGACTCCTCGGGCGCGCGCGCCCTCTACCGAGCTCGTCATCGATAGTGCCCGTTAATTACTCCTTCCGAGCGCGCGGGGACGGTGACGACGACGGCGATTTTGATGCCGAGTGGTTGCTCGACCAAATTGCCGAGGACCTCATGGAATATGGGGACCTGCAGTCGGCCATTGACCGACTGCTCGCCGAAGGATTCACCACGCCCGACGGTGAACACATCGATGGCCTCTACGACTTGATGGAGAAGTTGCGCGATCGTCGTCGCGAGCTCGAACAAGAAGCCGACCCCTCGGGTCGCTTAGCGCAGTATCGAGAGAAGATGGCGGAGATCGAGGCCATGGAAGACGCGGCCCTCTCCGACATGGAGCAACTGGCCGAGACCATGGATGACCCGCGCGCCGCGGACGTCACGCGTGAGTCCGTCGCGCAACGTCGACTGCAACGCGAATTCATGCCCCTTGACACCGGTGAGCGTATCTCGGCTCTACGTGACTACGAATTCGTGAGTCACGACGCCCAGCGCGCCTTTGACGAGATGCTCGCGCAGCTGCGCGAGGAAGTTCTCTCGAGCTACTTCGAGCAGGCGAAAGACTTCGCCTCGGGCCAAGACCCCGAGGCGCTCGAACGCATGCGCCTCATGATGGACACCTTGAGCCAGATGCTCGAACAGCAGCAACGCGGCGAAGAACTCGATCCCACCTTCGAGCAGTTCATGGCCGACTTCGGCGACTTCTTCCCCGGTGCCGAGTCACTCGAGGACGTGGTGCGCATATTGGCCGAGCGTGCGGCCGCGGCCGAAGCGATGTTCAACTCCCTCTCGGCCGAGCAACAAGCCGAACTGCGCAGTTTGTTCAGCCAGACCTTTGGCGACATGAACCTCCAATTCTCCCTCTCGCGTTTGGTCGCCAATCTGCGTCAGATGACCCCCGACCTCGATTGGAATGACTCCGCGCGTTTTCGCGGTCAAGGCCGTGGCGGCTTTAACCAGGCCGCCTCGGTGGCCGAGGAAATGGCGGCTCTGTCGCGTCTCGAAGAATTCATCGGTCAAAGTGCGCCGTCGCGCGGTCTGCCCGAAATCGATATCGATGAAGTGCGTCGTCATCTCGGGCCCGATGCGGCCGCGGCTGCCGAAAAGTTGCAAAAGGCGGCTCAGGCACTGCGCGAGTCACGCTTCGTCGACGAGCGACGCGGAACCATGGAACTATCCGCCGCGGGCGTGCGACAAATTGGGTCGGCCGCGCTTCGCGAGCTCTTCGCGCAACTACGACGTGCGCCCCTCACGGGATCTCACCGTCACGCGTCCACCTCTCGCGGTCATGACCGCGAAGAAACAAGTCGCCCGTATGAACCGGGTGAACCTTTCAACTTGCACTTGCCTCATACCTTGCGAAACGCCGTGCTGCGCCAGGGTGTGGGCACGCCGGTTCGCTTGTTGCCGGAGGACTTTGTTGTCGAGGAGCACGAGACGCAGACCCGCTCGGCCACGGTGATTGCGGTGGACTTGTCCCTGTCGATGGCGATGCGTCACAACCTCGCGCCGGCCAAGAAGATGGTGCTCGCTCTCAGCCAGCTCATTCACTCGGCCTACCCCCGTGATTTTCTCAAAATCGTGGGCTTCGGTGAAGTGGCGGACGAGATTCGCCTGGCCGATGTGCCCTCTCTCTATATCGATCACCAATACGGCACCAACTTGCAGCACGCCTTGGCGCTCTCGCGTCACCTCATGCGCGATGAGCGTGGTGACAAGCAGATCATCGTGGTCACCGACGGCGAACCGACGGCTCACCTCATGGACGGGGGAGTGCCCTTCTTCTCCTATCCGCCGGCGCCGGAGACCTTGCACCTCACGATGGCCGAGGTTCTGCGCTGCACGCGGGCCAAGATCACCATCAATTTGTTCGCCCTCGACATCGAACGAACGCACTTTCCCTTCGTGGAACAGATCGCGAAAATCAACGGTGGGCGGGTTTTCTATACCGATCGCGACAATTTAGGGAAGTTTGTCGTGGATGATTTTGTCCGAAACCGTTCCTGACCAGGCTTTTCCTCCATTTGCTTTATTGCCCCATATAGGGCCAGAATGACACGGTTGTAATTACATCGATGGGGATCAGCGGAGAGCCTCATCGGGAAGGACATCATGGAAGTCGTTAACTTGCTGGGGGGCTTGGAAGACCGAGGTTGGCAGGCTCGTGCAAACTGCATGGGCGTGGACCCGGATCTCTTCTTTCCGGAGCGTGGAGCCTCCACGCGTGAAGCCAAGGAAGTGTGCCGAGGCTGCGTCGTTCGCGACGAGTGCCTCGAATACGCCTTGGAAAATGGCGAGAAGTTTGGTATTTGGGGCGGAATGAGCGAGCGCGAGCGTCGTCGCCTGCGCCGTGCCCGTGCCGTCGAGCGCAAGGCCAGCGCCGCGAGCTAAAGCCGTGACTCGATGGTCGCCTCGGGCGATACGTCGAGTTCAGCCCACCGTGACCGGTCGATGCGCTGAAGAACGCCCTGGGGGATAAGTCCCACTCGTTCGCAGCGCACGACCTGGTCGCCGTGGCGTGCCCGCACCGCGTCAAGAACGTGGTCGGGGCCCTGTGCCTCAGGGTTAATGAGGTTGCAACTGAGCTGGGTGAGCTCGCCATACGGCAGCCCCAGCGTGCGCAGGTGCTGACCACGAAGCGAGGTGGCCAGCGCCACCGTCTGATCGAGCGTGAGGCCCCGCAGCCAGATATTCCAGGCCATGAGAATGGGCCGGACCCCCACCGCGACCGCACCTGAGCGGGGATCACCCGGCCAGGGGCCGTAATCGGGAGTTCGGGCTCGTCGATAGTCGCGCCGCAACGCGGGGAGGGTTCTTTCGGGGCCGTAGAGGTAGGTCGGCAGGCCGAGTTCGTAGCCAAGCCACCTCGCCGTGTCGTCGCGCAGGAGGTGGGCTCGCGGCTGCTGCGCGTCGCTCAGTGCCACGAAGGGCACCACATCTAACACACCGATACGCGGATGGATTCCTTCATGTTCGCGAAGGTCAAGTAAATCGACGCTGCGCCGCGCGAGGGCGCGCACATCACGACGTAGGTCTTTCTCGTCGTTAATCAGCGTGAGCACGCTGCGATGGTGAATCGCGTCGTGGTGCACGTCGCGTAGCGAAGGCCCGGCCGCCGACGCGAGTTGTTTGATGGTGGCGAGGTCGCGTCCCTCTGAGACATTGACCACGCACTCGATCACGAGGGCAATTTAGGCGCTGGTGACGTTGAATCCCCGGCGACGAGCCCGCGCGATGCGACGACGCTCACGCTCGCTCTTACCGCCCCAGACACCGTGATCAACGTGGTTGTCGATCGCGTAGTCGAGGCACGCGGCCTGCACCGGGCACTGGGCACAGATCTTCTGGGCGCGAATCACACCCACACCATCAACCGGGAAAAAGGTCGCAGCTGCGTAGTCGCGACACTTACCGTCGGCCATCCACTCTGCACTCATGATTTCTCCTTTATTGCTGGTACTGCGCCTGACGTTAGGACTCATGTCCGGAAATTGGCATTCGCGTCGAGTGAATGTCTTCACAAGTCGAGAATTCAATTTCTCCCACGAGTTTGGTGGAAAGTCCGTTCTCGGAGAAGGGCGGCAACAGGGACCAAAGTCCCTTTTTGACCCAGAGGCTGTCGCGGGCCATAACGAAAAATCCCCCCGCTCGGTGACGAGTCACCGAGCGGGGGGAGTCGTTTTAGAGCGACTAGCAGTTATTCGACGCCGTCACGTACACCACGTTGCCGTTGGAGAAGTGGGCCGTGGTGGTGGCCGAGGAGCCGCTGTCCAAGGTCAAGAGGAGACCCGGGCCGGCCACGTTGGTGGCGGTGTAATTGGTCTCGACGTCGCTGAGTGAGGGGGCGGTGCTCCATAGCTGCATGTAGCACGCAGTTTGCGTCGCGCTGACATCCAAGGTCGAGTTAGCGCTACTAAGGAAGAGCGCCTTGCTCGACGCGGGGGCAATGGTTTCCGTGCCCGCGTCATAGACCGCGCAGTTCGAGGGAGACGCGCCGTGTTCGCAGATGGTGAAGCTCTCCGGAGAAGGCAAATTGTCTAGGGAAGTGTTGTTGGCCTGACCCACGAAAACGAGCACGAGGGGTCCCGCCGCCGTCGTGGTGGTCACCGGCGCGGCCGACGTGGTCGTCGTCGGGCACGCCGCACTCGCGGGCTTCGCGGTCGACTGAGAGAACAAGAAGCCACTGGCCCCAATGATCAAGGCGAGGGCCAGCATGCGGGCCTTGCCGCTGCGCACCAACGCCACGCCGGCGGCGATGGCAACGACCGAGATGGCGATAAGAAGGAAAGTGTTGCTGCCAGTACTGGCGAGACAATCGGTGGCCACGGAGAACTCCTTAACGAGGGGGTAGGCCTAGCGAGGCTACCAAGCAAGCTCCCCGATTTCGGTCAAAAGCCGTCGGTGGCGCGTCGGCGTGGGCAACGTCGGTGCGGTGAGGTAAATTGCATTACCGCACTTGAGCGATTAATTCCGAGGAGTACCCATGACCCAGGTTCCGACCACTGAGACCACCGTTCTCGAGCCCGTCGGTCACATCCAGGTGGTGTACCTCGGACCGGTCGCGCCCCACTGGGAGTGCCGCATGATTTTCGGTGAGCCCGAGCAAATTCAGGACTTCGTCGACCGCGTCGACGCGCGCCTGCGCCTCTTGCCGCCGCACGACCCGCAGTTCCGTCGCAATCGCGACCGCGTGAACCGCGACGCTGAGCGCGAGCAGCTGCAGGTCGACTGGATTTTGGGCTACGACGAAGAAGTCGCCAACTAGGCAAACGGCGAATTGCTGACGCGCTGCCACCACGCGGCAACGTCACTGCACTCACTACTCAGCGGCGCACCGTCGACGCGACGGAGCGCGACGAAGGCATCGGCGCCGAGGTCGCGCACGACTTGCGCGAACGTCCACCCGGCCTCGCTGACTGTCATGGACAGGCCGAAGATTGCGGCGCCGCCGATGGACGATCGACCCAGGCTCTCGGGGGAGCGGAAGTAGTCGCGCAGCGCATTGCTCGGTCCGACGAACGACTCCGTGACCTGCAGGGCACCTTCGACGAGAGTGGCGTAGAGGACCTCGGCGACGTCACTGACGCGATGCATGGCGGCCGTCGGCTCACCCGCATCAATTCCCGCCAACAATTCTTCGGGGTTGCTGAGCGCCGACATGTCCCCGCCCTGCAACGAGTCAGTCAATCGACCCATGAGGTCGCCTTGCACCGCGAGGGCGTCGCGAGTGGCATCAGCCAGCAGGGCAGTCACCGACAGGGACAAACCCGTGTCCGCCAGCAGCCAACGACTCAGAAGTTCGCGAGCGGTGGCAAAGATGATCACGCTGTCGATGGGGAGGTTGAGCTCGCTCGCGACGCGGGCGACCGCCGCCAGATGCAGGTGCGCCCGACCCTCGGCGAGGCGCGGCAGGGGAAGTTCCGCACAACTTGCCGCATCGGCCGAGAAGTGCCCGATGGCCGAGCCCACTTGAAATCCCAAAAAGAGGGGCCCCATGGTGGCGAGAAGTCGGGAGACCAATTCGTTGCCCGCCAATTCGGCCGGCAGGTCGGGCGTGACCGCGTCGGGGGAGATCAGCGGGCGCCACTCGGCCAAGGTGTCCGTCACTAGTTGCGAACGCGTTACCGCCGTGACCGGCCCCGCAGCGCCCCCACCGACCAGCTCGTCGAGGCGTCGACCGACCAAGTCGCTCACGTCATCGAGACGTTGACGAAGCAAGGGGTCAACATTGACGTCGCCGCCATCGGTGGTGGCCACGTTCATGGCCAATTGCTGGGCGGTCTGCCACCAGGCGTCGGGGCCTTGCTGGCCCACCAGGCGAAAGATGTCTTCAAACATGCCGTCAAAGGGGCTGCTCATAATCCACACCCTACGGTTGCTCGACGCGTGATCAGCGTCCCGGCGCGCACCACGTTCACGCTCAGAAGTTGTCGACCAGGGGTGACGTAGAGCTGGGCGAGGAGATCGTTGGCGTCATTGACGACGTGCCCGTTGAGGCTTTGGATAACGTCACCGTCTCGCAGTAGCGACGACTGCTGCGCGGCCACCACCAGCGCGCCGCCGCCCGAGGCGGTCTCGATGACGACACCGAGGTGGGCGCGACAGGTGTGCGAACCCTGCCAGAGATTCGACGCCGCCACCGCGTACGACGCGGATAGCCAATGGTTAGTGCTGTTCAAGATGCCCACAATGGCGCCCGTCGCGTCCACCGCAATGGTGCCAATTCGCCCACTGAGGGCGGGGTTGGCGTTGGTTTGGAAGTAGGTAGTCCTACCGGTCACCACGGTGGTGACGGGGTCGCCCATCAAGGTGGGTGCCACATTGAAGGCTCCCGCACTCAGACCGAGCGAGGGGGTGAGCGCCGTGACGACCGCGTCGTCGGGCAAGGGGTCAATATGCGTGGGGGGCTGTGCGGGCGACAGGGCGAGAAAGGTGAGGCCCAGCGACGCATCCTTGCCGAGATAGTGCACCGTGATCGGCCGGCCCTGGCGTGATGCCGCCATCGATCCGCGAGCGGACAGGGGAGATGTGGTGATGGCCTCACGGCCATTGGCGAGAACGATGGCCGCAGCGCTGGCGCGCTGGCCCGTGAGCGCATCGACGGCCACCACTTGGACGGTCCCGCTCGCGGCGACGCGGGCGTTGGCGGGCAGGCCCTCGAGTGAGCGACTAGATGCCAAGAGCGGTGAGATGGTAACGGGGGGCGGCCTTACCGAGACCAGCGCCGCGACGCCCGCCGCCCCGAGGAAGAGCGCGAGGGCGCACAGGAGGAGAGGCAGTTTCTTGCCTAAGGGGGGAAGGGAGAAGTGGATGAGCGAATCGAAGCGCCCCAGCTCGGCCGGGTGCATCCACCCGCGATCATCGGGGTCGGGCATCGCGCCGTGACGAGGCTCTCGGCCACCAATTCCCATAGCAAATAAGGCTAGTGAGAGACGGGGGCCAGCGGTAGGTCGCCCTAGGCTCTGCAATATGGCCATTTCCCGCATTGAGGCGAATCACGACGTCGCCCTCGACGTGGGAACGAACTACACCCGTATCGCGACTCGAGAAGAGGGTTTGCTCGTCGAAGAGCCCTCGGTGGTCGCCATTGACACCCGCAACGGCGAGGTGGTGGCGGTGGGTCGATCCGCGCAAGAGGCGGTGTCATCCTTCGCCCGCCACGTGGTGGCCTATCGGCCCATGGTGTCGGGCGCCACGGTGGATTTTGACGTGACGGCTCGCCTCATTCGCTCGCTGGTGGACCGCTCCGGACTACGGGGTTTTTCGCGCGCGAAGGTCATCATGGGCGTCCCCGCTCACGCCACCTCCATTGAGCGACGTGCGCTTCGACAGGCCGCCATGCAGGCGGGTGCCAGCGACGCCACCCTTATCGAATCACCCATTGCGGCCGCGGTGGGTCTGGGCTTGCCCGTGGCCGAACCCGTGGCCTCCGCCATCATCACCCTGGGTGCCGGCTCGTCGGAAGCGTCAGTGATTTCCCTCGGCGGAATTGTGAGTCGACGCTCCATTCGACTCGGCGGTAACACCATCGACGAGAACATCGCCACCATCATTCGACAGCGCTTCGACGTGGTCGTGAGTCCGAGCACCGCGGAATGGATCAAGTACGAGTTGGCGTCGGCCACCGGTCGACCGCCCCGCGATTTCTTGTCCGTGCCCGCACGCAGCATCAAAGACGGTGAGCCGGTGCAGATTGAAGTGTCGGCCCAGCTCATCGCCCCGGTCGTCAGCGACGTGGTTGCCCAGACCGTGCGTATGGCCACAGAAGCGCTCGGTGAAGCGCCGCCGGACCTGGTGCACGACGTCTTGCTGCACGGTGTTGCCGTTGTGGGTGGCCACGCCAACCTTCGCGATAGTGCGGCGGTGTTTGAACACGAGCTCGGCGCGCGCATCGTGACCGTCGAGGACACGCAGCGAGTGGTGATCGACGGTCTGCGCCTGTGTCTGCGCGAAACCAGCGGCTTTCGTCGCTTTGTGCGAACCGCCGAGGCTTAATCGTCGCGCAGCAGCAATTCGGCGGAACTGCGCGTCTGCCAGTCCAAATCGTCCCGCGCCCGCAA
>Ga0208497_1000665_pt1 | contig 14757 bp, 25 predicted proteins | sample CryBogCBE25Aug07_FD_184555 | JGI IMG/M metagenome (GOLD analysis project Ga0208497, IMG submission 184555) | Freshwater microbial communities from Crystal Bog, Wisconsin, USA - CBE25Aug07 (SPAdes) | ecosystem: Environmental > Aquatic > Freshwater > Lake | place: Crystal Bog, Wisconsin, USA...
CAAGGGATATAGGTTGGTTCCTATAACCGAGTTAAAATCAACAATGGACCACCGGGGGTGCAGAGCATTGTTAGTAAGCACTAACATAGGTTTTCCGGTTGGTTGACCTAAAATTCCTTTTTGTAGTATAATAAACTATTATTAACAATACAGGAGTTATCGTGGCTTCAAAAATCAGACTACGAGAAAAAGCTACAGATGTAGCCAAACGGGTTCTTAAAGAACTCAAAGAAGAAGGCATGCTCACAGAAACTCAACTCAAAAAGTTTCAACACGCGGCCAAACATACTGCCTATAAATTTCCAAGATCTGAATTTGTTTCTGTTAAAACTCTCTGGATTGATTATGAGGTACAACGAGATGTTATTTTACAGCACATTCTGAATATCATTGCAAGATTTGATCCACGATTATGTCATCCGGCTAGTGCTTGCCAAATGATTGGTGAAGCTGAAGTCACCGTGTATGATGCACAACATCGAGTGATATCTTGTATTATTTTAGGGTTTGATAAAGTACCTGCTGCTATTGTGGAAACTGACGATGAGCAGTTTCCAAGTTATGCATTTGAACAGCAAAACCATTCTGGTACAGTAGGATTAACACCAGGAGATTTACATCGCAATGCTTTGGTTAGATTTAAAAAAGGTAGTAGAGAAAAAAATAATGTCAATGCCAGAGCATTACAAAATCAATTTGATTTATTGGGAATTGATTTAGAAAGTAAATCTGTTCGAGCAAGTGCCGCTAAAAAAGGCAATGGTGATTATTTCTTTAGCCATTTTAAATATGCTTACAAAGGTATTAAACTTGACGAGGATAGTGATAATCCAGGTAAGGCAGTATATGATATTTTAAATTCTATCATTACTGTTTTTCCAGACGACGAAGAAGTAGATCAAGGCTTGTTTATCGGTCTATGGGAACTTAAACGACTTATGGGCAATAAACCTGGTTTTAGAAAACGCGATGGATGGCCTGAAGATTGGATGATTCAAATATTAACTAAAGTTAAAGAACGGTTTCCAAGAAGTCATGTGGTGCATAGTAAAAGTAAAAAACAATGGATACACATTACTGCTACAGGTTGGACTGCTCCGAGAGCCATGAGCAATTTTATAAGAGAAATTTATGAAATGCAAGGCGGCGAACTTAACTTACCAACACATACAGTAGGTGGTAAAAAACTTAGCGTGGGTGTGTACCCTAATCAAAATCATCATAAAGATCTATTTCGTTTTGCTGATGAAGACAATATTGCAATTGACGAACAGGAGGTAGAAGAAGATGCAGACCTTGATTGAACGAATAGATGGTTTTGTGCCAGAAACATATACTGGAGTTACCCGTAACGACGATGCTTATCGTGAAACAGAACAGTATGAAAGAGAAATGATTGAGTTTTGTCTCAAATTATTGTCCAAAGCTACCCACGAACAACGGCATCGACTAATCCGTGATGATATTGATGATGCTTTACGCAGGTATCACGAGTATTGTATTGAACAAAATTCTACTGGAGCACATTATAGAGAAGTTGGTGCAACAAATACCGATTTTGAACATGTCATTCCAAATCGTATTATTCGTGGACTATTAATTGACGGGCGTATTACTGTTACCGAAGCTTTTAATGCTCCTACCTGTTATCTTAGCAAAGATAAACACAAAGAACTTGGTAGACTTGGTTGGGGTAAAAGTACTCCAAGCACCAAAGAATTTTGGCGCAGATATACACAGATATATTCAGATATCCAAATTGAAACCTGTGATGGCCATCCAGTTGATTTGAATAATTGGAATATTGAACAACATTATAAGTATTTTAAAATTAGTTGACAATAGCATATTATAAGTATTATAATACATAATGGCAAAATATTTAAACCCAGAAGTATTAAAAGAACTTGATGAATATCGAAAGCGTATCTTTGCAGACCGTGAAGAAATTTATCGTAAGCACAAAATTGATGTATTAGATACAGATACACTGAGTTCATTATCAGTCTACGAAATTGTCAGTCAATATGACAATGACTACAATATTAACTTTGCTAGAAATGGTGAAGATGCTAAATCAAACGATATACTAATTGAACAAAAATGTAGTCGGGTTGAAAAAAGAAAAAAATCTGGAACTTACCCGGATGCACTGTATCAGTTTCATGCTATGGGAGATTTAATATATCCTAGATATATCCTAGTAAGTCGGGACAAGACTACTTTGGCCTTGGTTCGTATGTACGATATCAGTCAGCCTGCTAATGTTACACTGGTACAAGATTACCTAATGAGCCAGCGCCAGGCATGGGAAGATCGATGTGCCATTGATAAAAAGTATATGAAGCGAGATGTTATTGGTATCCCTGAATCGGTGTTAACAGAAAATCTTGTAGTCACACAAAAATTAACAATTGATAACTGCACAGTTATTCGAGCCTGACATAAATACGTAATGCTATATACCGAAAAAGAATTTCTAAAACTTTTTAACTTTAACAAAACAATTAGTTTCGAAAACTTTAGTCAACAGTTGTCGGTGCTTAATGGTAGTGATACCTCTGGTAACTTTGTTGTACGCAGTGATCTAGATACCTTTGTTGACCGTGTAGCTAAAAAAGATAATCGTAAAAGTCGATTAGATCTTTACAAGAGAAAATTATACAAGATGCTAGTCACAGAACCTGAAGTGGCACTAGCTGAGTGGTTTAATCGTACAGCCGCAATTACCGAAGATCTTGATCACTATTTCCAAATCCCAAATGCTAACATATTAGAAGGCAACACCTTTGCCGGGCGCACTAACAGCAAGTACGGGCGTATCTGTAAAAATATTAATTTTGAAAAGTTCTTTAATACCCGTAAGTTATATAGTAACGATTTTGAATATACCTTTGGGTTAATGAAGGCAATGTTTGAAGATTTTAAACTACGTAACAGTCTAGTAGGACCTGCATTTTTTGATCATATTTGTAAGATTGACGGCGATTACGGTCAATTCTGGACAGATTTTATGATGGGCTGTAACCGTGCTAGTATTTTTAATCCAGCAACCTACAAGGGCATACTAGAAGAACTACTACCAGGTGAAACACTGTTCGCACCAGTGATGGGATGGAATAGTTATCAACTTGCTTTTTATAGCAGTCAATTCAAACATTTTGTAGCCACAGATGTTATTCCAGAAGTTGTTGACAATGGTAAAAAATTACATGCCGAGTGGAGTGCTTATAAAGATCGTAGCTTGTTTGAAATTCCGGACAAGACTGTAAAATTATATTGTTGTCCTAGTGAGCGCCTGGGCAAAGATACTGACTTTGTTGCCAGGTACCAAAATCAAGTTGATGCGGTATTGTTTAGTCCACCCTATTACGACTTGGAAATTTACGACAGCCCAGATCAAAGTTTCGCCAACTATCCCGACTATGAGGATTGGTTATTGAACTACTGGCAAGCCACAGTTATAATTGCTAAACAGGTGCTCAAGCCTGGCGGCCGTTTTGCGTTTGTTATCAGTAACTATCGCAACAAAGCCAAAGAAGAAGTTACTATCAGTCAAGACATGCGTGATGTTGTTGAAACTTATTTCGGCACCCCTACACACTATAAAGTACAGTGGTCAGCGATTGCCGCAGGTCGTCAAGCGAAAAAAACTCGTGGCGGCAACTTTGAAGACCTTTGGTTGTTTGAACGATGATAGAACAATATTATCAACAACTGTGTCAAGAGTGGGGATATACTCCCACAGACAAAGTATGCACGGGCTATGAATCAGTGTTGCCACAACTTCGAGCATTGGGTAAAGATGCATGGACAAAGGCCGACGATGCTGGCAAACAAGCAATCCAAGATGAAGTTTTTAATATCTACCGTAGCGTGGGCATAGTTCCTATTACCTATTACAACTTAGATGGATGTCGCGAACAAGTTGATAAACTAGCAACCAAAACCAAATCAGTTAAAAATCAGCAACTTGGAGTAGGCAACAACGAAGGATTGGCATTTGGACGCTTTTGGTTTCCTAACATGCAGGATGCCAAGTGGAATGACAACGATACTGTAAGTATGAAGGCTAGGTTTAATCACGACAACAAACTCAAGCGAGCAATTAAGTTGGCCTATGTACATCGTGACGAAGGTGCGGATACTGTTATTCCCAAGAACATACGCAGAGCTTTAGAGTTGGTCAACGGTGGAACCATACAAAACTTCAAGCCCATGAATGCTCGAGCAGTATGGGAACATATCTGTCCTGTGTTCCGCGGTAACTTGCTGGACTTTAGTTCGGGCTATGGTGGTCGTATGCTGGGTGCCATGACCAGTAACCTACGTTATCACTACACAGGTATAGACCCTAACACTCGAACACACCAAGGATTGGTTGCTTTAGGCAAACTACTTGATGAACAAAATATTGGATCCGGATATGAAATGCACTGTTGCCCTAGCGAAGAGTTTGCACCCAAACCCGGATTCTATGATGCGGCTTTTAGTAGTCCGCCCTACTTCAATTTAGAAACCTACACAGATGAACCAACACAGTGTATGAATCGCTATACCACGCTATCTGCATGGTTTGATGGCTATGTTGTGCCTACCTTACAAATGATACATAAGGCATTAGCTGATGATGGAATCTATGCTGTAAACATTGCTAATTACAAAAATGGTAAAGAGCAGTTTGTTATTGTAGACCAATGGAAGGCAATCAGCGAACAAGTTGGATTTAAATATCAAGAAACCATAGATATGATCCTGAATGTGCGCCCTGGAGTAGGTAACAACAAATTGGAAAAAGCCTACAAATCCGAAGGCATTTATATTTTCCAAAAGATGTCAACTTAACGTCAACTCAAAGCGTTAATATAGCATGAGGAGACAATCATGCTTACGCATACTGTTACAAATCTTAATACTCGTAGCTCTGCCCGGGGGCCCAAGTCAAGCGGAGTCGGATCCCTTTTGGAACACCAATCCTTACGCATGGTCTGCCCACTCTGTGACACACGCCGGTCGGGTCCGTGTCACCATCACAAAAACAAAATTATACCTAGCTAAATCGCAACGAATTTTATTGGTATTAAATGACGACGACACTGACTACTACGACGAACTTCCGGATATTCAAGTCGGATATCGTCGACCAGAATTAGTTGATCAAACTGCTGATGTAGATTTATCTGATGGAATCAAAATTAGACTTTTACTTGCCCGTAAACGAGCATTACAAGCATATCACCAAAATTGGTCATAAATCGTAATTGATTTTTTCAATAAGCGTTATTAAAATAATTATTGAAAAAATCAATTAAAACCGTTGATTTAATTGATAATTACTATTATAATATTATTTTAACTTAAGGAGATGTCAATGAGTATTACTATCAAAAATCTTGAAGCAGCATTAGCAGGTGAGTCGCAAGCTCATATCAAGTATCGCTATTTTGCGAAAATTGCTCGTGCAGAAGGCTTCGAGGATGTAGCAAAGCATTTTGAGCATACCGCGGACCAAGAATTGCTACACGCATGGGGCCATTTGGAATTGCTTGTAGGTAAACCTACAACCAAAGAATGTTTGGAAAAAGCAATTGCGGGCGAAACAGAAGAGTTTACACACATGTATCCAACCATGCTTGCCGAAGCTGTTGAAGAAGGAAACCAACAAGCTGCGATAGAAGCACAACACCAAATTGCAGAAAGCAAAGAACACGCTGACCAGTTTGCGGCTGTATTGGTCAAGGCTGAAAAGCGTTTTGCGGCTCTACAACGAGTAGAGAAGCGTCATGCTGAAGCATATTCACGAGTATTGGAGGCACTATAATGGAACATGTATGCGTAATCTGTGGCCACATCCACAATGAAGAATTAGAAGGCGCATGGGATGATTTGCCTGAGGATTTTCCTTGCCCAGAGTGCGGTGGATTCAAACAAGACTATGTTGAAATGTAACTTATAACTGGCAATAAATACCCAGTGAAGCCAGTTTTAATCTTACAACACCAACTGCCAGAAAATGCCGCTTACCTAATTACATGGTTAAAGCGGCATATCATTCCGTATCATATTGTCAATGCTGGAGCAGGGGAACTGTTTCCTACCACGATAGAACCTTACTCGGCCCTGGCAGTAATGGGCGGTGGTATAAGTGCCAACGATCCGTTACCAAGCAATCGTGCCGCGGAAATTTTAATCCTACAAGCCATGTATAGAGATCGTCCTGTCATAGGACATTGTCTAGGTGCTCAACTAATGGCCCGGGCATTGGGTGGAACTATTTCAGCAAGCCCACAACCTGAGATCGGGTGGCAACCAATTGCTTACGAGGGAACGCCCTCGGTTCAGGAATGGTTTGGCAATAATCCAACTGATACAGTTATACAATGGCACTATGAATCATTCAGCATTCCAACAGGCGCAACAAAGATAGCCTCATCGCCTGCTTGTCCTAATCAAGCCTGGGCCATTGGCCCGCATCTGGCCATGCAGTTTCACATAGAAATCAACGAAGCCAAAATTGATAGTTGGGTTCACGAAGATGACCCTAAGTGGGCCAAAGCTAGAAGTCAGTACGATAGTGTGCAGGACAAGATTGCTATGCTTAACGGTATTCCATATCATTTAGAAAAACATCAGGCCACAGCTGATTGCATTTATACTAATTGGTTAAAAACAACAGAATGGTCAAGTTTACTTAATAAGTAATTCCATGGCTACCATATTAGAATACCGAATGAGGCCTGACGGTCTAGGAATAATTATTATAGAATTATCTTTACTGTTAGCCACAAACAAGCAGATACATGCTTTTGTGCCCAGTTATAATCATATGCTTTATGATTTTAAACGAATTTTTAACATCAGTGACGACCAATTAATTATTATACAAGAAAATAACTCTGTAAATGATCCAGCCAGTGACGATCTAATGAAATCATTTGTTCCATATTTTAGCGCAGATACTGTAAGATTATTTGGCCGAGACTACCCAGTGGGGCTAAGAAATAAACCATGCATAGGATTAGCTATGCATCATGCCGGTGGATTGACTGATAATGATAATAATGATCCACTCGGAGAAAAAAGAGAAGTAAAAGATTTCCCCTACAACAAATTTGCTAGTTATGAAACTTATTCACAAATTATTAAACTTGTTACAGACGCAGGATATGATGTTATTACCCTTAATAGTTCTAAAAGTAATGTTGAACATAAATCATTTTTATTAAACAACCTCTGCGACTGTATAATTGGCTACGAAGGCGGAGCCGCACAACTAGCCCATACCTTAAAAGTTCCTAGTATAATTTTACCATGGAATTCGTGGGTTGACGGAAACACTCAGTGGAAAGACGGTAGTACATGGGATCCTTATCGGCATGAAGCACATAAATATCATATTGATCGCCGCACTTATTTTCTACACAGTCAAAAAGAAATTGTAGCGTGGGACCGAACAAAATTAAAATCAATTATTGATAGTTTATATAACATTCAAGGTAATAACTTTTTATTCGATAATAGTGTAATTGTTGACAAAGACACCCTAACGGTTGATTGTATTTTTGGAAAAAATGTTTTATGTATGCAAACAGAACCAAGTAAAGCATTTATACAAGCACATATACCCAATCCTACAATACTATAGTCTGTAGCGTAAAAACAACACTTTTAAACCCCCTGTAATACGGGGTTTTTACGGGTTTACCAAAAGGTTGACCAGAAATGCCCAATTTGCTATAATGTATGTATAGTGAAAATAAAGGAGCAGACAATGTCAAAACTTACAGCATACACAGTAGAAATTTATAAAGCTGATCGCCGTATTAAAGCGGGTCAGAGATTGATTGAGAAGCGTGATTTTTGCCCAGTTACCCGTGATTACATCCAAACAGTGGTATCGGACAAGATTGCACAGGGTTTTATTGTTGAGTTACACGAAACCTTTGTTACCAAAACAAATCTAATGGGCGGTAAAGAGTTCACTGAGCGGTATGACACGCCATACTTTTGCAGTCCTGCAAGTGAGAGCTACTGGTCAGCATAAGTTAACGGGCACTAACCTGCCCGGTTGACCAGAAATTACCGAAATGTTATAATAGTTGTATAGTTAAACAAAAGGAGTTAGAAATGAGCAAAAAACACTTTGTAGCAATGGCTAAAGAGATTAGTTCGATGCCTAACAAGGCCCAGGCTTTAGCCACAGCAATTGCATTTTGTCGGGTTGCACAAACGGCCAACCCAAGATTTGACCAAGCCCGTTTCCTTGAAGCCTGTGGAGTTTAATATGATAGGTAAAATTGTTAACGAAGCATTTACAGCCGCAAGACAAGCCGAAGCTGACTATCTTGCCCAACACGGTGAGCCTGGCTACTGTGGTTTTGGTTGGGTCGAAGTGTATGTTGATCGCACCAACTCTAAACAGGCCAAGGAATTGTTGGCCAATGGTTTCAAGAAAGATTACAAACCAAAATGCCTAACAGTTTGGAATCCAGGTGGTAGCTACACTCAGTCAATGGATATTAAAGAAGCTGGCGCTCAGGCCTTTGCCGAAGTCCTGCAACGGGCAGGCTTGAAGGCCTATGCTTGTTCAAGGGCCGATTAATGACCATAGATCAAGCCCTAGCAGAAATTATCTCTTACAGTGTAGCCCATGGCACAGATAGCCTAGGTGCTATTGAGCAAATGGTCAAGAACTACAAGACCTTGCCAGTTGAGCAACGACTAGCGGTTAATGTATTCATGGCAGCTACAAAGGAACCAGCGTGAGAAAGAAGACCCGCGACGCAATTGATGCTATAGACGCAGACTTGTTATGGTCAGCGGCCTGCACAGCATATCGTTTGAATAATGGGTATCTTAAAGAATCAGAAACTATCGGTGATCAAGTCGTTCGCCCTACCAACCGCGAAATTGTGCGTCAGGCCTTGTCTAATCCAGAATTGATTACTGATGCTGATCGTGACATGGCCCGGAACTGTCGTAGACACATGGCTACAGCGGTGACCATGCAAGCTCTCAAGACTGAACTTGGTGAATGGGCAAAGATTACCGCAAAGGTTTGTGAGTTGGATACTGTTGATAGCCTGTATGATTTTTCAGTGATCACAGCCATGCCACACAGTTATGTCCGGCAGTTGAAAAAAGAATCCGTGGATGCTAGATTGGCTCGTTGTGACCAAGATCATGTAGGCCAATTAGGCAATAAGGTTGAACTTACAGTGGAGATTTTGCGTAATAATTACAGTGCCAGATATAATACTTGGTTTGTCAGTGGTATTACCAAACACAATCAAGCAGTATTTTTTGCATATCGTGAACAACTCAACACTGATCAAAATTTAAAAATTCGTGGCACAGTTAAACGACTCGTTGATCGTGCTACTCAACTTAATCGAGTCAAAGTTATGGAGGAAGTATTATGAAAACAATTATGATATTCATCTTTGGGTTTGTAGTCGGTAGTATCGGTATAGCTGGTTCTATGAATCTAGTTAATACCGGATTATCAAAAATTCAAGAAATCAGCAAAGAGGCCGCTAAATAGGAGTATAACTCTTCAAGGCAAAAATCTACATGAAAATAAAAAAATCTCGTATTTTGGGTAACGAGATTGAAACCCAGGACTGGTATGTCCAGTTAATCAACAACTCTGCTGACATAATTAAAGAATGTCGACGGTGGAGTTGGTTATTAAAAAATCATACAATAAAAACGGTCCTTTAAGAGTAGTTCCTAGTGATCAAGATGCTTATCTATTATCTCTAATTGACAGAGGAGTTCGGCAACGATTGGCGTGTTGGCTTATGCCTAAAACTAAAAAATGTTTTGGTAATACTACAAAAATTGATAACATTAAGTTTTCCATAATGAGTCCTGGTGTTAGAACAGTTGATTTAAAATTGTTTGCTGATAATGTGACAAGAGTTATAATTTCTCTTGACTGCAATGATCAGTCAGGGCATACAATCGATAGTGTAGACTACAAATATTCTAGTAACCCTGTTATTATAATAAGTAACAAAAACAGTATTTTTTCTGGTTATAATTTTGGAACGACTCCGAGATTGATATTATTAGTAGACATTATAAAGGTATAATATGAAAATAACAAAAATTCCAGGTTTAGGCAGATTTGGTGTCTATATTGACGAGGTAAATCTTAATCACATCACAACAGAAGAATGGATGGAAATTGGTCGTATCCATTTAGAAAGTTTAGTTACGATTATACGCGGCAACGATCTTGATACTCAAACATATTATCGAAAAATCATGCAATGGGGGCCGAGTCGATGGAATCGCCCTATTCATTTTTTAAAAAAATATGGTAAACCCCTTAAAGAATTAGTATTGAACGCTGAACTCGACGATGAAGACCAAATTGTATTTGATAATGGACGACGTTGGCAAGTAGATAAACGATGCCCAGGAATGATTCGAGTAACTCCTAAAAAAACTTCTGCTGGAAAAAGTATGGGCGCATTTGCTGATGGCGAATTGCTATGGCATAGTAACGAATGCGGCGATGTTGCTTTTACACCCGGAGTAGCATTAATGGGGTGGGAATCAGTAATTGGCACAGCAACCGGATTTTGCACCAGTCCAGACTGGTACGAAAAACAAACGGAAGCATTTAGAAGCGAGTTAGACGAGATGATAATAGTACATAATTATAAACCGGCATCGGTTAGCCCTATTATTATTCCAGAACAAGAAAACTTTTATAGAAATAACTTTTCGCCAGAAAATGATATGCTAGTCCCATTAATTATTAAGAGTCCCGGCGGAATTAAAGGGGTACACCTAGGGGTTAACACCTGGGACAGTGTTATTGGTATGAGTAAGGAAGACAGCGATTGTTTATTTAAAAAAATTAGAGCTGAAATAATCACTCCCGAATATATATACGACCACTGGTACGAAACCAATAAGGATATCTTATTGTTTGACAACAGTATTACCTTGCATAATAGAAGTATACATGAAAAAATTGGTGTTGCTCCTAATCGTGTTGGGTATAGAATTCAATATGATTTTGACCATCTTACTGGCAATCAATATCAACCGTTTTATCAACAAGAATTTAACGATTTACGAAATCAACGACTTGACTTGTTAAAAACAGCAATGACGGGCATGGTCATTTCGGCAGATTAATAATGTTACATTATTATAATTTAGCAAGGCCCTGTATAGCGGTGTCGTACGATACTTCTACCTTTGCTGATTTGAAATGGAATCTTCAGTTAGAGGGGGTTGAGTTAAGTAGGATTGGTCCCGATGAGTTTATTAACTCAACCCCCGATTTAGATGGGCAGTATATTAATTTAGTGGTTAGAGATTTACTCCAGCGTGAACAAGTTAGTGCTCGATTTGACCAATTTGGCGTAGATAGATTCACTTTCGTACACTCACTCTCTACAATATGGGCGGAACAACTCGGGCACGGATGCTTTATCTATCCTTATGTTGGAGTTGCAGCAGGAACAATTATAGGCAATGATGTTATCATACACGGTCATAACGGTATTGGACATCAAACAACTATTGGTACCGGCTGTATTATAGGTGGATTTACTATGATAGGCGGCTCTACTAAAATTGGTCGTTTTTGCCATATTAATATTAAGACCACAATTTATGATCGCCTTGAAATTTGTGACCACGCAATAATTGCCGCGGATTCCGTGATAAGAAAAAACCTAATAGAATCAGGGACTTACGCCACCGTAGATTCTAGAAAAAAAACGGTAAAAATTAAGTAGAGATCGGTTGACATTAAAACCCAATTCAGCTATAATAGTATTTGTAGTATGTAATAAAGGTAGTACAGCAGTTTAAATCAACATTAATTTAATAGGCAACTTAGAAAGGCAACAAATGTCACAAGACAAATTATTTACAGTAGCAGGAACAGCAACAAACGCAGACGGAACCGTTAAGGCTCGTTTTGCAAATGATTTGGTAGCTCGTATCAAGATCCTAAACAAGGCCGGTTGCACTGACATCAATTTGATGGAATTGCCAACTGCAATGACCAAATTGCAAGCTCTTCAGTATTTGACAGAGCAAGGTGTTGCAGGTGATGCAGGTTATGCGGTAGCCAACAAATTGGCTGAGAAGACCAAGCTCGCTAAGAAAGGCGAAGTAAAGGTCAAGGCAACAGCAGTTAAGGCATCTGCTAAAGCTGGCACTAAAGTAACAGCCTAATCAGCAACAGGGGCAACCATAAGTCCCCTGGTATTAATTTTGTTGTTTGTAAGCTCAGAGGCTTGATCATGCGTTATGTAACCGAAACAAACATTCCAGTAAACTCGAGTAAAGCTGGTGAGTTAGGCAAACAGTGCAGACAACAAAACTAATATTCCTGGTAGTTCCTATTTTAATATCTGGCTGCGTAGCAACTCCGTTGGTTATAACTGGAGTTGGCGCCGCTAGTGTAGTAACCAACGAGGCCACAGGCCGAACCATCACAGATCATACAGTAAGTTCGGTCCGTGGACAAGACTGTAAGATTCTTAGAGCATTTAAAGATCAGGCGGTTTGCCAACCAGATGTTCTGGAGAGTAAGGTTACAACCACAGGAGTTACGCCGAGTTCAATTGCTGACATTGAAGCACGATACCGAAAATAATAATCAAATAACAATTTGCCCGACCGGGCATTTTTTATGATCTTGAAATCTCAGCTAAGTATTTTAATATGTTTGATGAACTTGACAATGCTATCAGAACTGCTATCCATAATCTTATGTTGGTTTTATACGATCAGGGCATAACGGAAATCCATACGGGCGGCATGATGAGATTGCTCGGAGTAGAAAACGATGTTGCTCAAGAATATGATGATGAGCGGATAATCCTAGATGACAATTTTGTTAAATATGTACAAGAAATCAACACCCCTAGACCTGCAGACCAACCTTTACATTAATGACTTTACCTACATTTAGAAACGGGGATGCCCTTTATACAGTGATCCTACGAGATCCTGAAGCTCGAAACCGGTTAACCCGATGGTCTACTACCAGTAAATCAATACAATGTCGTGTTGAAGAAAATCGCATGCATATCTATGATCACAATACTCTAAGTCTTTTTATGGTAACCTGGACACACTCGTGGGAAAATATGGTCATTTGGGACCCATGGACCAAACGGCACATTAACTTTTAATATTGCTTGACATTGTGCCTTTGTCGTGTATAATTACAGTATGGAACCTAAAATAGATTTGTCCGGCATTACAATCGGTGGTGAAGACGATCACATGGGCGGATATGAGTTTACATCCTCCGCAAATGATACCATTACTTTAAGTTCGTTAAATTACAATAATACTATTATTGGTGGTGGATTTACCACTGCCGGTACCCTTGGCCCGTTTACAACTAGTCCTTACACGGTTAATAGTGCCGGAACAGGCACTATTAGTAGCCCGTGGACTAGTAGTCCAAAACTTCAGTTAAATGGCGAAGGTGCCGACATTGAAGTCAACGGATGGAGCCTAGTTGAGTCTATTAAAAAGATCGAACAACGCTTGAACATTCTACATCCTAACGAGAAGTTGGAAACAGAATGGGCGGAACTTCGCGCCTTAGGCGACCGGTATAGAGAACTTGAGCAACACATTCGAGATAAACAGGCCACTTGGGACCGTTTGAAGGCCATGACGCCGCCCGAGATTGACTAAAATGCTGTTATTTGCTATAATGTATGTATATTATGGTAAAAACATATCAAAATTTGGAGTTTTTAGCCCACATCAACCCGAGTGAGCTAAGTATTTTAGAGAGTAGAAAAAACAACCGGGCTAACTTATGTTTAGCGGAGGATTATAATCTTAGATCTACTCCAAAACGGATGGCCAGTGCCGCAAAGCTGGTCCAGTATCAAAGAGGACTTCGGAAATCCTCTTCATTGACAAATGGTATGAGTAGATCGGAAACAACGGTCTATTTAGAGAGTATGGCACTGAGGCCCGAGGTCTTTTCTGTCTCCACCCTATTGCCACCGTCAATGCGCCCATCCTGGGCAACTCCGCTGACACGCACAGTATTGCGATGAGGAGACGAAGATGAAACTTAAAAACTTTCTTGTATCGTTGTTAGCAGTAGGTAGCACCGCAGTAGCCGCACAAGAAGTACAGGTAGCACAAGTAACATTTACAAATCAAATGATTAACCAAGCCAATAGTTTTGTTGAGCGCACAGTTAATATAATTGCAACACCGTTCTTGTCAGATCGTGATGTTGATTGCCTAGCTCGTAACATATTCTACGAAGCCGGTAGTGAATCCACAGAAGGCAAAGTGGCTGTTGGCATGGTTACTATTAACCGTGCCCAAGATCCAAGATATCCACAAAACATCTGTGGAGTAGTTCGTCAAAAAACCCTAACCACAGTTCCGCAACAAATAACCACAGTAAAAACTGTTAAAGAAGATTTTTTAAGTCCTCCTCGACAAGTAGTAGAAACTCAAACCACTTGGGTTCAAAAAGTAGTATGTCAATTTAGTTGGACCTGCAGTCGGGTTCCTAGCCCAAAAGCTACAGATCCTCGTTGGATTGAAAGTCAATCGGTAGCTGAAACTATAGCCCGTGGTGGTTACCCAGATCTACAAGTAAAATACGGGCAGGCCATGCACTTCCATGCGGTATATGTAAAGCCCGGGTGGAAACTCAAGCGGGTAGCCCAGACTGGAAACCATATTTTCTACGAATAGGTTGACCAAATACTTAAAAGTTGTTATAATAGT
>Ga0208497_1000675_pt1 | contig 14603 bp, 6 predicted proteins | sample CryBogCBE25Aug07_FD_184555 | JGI IMG/M metagenome (GOLD analysis project Ga0208497, IMG submission 184555) | Freshwater microbial communities from Crystal Bog, Wisconsin, USA - CBE25Aug07 (SPAdes) | ecosystem: Environmental > Aquatic > Freshwater > Lake | place: Crystal Bog, Wisconsin, USA...
CCCAATTTAGTTTACATTCATATTGGTAAAATACCTGAATACATTTATGATTCGGTATATCAATCTTTAATTGTTAATAAAAACGTGTGTATTTATGTCTTAATTGATGACACGTTACTTTCTGAATTTAATAAACGTGTTTCCGAGTTTAATTTAACGGATCATCGCGATTTTGTTCCAAATGTAATTTCAGTTCCTTTAAGTATTGTCACTGGACCATCTATTGATCGTTTTAATTGTCTTTCCAAGCAATTACCTGCAGGAATGACTAGTTTCAGGGATGGATTTTGGATTTCGACTACATCGCGTTTTTTTTATATTCAACAATTCATGCAAACATTTCGATTAACAGACGTGTTTCATATGGAAAATGACATTATGCTTTACGAAGATCTCGTTTCAGTTTATCAAACGCTCGAATGTAAAGATACTATTTATATGGTACAAGATAATCCTAGACGAGTCATTCCATCTATTTTATTCATACCGGATGGCGCAACGCTTCAAAAATTAACAGATTTTATTCTTGATCGTTATACGACCGCGACTGGGTTTTTAAATGACATGGATCTTTTGGGAAGTTATCCTGATAAAAAAGAATTTCCGTTTAATATGAGAACAAGCGATTCGTTTTTAATTTTCGATGGCGCGGCGATTGGACAATATTTAGGCGGTGTTGATCCAAACAATTTACCTAAAGGAGCAAATGATCGTGAAGATCAATTGAAAAAAATGTGTAATCCAAGCAAACGTTTTGTAAATGAGTCATGTGATTTTAAAATCGCTGATGATCTTCTTTTCTTTAGAAAAAGTGTCATTTTAAATCACATTAAACATCCAATTGAATTGGTTTACGCCAAGTTGAATACAGATGATAACATTAAACAAATTGCTAATTTACATATTCATTCTAAACAATTGTATCAATTTTCAAGTGTTTTAAATTTGAAATACACTGACATTATTACTGGTGATCGTGTACTTGATTTATGCGATTATATCATTACAACTCCGGGTATTCTTAATTATCATCGCAATATTGAATCAAGTTATAATAAAACCATTTTAATTTCCGATTTTACGAATGTCAATGTTGAATTGTTAAATGATATTTTCTCTAAATTTGCACATCGACCTATCAAGATCTTTATTTACACACATATCTTGGATGACTTTATCGATTTTATTTTTCCCAAAATCGATTCAAATATCGAAATTGTAGTTTATCTTCATAATTCTGATCATCCTTTTGGTACGCCGAAACACATTACTTGGCTTAAAAATAGTAATTTAAAACGCGTGTTTGCTCAAAATGCAAATACATACAAGGATTCAGTTCCAAAAGTATATAACAAGGTTACTGCATTACCTATCGGTTTAGCAAATAGCATGTTTAAACATGGTGATCTACTTGCTCTTTATAAAACGATTTCTGAAACTTATACTAGGAAAAAAACGAAAAATATTTATATCAACATTAATCCTGGAACTTTTAGTTATCGTGCTGAAGTTTTAAAGTACCTCGGTGACCAAAATATCACACAGCCTAAACCTTTTGAGGAATACCTTCAAGATCTCGCTGAACACCGGTTTTGTTTATGCGTCCGAGGTAATGGTGTAGATTCTCATCGATTTTTTGAATCGTTGTATCTTAATACAATTCCTGTTATTATTAATAATTCAAGTACGCAGATGACTTCATTCGTTGAATATCTCAAGAATCTTGATCTTGTATTCTTTGAAATCCGAGAAGAATCACTTGAAACAATCTCTGAAAAATATTTCAAAACTGATTTCTTTAATGAAACATTGTATCAAAAATTAATGAACGGTTCGCTTGCGTCCATTGAAGCTCTTAAAATTAGGTTTTATGACATTGACCGCGAATTTTAATTTGTGTGCCGCGAATTTTAATTTGTGTGCCGCGAATTTTAATTTGTGTGCCGCGAATTTTAATTTGTGTGCCGTGAACTTTAGTTTGTGGACCGAATTTGAACCGCGAACGCATTTTGTGGTCTACGGATCACAAACTTTAATAACTATCTTGGTTAAAAGATTTTAGACATTGGCGTTTAAAGTCTTTTTTTTTATTTCTTGGGTAATCATAAGTTTATGTATTAGATATGAGTAATACGGGAGGCCTAGAATTAAATGGGTTTCAGGTTAACGGAAATTTATCCGTGCTGTCATCAGATTGTGACGGTGATGGATCAGTTGAGTTATCTGGAACATTGTATACAGATACTCTCGTAAAATATACAAGTACATCAAGTGGTATATCAATAGAAAAAAATATATTTAATGCAGGACAGATTTATGTTCCATCTACATTGCCAGCAACGAGCATGTCAAGTGCTAGTTTAGTAGTCGATGGTGGAATAAGTGTAGCTAGAAATTCAAAATTTTACGGTTCGCTTTCAGTATGCAGTGGTGGGTCACTTATTATATCAGGAGATCAATTTTTACAGCAAAATTTATATATTGGTAAAAATGGTATCATTTATCTCAATAATTCTACACCAAGTTATTCAGTTAGTTCAGGTAGTTTTATCAGTGTTGGAGGTGTTTCTATTCAAAGTACAACAGATGCAACAAGTTATTCGTCAGGCGGTGCACTCACAATTGCAGGAGGTCTTGCTGTTGGTAAAACGCTGTATGCAAGTGAAATAGTCTCTGATTCTTTTACAACAGAAAACATTTTTGCAACCAATGCATCCTTTGGTAATGCGTTTATATCAGATGCGACTATCTTTCAAGAAAATGTGTATCAAAGTGATATTCAATTGTTATCTGCAACCGTTGGTAATATTGATATTTTTGAAGCTACCACTGGATCAATCGTCAGTTTAACAGCTGGAACATTGAATGTCTCAGGTAATGTATATCTAGATGGTGGTATTGTCACAAATGTAACAGCACCAAGTAATCCTTTAGATGTAGCAAATAAATATTATGTAGATCGCCGTTTTGCAGAGTTTACTACTGGCAATGTTTTTGGCAATTTTACAAGCGGCGAAGTGATCGTCGCAGGGTCAACTGGATCAGTTACTGGATATGCGGATTTTACATTTGACGGTACGACATTATCGATCTCCAGTACTGCAGGGGCTCTTGGTCTTGGAAGTTCAGGTGCTTTAATTGTCGAAGGTGATACAAGTTTAACAAAAGACACGTTCATAGGTGGGAATGTATATCTAAACGGTGGTATCGTCACAAACGTCACGGCACCAAGTAATCCTTTAGATGTAGCAAATAAATATTACGTAGATCATCTTCTCGCCAATTTCACAACAGGCAATGTTTATGGTGATTTTACAAGTGGTGAAGTTATCATAGCAGGATCAACTGGATCAATTACTGGGTATGCGGATTTTACATTTGATGGCATGACGTTGTTGATCGCAAGTACTGCAGCGGCCCTTGGCCTTGGCACTTCAGGTGCTTTAATTGTCGAAGGTGATACAAGTTTAACAAAAGATACCTTTATCGGCGGGAACATTTATCTAAACGGTGGTATCGTCACAAACGTCACGGCACCAAGTAATCCTCTTGATGTAGCGAATAAATATTACGTGGACCATCTTCTCGCCAATTTCACTACTGGCAATGTTTATGGCAATTTTACAAAAGGCGAAGTCATCGTAGCTGGTTCAAGCGGCTCTATTACTGGATATTCAGATTTTACATTTGACGGGTTTACACTTAAACTCGCAAGTACAGCACAAGCAACTAACACAAGTACAGGCTCTTTAGTCGTAGATGGCGGCGCGGCGATTCAAAAAGACACTTTTATCGGTGGGAATGTGTATTTAAACGGAGGTATTGTCACCAATGTCACTAGTCCCAGTAATCCTCTTGATGTAGCAAATAAATATTATGTGGACCATCAACTAGCAAATTTTACTACAGGAAATGTATATGGAAATTTTACACGAGGCGAAGTCATTGTCGGTAGTACAGCTGGATCGCTTACAGGTTATTCAGATTTTACCTTTGACGGAATAACACTTAAACTCGCAAGTACAGCACAAGCTACGAGCATAAGTACAGGTTCTTTGGTTATCGATGGAGGTGCGGCGATTAAAAAAGACACTTTTATCGGCGGAAATGTGTATTTAAATGGAGGTATCATTACAAACGTGACGGCACCAAGTAATCCTCTCGATCTAGCGAACAAATATTATGTTGATAGTCAATTAGCTTCGTTAACGGCAGGTACACTTAAAGGGAATTTTACGCAAGGACAAATTGTGATAGCCAGTACAAATGGTTCGGTCACAGGATATCCTAGTTTTGTGTTTTTAAATGGGGGTATCTTACTTCATTCGACATCAGATGCTTACAGTATTACATCTGGAGGCGGTTTTACAAATTACGGAGGTCTTGCCGTGGGTAAAAATGCATATTTTGGTCAAAATATTTATCTTTCGGGGGGAATCATTACGAATGTGACAGCACCTAGTAATTTATTGGATGTTGCGAATAAATATTATGTGGACCAACGCTTAGCCAACTTTACAACAGGTAATATCTTTGGTAATTTTTCAAGTGGCGAAGTCATTGTTGCAGGATCAACAGGGGCAATTACTGGGTATTCTAATTTTATGTTTGATGGTACCACTTTATCGATTTTGAGTACAAATCAAGCGATTGGGTTAAATTCTGGGGGTGCCCTAAATGTTTCTGGAGGTTTAAGTGTCGCTAAAAACGTCTATGTAGGTGGTAAAATGTATATGAACAATACGATTATCACAAATGTGACGAGTCCAAGTAATCCTTTAGATGTAGCTAATAAATACTATGTAGACCAACGTTTAACAAATTTTACAACAGGTAATGTCTATGGTAATTTTACACGAGGACAAGTCATTGTTGCAGGTACATCGGGTTCTATTACAAGTTATTCTAATTTCTTATTTGACGGCAAAACACTTGAAATTTTATCAACCAATCCGAGTACAGGTTTAGGATCAGGTGGTAGTTTAAATGTGCTTGGTGGTGCCAGTATTTCTGGAAAAGTATATACAAATGGACTAGATGCAAATGATCAAAAAATTACATCAGTAGCTTTACCTACAAATCCACTAGATGCTGTCAATAAAGAATATGTCGATTATTTCCTTGGAATTAGTACTGGTGATATTCGTGAAATGGGATTTACACTAGCGAATGCTGTGTTGAGTCCAGCTCAGATTACTAATTTCCGGTTTGACAGCGCCATTACGAGTTCATTTGAAGGCTTAGTGTATTTAAAAAATGACTCCCTTGATATTTACACGCAATTTGAATTGAATGGTGTATATCGAAGTTTAGATTTAACTTGGCAAATGAGCACGAGACTCGTTGGCGATTACAATTCCGGTGTAGTATTTTCAATCAATCCAACAGGGCAAATTGAGTATACGAACACAACTACAGTAGGAACCACCGTAGTATATTTTAGGGCCTTGACGACAGGTTATGGTGAATTTACAAATGTGACGATAGGAAATATCAATTATAATTCGGGAGGCAATACATTAGGTTTTTATACAAGTGGCACATTACTTTTGGGTAACAATAGTGCAGCGCCATTGTCGAATATCAATCTAGTTTATACAAGTGGTTCTTTGATGATTGGCGGAACAACACCAGTCATTAATATTTCATCAGGTGGTGTTTTAAAAGTAGACGGTGGCGCGATCATCAAGCAAAATTTATTTGTCGGCACAGGTATTGATGCCAATCATTACAATATCACCAGCGTGGCCGATCCATTGTATCCATATGATGCTGTGAATAAACGTTATATTGATTATTATCTTGGAATAAGCACTGGTGATATCCGCGAAATGGGTTTTACACTAGCGAATGCCGTGACAACACCTTCTCCGGTTACAAATTTCCACTTTGATCACACGATTACGAGTTCATTTGAAGGGTTGGTATATTTAAAAAATGACACTCTTGATATTTACACACAATTTGAATTGAATGGTGTATACCGAAGTTTAGATTCGACGTGGCAAATGAGTACGCGACTGGTAGGCGATTACAATTCCGGTGTTGTATTTTCGATTGATCCAACAGGTCAAATCGATTATACTAATACAACGACAGTCGGAACAACTGTAGTTTATTTCAGAGCGATGACGACTGGCTATGGTGAGTTTACAAATATGACGATGTCGAATAATCAAACCGGGAATACCTTGGGATTTTATACAAGTGGTACTTTGTTATTTGGTAATGGTTCTGAAGGGCCGCTTTCAAGTGCGCAATTACTTTACACAAGCGGAATGTTAATGATTACAGGTACAACGCCAGCTTATAATTTGTCATCTGGTTCCGTGTTCAAAGCGCTTGGTGGGGTGATCATTGAAGAAAATTTGTTGGTTGCAAATGGTATTGATGCCAACAATCAAATTATCTCGGGTGTTGCTACGCCTACGGAGCCCTACGATGCAGTGAATAAAAGTTATGTTGATTATTATCTCGGTATCAGTACTGGTGATATTCGTGAAACAGGATTTACTCTTGGGAATGGTGTTTTGACACCGAGTCCAGTTACCGCTTTTGTTTTTGACAGTGCAAAGACGAGTTCATTTGAAGCATTGGTGTATCTTAAAAATTCTGTTTCTGAAATTTTTGCACAATTTGAGCTCAATGGTATTTATCGAGATTCTTTTTGGCAAATGAGTACACGTTTGGTAGGTGATTATAATTCTGGTGTGAATTTCACGATTAATTCAGAGGGTCAAATTGATTATACTAATCAAAGTACTACAGGCACAACAGTTATTTATTTCAGGGCATTGACAACAGGTTATTCTCAGTTCACGAATGTGACGATGCCTAATATAGGTACAGGGTCGAGTCTTGGATTTTATACAAGTGGTACGGTACTTTTTGGAAATAATTCAAGTGCGCCATTGGCATCAAGTGATTTTTTATTTACGAATGGAACACTGGTGCTTTCAAATACCAGTCCAGCAATCAGTTTAACTTCGGGCAACCCAGCATTATCAGTTGCAGGCGGGGTTGTATTTAAATCAAATTTAATTGTTGCGGAAGGTGTCGATGTATCGAATCAAAACATTACAAATGTTGCAGATCCTGTTCAACCACTTGACGCAGTGAATAAAGAATATGTTGATTATTATCTTGGAATTAGTACTGGCGATCTTCGTGAAATGGGTTTTACGCTAGGCAATGGTGTTATGACTCCTTTACCAGTTACAAATTTCAAGTTCGATAATTCAGTTACAAGTTCATTTGAAGCAATAGTGTATCTTAAAAATGACTTTCTCGATATTTATACTCAATTTGAATTAAATGGTATTTATCGTGGTGTAGACAATCACTTTCAAATGTCGACGCGGCTTGTTGGCGACTACAACTCTGGTGTCACGTTTTCGATAGATCCGACAGGTCAAATCGGTTATACTAATTCAGTTACAGCGGGTACAAGTATCATTTATTTCAGGGCATTGACGACGGGGTATTCTCAATTTACAAATGTAACAATGCCAAATATTAATTTGTTTACTGCTGGTTCTGCGACATTGGGTTTTTATACAAGCGGCACTTTGTTATTTGGAAACAATAGTTCAGCTCCTTTGGCATCGAGTACTTTATTATTTACACACGGAACCTTGGTCCTTGGTAATACAACTCCGGCAATTAATTTAACAACAGGGGGTGTGTTAGTTGCTAATGGAGGTGTGATCATCGATTCTAATTTAATTGTGGCTGGAGGCATTGATGCAAATGGTCAAAATATAAAAAATGTGGCAGATCCTGTAAAACCATTTGACGCTGTCAATAAAGAATATGTGGATTATTTTCTTGGTATCGGGGCGGGTGATATTCGTGAAATCGGTTTTACATTGGGTAATTCAGTGACCAGTCCGAGTATGATTCCTGGGTTTTTCTTTGATAGTACTTCTGTTAGTTCATTCGAAGCATTAGTTTATCTTAGAAATTCTGAAATTGGAGTATATACGCAATTTGAACTCAATGGTATTTATCGAGACTACGATTTTACTTGGCAGATGAGTACACGTCTTGTAGGTAATTACAATTCAGGTGTCACTTTTTATATTTCAGACAATGGTCAAATTAATTATACAAATACAGGTAACGCTGGTTTATCGATTATTTATTTTAGAGCATTGACAACTGGTTATGGTGTGTTTTCTGATTTAAATTTAGGTAATTATACTTCTGGAACCAATTTCTTGGGATATTATACGTCAGGTACGCTTTTATTTGGTGATGGCGCGACAAAGCCGCTTTCAAGTTCAGATCTCGTGTTTACACATGGTACATTAATTTTAGGCAACACGACGCCTGCTGTCAATGGGAGTACGGGTGCTGCACTCGTTGCTGAGGGCGGTGTGATTATCAAATCAAATTTAATTGTTAACAATGGTATCAATGTAAGTAATCAGAATATCACAAACGTCGCGGATCCTATACAACCTCTTGATGCTGTGAATAAAGAATACCTTGATTATTTCCTTGGTATCAACAACGGTGATCTCCGTGAAATGGGTTTTACTTTGGGCAATGCCGTGATAACTCCGGCTCCTGTTACCGACTTTAAATTTGAAAATGCGATCACTAGTTCATTTGAAGCGTTAGTGTATTTAAAAAATGATACCCTTGACATTTACACGCAATTTGAATTGAATGGTGTATATCGAAGTTTAGATTTAACTTGGCAAATGAGTACGCGTATCATAGGTGACTACTCTTCAGGGGTCGTATTTTCAATAGACCCAACCGGTCAAATTTATTATACCAATTCTCAAGTGTCAGGAGAATCAATCATTTATTTCAGGGCATTTACAACGGGTTATGGGCAATTTACAAATGTGACATTAGGAAATTATACTCAGACACTTGGATTTTATACATCTGGGACACTATTATTTGGCAATGGTCAACAACGTCCAGATGCCTCTTCGAATTTACTTTTTACAAACGGAAGTTTGATATTATCAAATAAAGAAATCAGGTTATCAAAAGATGATATCTTTGCTGAACAACTCTTCGAAGCAGCGAATGATCAAATTTTACCAGCTAATATTCCAGGTTTTAGTTTTACAAACAGCAGTTATTTCTCGGCCATGGTTTCTGTTAAAATCTTGACGAATACGGGTACTATCAATTCTGGTTTTGATATAAAAGGAATTTATTTAGATACCCATTGGCAAATTAATTGTGGTTATATAGGCGAATACACTGGTATTCAATTTATGATCACCGATTCTGGTCAAATGCAATACATTTCTACTTCGATACCCGATTGGCAATCAACGACTATGCGTTTCAGAGCATTAACAACGAGTGCAAATTGAAACACGATAAAATATGTTAGAAATAAAAAGTGAGAAAGTATATTAACGCAGAATAATGCAAAGCAATTTTAGAAAACATTGTATACTTTGAAATTTTTTCTAAAATTGCTTTGCAGTATTCTGCGTAGCGCTGCGTTTAAAATGTGATTTAACTACGCTCTCGAAGGTGCGTTTAAAATGTGAATTTAGCTACGCTCTCGAAGGTGCGTTTAAAACGTGATTTTAGCTACGCTCTCGAAGGTGCGTTTAAAATGAATTTTACCGGAGGTACGTCGCGCGGGGCGAGCATCGAAGATGCTCGGAGCCAAAGGCTCATTGACGGGCACGAGCCATTAAAGGCTCGTTAAGCCCGACCCCGCAGTGCGTTTATTTAAAAAAAATTAAAACTTTATTTAAAAAAATTTTAATTTATTTGCGTGTTTTATATAAAATGGCTCCGAACTTGAATACAAGCTCTTATTACTTTAGCCAATCGGTGGTTGTTTTGGATCAAACCGTTGCAGATTCCATTACAACTGGGTCGATGATCTTGGGTGGTGGTTTAGGTATTTCGGGCGATACCTATGGTACAGATGCTTACTTTGATAATTTGTATTTAAAACAAAATTTGGGTATGTCGACTGGTAACATTACAGCATCAAGTGGTAATTTTGATATCTTACAAGTGACTCAGCAAGCAAGTATGTCCACACTTTCGCTTTCTGGTGATCTTTACGTTGGAGGAACAACTTATGCAGTCAATACGACTCAAGTCAATTTTATTGATCTCAATATTTCAGCTGGTACATTGAATGTGTCTACCATTGGTAACATTTATGCTCTTTACGCAACTTATGCCAATATTTATTATGCTAATATTCAAAATCAAACTGCAGGTGGTTTAGCAGTAACTGGTAACAGTATTCTTAATGGTTACGTTACCGCAGGTGCTTTGCTTGTGACTGGCGATTCCTTTTTCAATGGAAATGTTACCGCTGGTTCATTGTTTGTTAGTTCAGCAAGTACTTTGGCAGGTGATACCCTCATTTATGGTACATCTAATTTAGTTGGTGCATTGAATGTTACTGGCAGCTCTGTTTTAACTACTTTAAGTGCCAATAATATCAATGTCAATTTCCAAACAGGTGGCACCTTGGCTATGACTAATGTGAGTGCATCTAACTTTTCAGTTGACTTCCAAACTGGAGGTACTCTTGCTATGACCAATGTGAGTGCACATAACTTTTCAGTTGATCTCCAAACTGGAGGTACTCTTGCTATGACCAATGTGAGTGCTTCTAACTTTTCAGTTGACTTCCAAACTGGAGGTACTCTTGCTATGACCAATGTGAGTGCATCTAACTTTTCAGTTGATCTCCAAACTGGCGGTACTCTTGCTATGACCAATGTGAGTGCATCCAATGTGGCCTTAGACACTGTGACTGGTGGAACCTTAGCCATGACTAATGTTAGTGCTTCTAATGTCGCCTTAGATACTGTTACTGGTGGTACTTTGGCCATGACTAACGTGAGTGCTCATAACTTTTCAGTTGATCTCCAAACTGGCGGTACTTTGGCTATGACCAATGTGAGTGCTCATAACTTTTCAGTTGATCTCCAAACTGGTGGTACTTTGGCTATGACTAACTTAAGCGCTTCTAATGTGGCCATGGATCTTGTGACCGGTGGTACTTTTGCTTTGACCAATTTAAGTGCCAGTAACGTTGCAATGGATCTTGTGACCGGAGGTACTTTTGCTTTAACTAACTTGAGTGCCAGTAACGTTGCTATGGATCTTGTGACCGGAGGTACTTTTGCCTTGACCAATTTAAGTGCCAGTAATGTGGCTATGGACCTTGTTACTGGAGGAACTTTTGCATTGACCAATTTAAGCGCCAGTAACGTGGCCATGGATCTTGTGACCGGAGGTACTTTTGCATTAACTAACTTGAGTGCAAGTAACGTGGCAATGGATCTTGTCACTGGAGGTACTTTTGCATTGGCTAATGTGAGTGCTGCTAATGTTGCGATGGACCTTGTTACTGGAGGAACTTTTGCATTGACCAATTTAAGTGCCGCTAATGTTGCGATGGACCTTGTCACTGGAGGTACTTTTGCATTGACCAATTTAAGTGCTTCTAATGTTGCCTTGGATCTTGTAACGGGTGGGTCATTGTCGATGAACCTGATATCATCGAGTATTATAACGGCTGGTACTTTAAATGTCACTGGAGATTCTATTTTGAATGGTAATCTTACTACTGGTGCATTGTTTGTTACTGGAGCTTCAAGTTTAATTGGCGCATTAGTTGTTTCAACTGGATCGACTTTTGTGACAGGTATTACTTCAGGTGATCTTTATGTCATTAATGACACCATTTTACAAGGTTCTTTAACTGTATCTGGTGCGACCGTATTTGCAGGTGACATAACAGCTCCATCCGTTTTCATTAACAATGCAACCATTGGTAATACATTTATCAATTATTTCACTGCAAATGAAATCACTACTGGTACATTGAATGTCAACAGCGGAGCCTACATTTTAGGTGGAACAACCACTGATACACTTGTTGTCGACAGCGGTGAAACCGTTTATAATGGTTCTACAATTTACGGAGGTGCTACCATTGACACTCTTACAGTGACTGGTAACACGACTCTTGAAGGAGAACTCGTTCTTAACGCTCCTGCAGTTGCTAGCACAAGTCCTAGCAGCGGTTCATTTGTTGTTTCTGGAGGTATTGGTATCCAAGAAACTCAAAATGCAGTTAATTCCGCAAATGGTGGTGGATTAACTGTTGCTGGAGGAGCAGCAGTTGGTTTGGATACATATCTTGGTTCCAACTTTTATTCACTTGGAAATACGAGTAACAATTTAGTTAGCATCACAGGTGATCTTTATATTAACAATGTTGATCTTACTCCAAGTTACGGTGATCTTTTCTTGGAAAAGACAGCTGTTCTTCCAACTGCTTTAAGTCCCACTGTTATTCCTGGATTTGCTTTTGATAACGCAGTGGTACGATCCTTTGATGCCATTGTTTCAGTATCACTTAATGATCTTTATACTGTTTATAAAATTTTAGGTGTACAAAAAGGCAATGCTAGCAGCGGAGGATCATGGGTGATCAATACTCAATTCGCTGGTGATTATATCAGTGATATCGATCTTACAATTAATGATAATGGTCAAATGCTTTATAGCAACGGTAATGCCACTGCTGGTAATATGAGTTTCCGTGCTTTGACTACTAGTATTAACCTTTAAATGAATTTCGGAAGTTACGGAATTTCGGAAGTTACAGTGTGAAAATTAAGTGAAAATTTAAATAAAATTTGTAAATAATTATGTTTAATTTAGAATTATTTACAACGATTATAGGTTTTATAGCAGCAGCTTGTTCAATTACAAGTTCAATTCCACAAATAGTTGAAATTTTAAGAACGAAAAGTGCCAAAAATATTTCATTATTTACTTATAGTATTTTATTGTGCGCAAGTTTATGCTGGACAATATATGGGTTTTTACGTAACGATCTTCAAATTATCATCACTAATGTATTTTGTTTCGTTATTATACTCGCAACTTTTTTAGCAATTGTATATTACGCATCTAGATCCGGTTCGAGATCCATTTCAAATTCCAATTCTAGATCGTCAGTTTCATCTGGTGTTTCATCCGAACCCGGTGTTTCAACTATGTCAGCCGTTTGACAATTGCACATACATGTACACGTTTTAAGTTCGTCATATTCTTTTTTAATTTTATTTGAAATTTCTAAAAGTGTGATTATATCAGTTTTCATGGCTTTAGGAATCAATTTTCTATAAAAAATTAAATTATCAATCATCTTTTTGAATAATACACGTTCATCATTTGACCAATTGTGATCTAATAATAATTTTGCATGATCTACAATGTTCATTAAGATAACAATTTAATTTTTTTTTCTGAATTAAGCGTACAAATTTTTGTACAGGACACATTTTAGGTGTCAGCTCCGTAATTTTAATCTTGGATTTCAAATTTCGATTCAATTTTCGGTTTCGGCTTATAAATAAGCTTACGAATCGATTTAACATTTCTCATAAAAAAGTAAATTTCGCCAAGAATATAATAAACAAGATCATGACCGACGACAATCCCAGTAATAAATAGGTCATTTACATTGATATTTAGTAATAAGCTGACAATTACACATGTCATGAATTTTCTGATTCGGTTTTTCATTTTAAAGAAAAAGATCACTAAAATAGGGAATACTTCAAACGGAATCATTTTCCAAAACAATTTAATACAACTGATGATACTCCAAATAGACATAGCTTCAAGTACAAACAAAGTGATATTCGTTCTCCAATTTGAATAAGGATCATTTAATTTATTATTAATTAATACGTAAAACATATTAACCACTTCCATTTTAGTCAATTCATTCCAACGTTTTTCTTTTACAATTAAATTTGCAAGAAAGACTGAATCATATAAAGATATATTCACAAAATTATATCCTGTATGATACATATAAGCAACTTTAACGGCTTTATAATAAACATATAACGATTCCTTTGATTTCAAGAAATAAAGCAAGCTAATAAAAAGGTAATTTTTTACAAAAGTATAAAGATAATCCGTTGAAACGAAATTATAAATCATGAAAATGTTGTAATTTGAAATCGGCTGAATATCTTGATGTAAACTACTGAATAAATTGACAATTAATTTGGAAACTGAATAGCGTATAAAAATACTTTTATTTTCAAGATAATATTCCAAAGGTAATTGCGTTACAATCCAGTTTTGTACAAAGGGTAATGAAATTGTCAAAAAAAGTAAATTAACAAATTTATGATTAAACCAGCTTAAAAGCGCGTGAAACCCAAGGTAAACAAGATATCGATCAACGACATTTAAAGTATAAATTTTTGTGTAATTTTTGATTATATCTCGACGATGATCCATTAAAACTTTGGAACTCTTGATTGTTATCATTTTCAAGAGTAAATAATCTTTTAAAAAGTGTCCTGCAGACACAAGGCTGTCTACTAAAATAAACGATTCCATCAAGGGAAGCGTACAAATTACATTGAATGTCGTTGTAAAAAAATTTACGATGTAATTCATTATATTTACCTCGGATTATTTAAACAAAGCTTTAACGCAAAATAAAAAATGAATTTAAAACAAACTCGATTAAAGTCAAATCGCGCTCGCATGTTCTTTAATTTCTTAGTTTTGTTAACCGCTTGCTAAAAATGTGTTTGTCACTCAATTGG
>Ga0208497_1000683_pt1 | contig 14495 bp, 13 predicted proteins | sample CryBogCBE25Aug07_FD_184555 | JGI IMG/M metagenome (GOLD analysis project Ga0208497, IMG submission 184555) | Freshwater microbial communities from Crystal Bog, Wisconsin, USA - CBE25Aug07 (SPAdes) | ecosystem: Environmental > Aquatic > Freshwater > Lake | place: Crystal Bog, Wisconsin, USA...
GTAACACTAATCGTATTTGTCATCATATCGCTACCGGTCGCATTAGCCCTTGGGTTATTTTTAACTGTGATTCAGGAGTTGCGTTCTTGGATGACTTACATGAAGAACAAGTTGGAATGATCATTTCCTGGATCGATCCCACTTTCTGGAATAAAAAATTCCAGGATTATCTAGCTGATTCTCTCTGGGTAAAAGATATTCTTAGACAAGCGGGATTATAGACCAGCCAACATTCTTGCCTTTAGTAGATGCAATACCTGTTTTTCCAATTAGTGTCATCCCTGAATAACTTAGTTTGTGTTCTTTACAAAATGCTTTAAGTGTACCGGTGATATAAAATACATCATTATACGGAGATGTAATTTTCCACGACTTAGCCATACCATTGTTTTTGCCTTTGGCGCTAGGTTGATTTTTCTTAATTAACGCAATGGTTTCTGCACTACGAGGTTTTCCAAAATTTGGATTTTTAGATCCTTTGTAATCTCTTTTAGCAATTCCTAATTTGTAGTTTGGACTATACGATGTATCACCGCCTGTTCCGCCATCTGTTAAATTATGTAACACTCCGGTACCGATATCTTTTCTTCCATATTTTGTAATCAAATCAATTTCAAGTTTGAGTGCTTCTTTGTTGGTTAGATTAGTTTTAACTATTTCTATTCTTGATTTATCTGTTGGAACAGGAACTCGGTGAGGAGCATACGCACGATTTCCTTTACCTTTTCCTACGTAATATGGTATCCCATTTTCTCGTAAATATTGATAAACATAATAGATAGAATCAATTGACTGATCCGGTGAAGATGTGTTATTATAAATAGACATGCTGATAGTTCCTTATAAACTGTTAGAGCGGGTGGATATTTCGAGTATCGCGATCCGCACTATTATTTATCATAAATTATGAATACTATTAAACGATTTTCGAGTGATATCGACATTGACCTTGGGAATAGGGATGATGCGTTAAGGTTGTTACAACATACTCCTGCGGGTATTGTGCGGGACGGTAACCTAATTAAACATAATTCGGGTATATATGTGACTGATATTCCCGTAGATCCGTTTACCGGTATTGCTAGTATCGATTATAAAGTAGCAGAAGATCGAGGGTATATGAAATTAGATCTACTAAATGTTTCTTTATATACTCGTATAAAAGATGAGCAACATCTAGTTGAGTTAATGAATCAGGAACCAGAATGGGACAAGTTATACGACCCAGAGTTTTGTAACAAACTAATACACGTAGGTAATCACTACGATTTGCTAATTAAGTGCCCTGAAGCAGTTAATACCATACCCCGTCTGGCTATGTTTCTTGCGTTAATACGCCCAGGAAAACGTCATTTAGTAGGAAAATCTTGGCGCGAAGTGGCCGAAACTGTATGGGATAAAGATGATGAAGGTTACGCATTTAAAAAGGCTCATGCAATTTCTTACTCTCACCTGGTAGCAGTGAATATGAATCTACTCACAAATTCTAAAGCTATTAGCTTACTTTTCGTATAAGAGTGATGCTCTTACGTTTACTACGTTTACTAGCCATTTCTTTTAGGCTCACATAAGGGCCCATCTTAATTTCAACGTCTTTACTATTCATAGTACGTAGACAAGTTTTAAAAATACCCCAGTCATTTTTTAAGAAAACGTTAATAGGCATAAGTCTATTACTTTCCCACCACCACGTTTCGCCTAATGCCAGAAATACCTTCTTAACTTCTGCGTCCTTGAGTTGACCAAAGTCGTAAAGTGTAGTTATAACTTCGTCAAAATTCTGAATGATGCCAATATAGTCATTGCTGCCATAGGTAATATAGCTTATGAATGGGTACTGGGCTAAGAGTTGCTTGTAGTGATCTTCCACGTTATCCGATAAATATGTTAAAGACGAGCAAAAATGATTACTGTCAAAACATATTTATACCCAAATACAGCCGAGGTTCAAGTTTTTGATCCTACAATATTTACAACAAGGAATCGCCAAGTGTACTCACGCCCTATTAAAGTCTACCAAGGTGTAGACAACCCAATACAAGTTATAGTTCGAAATCAAGATCAAAAATCTGTGAATCTTACTGGTAGTACGTTAACCGCTAGCATCCAGGATCCTACAAATCAAGTAACTATTAAGAGTTATGCTGTAACTTGGGCCAATATACAATTAGGGCAAGGTACATTTACATTTGATGCTAATACTATTAATAGCTTAGAACAGCGTTTTTACAAATTAGCATTTAGTACTACAGTTATTGATACAGATGTAACTAGTCCAGTTTACATTGATGACAACTATGGTGTTCCTTTAGATTTAGAAATACTACCAGCATACTACGAAACTTCTGTAACTTTACCAGGCACTGATACCTATTCGATGGATGGCGGATCAATCTAAGCATGGCCAACATTAATATATCACAAATAAGAATGAAACGCGGCAATACAGCCGCGGCTAGTACCTACGTAGGCCCATTAGGCGAACTACTAGTTGATACTGGTTTACAAACTATACGTATCCAAGATGGTGTAACTGCTGGTGGTTGGTTAGTAGGAGGCGGCGGAAGTGTAGATTTGTCTAGTGTTAATGCTAATATTGCGGTGCTTGCTACCAGAATAACATACAGCAATACCGCTATTGCCACAGCCAACACAGCCATGAAAGGTTATGTTGATACATTAACCTCTGCACTACGAGCAAATATTACTGCGGCTAATTTAGCAATCGTTTCTACAAACTCTGCTATAACAACAGCCAACACTGGAATGAAGAGTTATGTTGATGCACAGATTGCTACAAAAACAACTGCTAGTTATGTCAATAGTGCAATCAGTACAGCTATTAACAATTTAATTAACTCTGCTCCAGGTACATTAGATACGTTAGGTGAGATTGCCGCTAACCTGGCAAGCGAAGGTAGTGCTGTTGCATCTATAACATCTAGCATTACAGGTTTACGTTCCAATGCTGCAACACAGCAAACACAAATTAATAGTTTACTAGCCAACGTTGGTAGTGCCAATACAGGCGACCTAAGATTTATTAGTGACGCTATGTACAATTTAGGCGGAGTGATTGTTGAAAACGCAGACTTAACACATAATGCTACAAGTGCAGTAATTGTTCCTGCTAATGGCACATCAGATCCTTTACAAGTAAACAACTACTATGGTCCAGTTAACGTCACTACTGGCCCCAATCCTGGAGATCTTAAAAGTTGGATATTTGGCACTGACGGTAAACTATCAGCTCCTCAAAATATTGGTGTTGACATTAATTGGACTAGTGATACAGCCGGTGGCGGCCCAGGAGATCAGCACTACGATAGTCTAAGAATTAACAACGATCATCTATACGGTTTATACATCACCAACACCATGGACGGCACACCAACCAGTTGGCTATTTGGTAAAAATGGTCAACTACACTCGCCACAAGGTGGTGTTATCGGTGATACATATGGCGATGGACGTGGCACAAGTATAGCAGCTGGATCTGCATCAAACTCTTATGCAGGTATCAATAGTTATACTGGTGACCAATGGTTCGAGGCCGATAATAACGCAGTTTATATCGGTACAAACTATCTTTCTGATGGTGGCAATGTTTGGACATTTAATAAAAACGGTAGTTTGCAATTCCCAGATGGATCAACACAAACAACCGCTTGGCAACTACACGCACAAAACACAGCACCTGCCGGCGGACTTTGGTATAATACAGATGATGGTCGTACTTATGTAAAATTTGCCAACACCTGGGTTGATGCCAGTCCAACAGTGGCACCTGCTCCAAGTTATTACCTAGGTAACCTGAGCATAACTGATACTACTATATACAGTGGGGAGTCTGCTTATACATTTGGTATAGACGGTAACTTAATAGTACCCGGTGCTGTACAAAGTAGTGCTATACAAAGTACAACCGGTAACTTATTATTATCTTCTAATACAGCAGAACCTGAACTTGCCTGGGCTATTAGCAATGACATGTTTGGTCCTGGTAGTTCGGCACTACTATCCCCAGTAAGTGATGCTCAACATATTGGAGCATTGGTATTCCGTGGCAACACAGGCACTGGTCAGCTAGGCTGGGCCGGCCCTGTCGGTAGCCCCTATGATAATTCGTTATTTGTTGGTGCCACTGGTAACGTTGTTATAGCTTCTAATTATGGAACATTATGGAAATTTGATGGTAATGGCAATTTAACATTGCCCACCGGCGGTAGTATCAACTACGCCAATGGACACAGTATACTAACGGGTATTACTGCCGGTAGTACATATGGCAACGCCAACGTTGCACAATACTTAAACCATTACGATAATGCAATTACTTGGACTGATGGTACACAAATTTTAGTAGACAGTGGCCTTTATCTATCTAATGGTACTGCGGTAGGTGTTAATGTTGGTGAAGCGTCGTGGGCATTTGATGTAACAGGCGGCCTCACACTTCCAGGCGGCGCTAAAATAACTGGAGCAGGTTATAAGTTTGCCACAGACAATACTGTAACAACAAATTTAGATTTACGCGACGCCTCTGGACGTGGCTTTTACACAGACAGCAACGGATATACGCTAAGATCAAATGGTACTTATAATTGGGTATTCGGTACCGACGGCAATCTAACCTTACCAAGTAATGTTGCCGCTATTAATTATGCAAACGGTCATAGTATCCTAAGCGGCATTACCAGCGGCACAAGCACAGGTAATATTACATTTAGTGGTAGCGACATCACTGGTACAGACAGTAACGTAACTATCACAGCAGACACAACCGATTGGATATTTGGTCACGACGGCGAACTTTACTTGCCATCCGGTGGTCGTATAGGCACCGCTGGCAAAGGCTGGACAGGCATAGATGGTGGCAATGGTAATCCGTTAAGTTTAACCGGTTACTACTCTAGCGGAATGTACTCTAGCTGTATTACATTAAACATAGACGGTTCGTTGAGTATTTCAACCTACGGTGATGGCACAGGTCAAACAGGTAGTTGGATTTTTGGCGCCGATGGTAGCACAACATTCCCAGAATCAAAGCCAGTTGCTATCTCTGGTAATCTAACTGTTGGTAACTTAACGGTCAATGGTACAAGTACAACCATTAATACTGCTAGTTATACAGTTGAAGATAACATCATTCAAATTGCCAATGGCAATCCTGCCGATACCTTGGACCTTGGTTTTGTTGCTCATCGTACAGTTGGTGGCCAATTAGAACACACAGGCCTAGTACGTAATGCTAGTTTAAACCAATGGGAATTGTTTAGTAATGTAGTACCACAACCTGGTACCACTGTAGACTTTACTAATGCCATTTATGATAACCTACAACTTGGCCAATTAAAAGCAGATACCATACACTTAACTGGTACAGCACCAACCAGCCCTGCGGGCAATCCTGGCGACCTAGCAGGTGATATACACGTTGATAATAACTACATTTATCGTTGTTTTGCTGACTATGTAGATCAACATTACTCAGCAACTAGTAACACACTATACACCAGTGACGGTGTATGGCATATTGACAAAGGTAGTTATCCACAACCGCAACCTGGATGGACTATTACTGGGCAGACATACCCGTATCCAGTTGGTGGACCACATACAACTACCATTGCTACAGTAACCGACGAAGGAGCAACCTGGGGTATTACTGGAGACGGCATTGCTAACAATGGTGTAATTACCGCACAACCAGTTACATTCTATAATCCTGTATATCCTGCAATTTGGAAAACCATTCCACTTACAGCGTTTGGTAATGTAGCCTACGGTGATGCTAATGTGGCCGCGTATCTTGCATCGCACGTACCAACAGGCACATACAGTAATGCCAACGTAGCAAGTTATCTAACAACGCAAACATTCTATAGTAATGCTAACGTAGCGGCATACTTGTCTGGTAACGTCACTACCGGTAACATTACTAGTACTTCTGTATCTACTGGACACTTGGTAATAAGCGGTTCTGCTCCTGGTACTACATTAGGCTCCGCAGGCGACTTACAATATGAACTACGTGCCGACAGTAATTATCTGTATGTTAGTACTGGCGCATACGGTGGCAGTAACATCGCTACACCTGTACTAGGATTTAGTGGTAGCATTGGCACAAACTACTACGGTGTAGGTCATAACAGAATTATATTAACTGGTGTGCCAAGCGGATACTGGACAGGTATCAGAACAAGTCCACAAGTATATTGGTATTCACAGGTTGCTGCAGTTGCTGCAACATATATGAGTGACGATGGTGCAGGAGCCTTCTCGTTTGATGTTGGCACACGTAGTGGTTACGCCGGATCAAATCAATATATTATATACGCAACTGGATCAAGTATATGGCAAACTATACCATTGAGCTCATTCCAGACTCCGGCATTTGGTAATGCCAATGTATCGGCATATCTAACTGCTAATCCACAAGCTGGCACATATAGTAATGTCAACGTAGCAAGTTACTTAACTGCTGGCGTATCCGGTAACGTTAAAACATCAGCAAACGTTATTGGTACAACCTTTATGTTTGCTAACGGTGTAAACATATTATCCACAGTAGCAGGAACTTATAGTAATACCAACGTAAGTTCATATTTGTCTGGCGGTGTAACAACCGGTAACCTAACTACTACGGGTAACGTTGTTCAACAAAGTGCCTATTACGAAACATACGGAAACATATCTAATACCGGCGGCAACTTAACCTGTAGCTTTAATGCTGGCACAGTATTCTATGCTACCTTAACAGCTAACGTAACAGCAAACTTTACTAACGTAAACGCAATATCTAGCACAGTATCTGGTGCTACTATCGTTGTTGACCAAGGTGCTACAGCATATCGTGTTGCCAACGTACAGGTCAACGGCGTTAACCAAACAGTTCGTTGGGTTGGTGCTACTGCTGGAGCAGGCACAGCAAGTAACACAGACGTTATGAGCTTTAGTTTAATACATCTAGGTGGCGGTGCTTATCGTGTACTAGGCCAAATCAGCAACTACGGATAATCAATGAAACTGGGAAGATTTAGTGCTATTCATAATCCCACTCAGCGGATTTATAAACGACCTGCAACAGTAGCGGCAGCAGCCGGTGCCACTTTATTGTTATCTTGGGATTTTGGCAACAGTTCAAGTTATCCTGGCTCGGGTACTGTTATCACTGACCTGTCGGGTAATGGCACAACTGGTACCATCTCTGGAGCGACCTATGCCAGCGGTGCGTTAACTACAGGTTCGTCTAAATATTTTTATACACCTAGCTCATTTAACTTAGGCAGTACGTGGACAGTAAGCATTGTGTCTAATACCAGTGCAACGCAGCCACAATATTGGGCCACAATGTGGGGCAACGAAGCCTGGTCCAGTACAGGATATATTGCTTACCAAGCTGGTAATTCAACATTGAGCTATGGTAGACCTTCAAGTAACGTTACTTGGTCAACAACACAGGCCGCAATACAAGGCTCCAACACAGCCTGGGATTTCACATATGACGGAACCACAGTGGCATTATACAAAAACGGTGCCGCAACCCCTGTGTCAAGTGGTGCAATGGGTGTTGCCACATCCAGTTCGGCAGGTATATTCTTTGGAGCACGACACATCAACGGTGGCGGTGCAACACCTACTGACTTTTCAACAACTACATTTTATCAAGTACGAGTATACAATAAAGCATTGACTACTACAGAAATAGCCACTAACTATGCTACAGTTAAATCCTCATACCCTGGCCTGAGTTTACCATAATATGCAGATCAAAAACGCACACATCAAGAATCTAAATGTAAAGACTTTACAACTTGTAAGTGACCATCGCTTGAATGTGAGTTCGCTAACTAACTGGGCCGGCGTTACCCCCACAGGATCACCAACGTTACACGAAGGTAAGTATCTCGCATTCACCGGCGCAGAGTATCTAATAACAGATGGTATTGATACCAGTACACTAACCAACAACGATTATACCTATGAATTCTGGCTACGTACTACTGGTACGAACACTGGAGCATTACTAACTAAATTCAGCAATCAAGGATATTTGATAAGTGCCGTAGAAGTTGCTACAGTGACACTGGTGCCAGGGTATTACACAGGCACTAACGCATATCTACCAGTGGACACACACATAACCAGAGATGTGTGGCAACACTATACTGTGACATACAGTACCAGTGATGGTCATCTAAGAACATATTACAACGGCCAATTAGTAGCAACTATGACTCTAGGCACAGAACAAAGTCCGCGAGACTTTGGCAATAATCCTATGCTTTTTAAGTTATTTGCCGCCAGCGGCTACGGCTTTGGCTACAGTGGAGCATTAACAGCAGACTTTGGCGAGTTTAGATTCTACAGTCGTGCTTTAGGAATTAACGAAATACAACAGAACTACAATGCTACCAAGACAAGATGGAGCTAACTGTAATTTGGTACTGGGTACGATAAATACTGAATAGGATACAATTATGATATATTTTCCACCAGACCCAACAACAGGACAAAAGTACGTAGGAGTAAACGGCGTTACATATACCTGGATGGGCAATCGTTGGTCGGGTATTGATGCACTAGAACAAGGCACCGCAGAATATTACATAGACAACGGTGACGCCAGTTTTGTATACGACGAGAATAGAGACGGATTATTAGACGGCGGCGATGCCGATAATTCTGCTGGATTAACTATTACTGAATATGGATTATCCACTAATTTAAGTGCCTACGATAACAGCGGATATGTTGTCTACAACATCAGAGATTCTGGTGCATCCGAAGCAGGCATTATTATCAATGGTATTACAACCAGTCATACACAAACATTAACTGGCGATTATAATCAAGGCGACAACACAATAACTTGGTCCTATATAGATTATCAACTTTGGGAACAAGTGGTGTCAGTCACAGCCTATGTTGTTGACAGCAGAGGCTATACGTTCCACGCAGTAGTCACTGATATGTGGGACGTTCCGCACGGCCCTTGCTTGGTAGAAGGTACACAAGTAACAATGGCAAATGGTACACACCGAGCCATTGAAGATATCGCCCACGGTGAACTAGTACGTGTTTGGAACTTTGATCTAGGTGAGTTTAGTGAAGCACAACCAATCTGGATTAAAGCGGCAGAAGAAACTACCGGTCACGATGTTTATACATTTAGTGATGGTACCAAGTTACGCACAGTTGGGCACCACGTGTTTAACAAAGAAGCTGGTGCATTTACCAAGTTGAAGTATGCTGAAACCCCAGTAGGAACTACAACTTTTAATGAACAAGGTAATGAAGTTACCTTGTTAAGTAAAGAACGTGTAATAGAACCAACTCGTTATTATAACGTTTGGACACAATATCACTTGAACTTGTTTGCCAATGGTATTTTAACTTCAAACAGATTTAACAATATCTATCCTATTGTAGATATGAAGTTTGTTAAAGACGACAGAGCATTGCGTGGTTTAGAGGAATTTGCCGGTATTGATAGTAAATATATTACAGGCCTACGGTTACAAGAGCAACCACAAGAATATACCGCTGAATACATTGGCGACTATGTACATAATAGACTAGAGCGTTTAGATATCGCTAATACAGTAGAACAAGGAAAATAAAATGACAACAAGAATCAAAGTAAGACACGACACAGCCTCAAACTGGTCAACGGCCAATCCAGTGCTAGCACTGGGCGAGCCAGGATTTGAAATCGATACTAACCGTGTAAAATATGGTGATGGTACAACTGCGTGGAGCAGTTTACATTACACTGGCGCCGGTGCTAATAGCAACGGTAGTGTATACATCGGCGACCAAGCAGGCGCTTCGTGTGGTAGTAGTAGCGCCGAAGATTCCATTGGTATTGGTTACCAAGCTGGTCGTAATTGCCAAAGTTGTGGTGACATTGCTATCGGTTACAGAGCTGGTGAGTGTTGCCAACACTATCACGCTGTTGCGGTTGGATATTATGCAGGTGCTAACAACCAACAAGCTGATGCTGTAGCTATCGGACGTAGTGCTGGTAGCTACACTCAGGGATTTGGTTCCGTTGCAGTAGGACAAGTTTCAGGCGAATGTTGCCAAGGCACACACGCTGTAGCAGTAGGTTATGCCGCAGGACGTTACCAACAAGGTAGTCACGCTGTTGCTGTTGGTACAGCATCAGGTCGTAATTGCCAATCGGATGAAAGTGTGGCTGTTGGATACTACGCAGGTTATAATTGCCAAGGTCAAGGACCGTGGTCAAGTGGTGGTGCTGTTGCCATTGGTAACTACGCTGGTGAGTGTTGCCAACAGTATCACGCTGTTGCTATTGGTGCCGATGCTGGTAGTTCTTGTCAAGAATTTAGTGCTGTAGCTATTGGACGTAGTGCTGGTAACTACCATCAAGGACATGGTTCTGTAGCAGTAGGTAAGCAAGCTGGTTGTTATCAACAATATGCTGATGCTGTTGCCATTGGTAACTTTGCCGGACGTTATTACCAAGGATGTGAAGCAGTTGCCATTGGTTACAATGCTGGTCATTGCGACCAATACTGTGGTTCAATTGCCATTGGATCTTATGCTGGTAACTGCAATCAACGTTGTCACTCTATTGCTATTGGTGCCAATGCTGGTAATTGTTGTCAAGGATATGTAGCCGTTGCTATTGGACGTAGTGCTGGTAATTGCAATCAACACTCTAGTGCTGTAGCGATTGGACACATTGCCGGCGAATGCTGTCAAGGTCAGGGCGCAGTCGCAGTTGGTTCATACTCAGGTCGTTACGACCAAGGCCAATACTCAGTTGCCCTTGGGCACTCTGCCGGTAGGTGTGGTCAAGATCAATATTCAGTTGCTGTTGGTTACGAAGCTGGGCAAGGTTACGGGTATGAACAAGTTAACTATGTAAGTGGAGATGGAGCAAATACTATTACAGTAGACAATACTAACAATATCTATCCAGGTATGTATATAGTTTCTACAAGCACTGGTGATCCGTATACTAATGGAAATGTAACTGTTTCGTCTGTTAGCGGTAACGACATTACATTTAACCAACCAATGGGCAACACTGATCCTATAACAGGATACATTGGTTTGGTAGGTCGCCAAGGCGAAGGTGCTGTTGCTATTGGAGCAGGAGCGGCTTATGCGGCGCAACATCCGCACAGTATTGTTATCAGTACCAGCCTGTTTGGAGCAAATAGTGCGGGAGCCAATACAACGGTTATCCAAACATTACGCACAGTATCAGGCGGTTCAGTACCAGGCGGTTTCAGTCCAGTATATTACAATAATGTAACTGGCGAATTGATTGTAGTAACACCATAAATATTTAGATAAAAAGGAAACTTAAAAATGGCGCAATATAATATCACAGCACACTCAGTTAAAGCAAACGTCAACGGCGTTGTTGGACAAACTGTTAGTAACACCGATACCAAGCGTTTTCCGAGCCCAGCAGAATTTGCTGATCAGGCGGCGGCTAACACACAAGCTGAAAAATATGCTAAGAGCTTAAACAACGAAGATCACGAACAAGTTTGGGATTGGGTTGGTACAGCTACAGCAGTTTAAGAACTAGAATAGATCTATTCTAGAGTAGGACCGATATTGGCCGTGGAAGTTTCGCGGTCAATTTTCATATAGCCTTCGCAGGCAAAATTCCAATCATCCCCACCACGACCATCACCAGTCACTTCATCTCTAACAGGTACAGTGATGTTCACATGCTTGACAATAAACTCTTCACCGTTTTCAAACACACGCCAAACGTGATCCATTGAGCCACGTCCGGGCTGTCCTCGGCTTTTATTAAATCTCACGTGATACCGATTCATATTACTGTGGCCTGTTTGACTTCGGGAGCAGCATTGCCTACACTCTTAGGAGCAGGTCCCACTGTCAAGTTAAAATGTACCAGTCGTGTTGGATTCACTGTGGGATTACGGGTCACGCTGTGTGGCAACCACGAATTGATAAAGAACATCTGTCCCGGCTTGGGAAGGAATACAGCACTAGCACTAGCATCTGTTACCACAGCTTTTTCAGTTTCTTCCAAGTTGATCTGTAGTTTACCTGGTCTAGGATCGTGTATGGCCACAGTACTAGCACCCTCTGGAGCATCAAAAAAGTAAAATCCAGATATCTGATCACCGTGAGTATGTATGTGCTCATCGTGTCCTTGGTACTGATTGTGTTCTTGTGCCCACATTTCGCGGAAGTAAGTGCCCCGGTCTGTCATATTATGACCTTGATCACGCAAGATATTCCAAGCGGTCTGGGCGATATACTGTGTAAATTCGGCTAGTACAGGTTCGTGGAAAAATCCATCTGTTTGTACAGGATAAAGTGGATCAAAATCCGTTTTGATAGCTTTAATATCTTTTAGGTATTCGTTGGCCACTACCTGCACAGCAGGTAAGAATTCTGGTGCGTCTACAATGTAGACTGGGCTAGGGAAAAAATCGTGTCTTGTTGGTAATGTTGTCATAGTATTGTACTTATTAAAAATTTTCAGACCTGGATCGCAGATTTGATAATTACATATATGAGATTCCACATACCAGGTTTACCACATACAGTAACTAGCAAAGAATACAACGCCTGTGCTTACACACAAAAAGTAGTTAAATTTGGTAAAATGATGAAGGCCCGCGGTCATACTGTTATACATTATGGTCACGAGGATTCCGTACTAGATTGCGATGAACATGTAACAGTTATCACAAATGATGATTGGGCTAAAGCATACGGTGACTATGATTGGCGTAAAAACTTTTTTAAGTACGACACCAAAGATCACGCTTATCAAACATTCTACAAAAACGCTATACGTGAAGTAGGCTTACGTAAACAAAAGAATGACTTTATATTACCTTTTTGGGGTGCTGGTGTACGCCCAGTATGCGACGCACACCCCGACCTTATTACAGTAGAACCTGGTATTGGCTATGCCGGCGGACATTGGGCACGTTGGAAGATATTTGAAAGTTATGCTATCTATCATGCTTACTGCGGACTTGGTGCTGTAGGTACTTGTAAACAAGATTGGTACGAAGCAGTTATCCCTAACTACTTTGATCCAGATGACTTTACTTATAACGATGTTAAAGATGATTACTTTTTATTCCTAGGTCGTGTTTATTCAGGTAAAGGTACACACATTGCTATTCAAGCAACAGAACGCATTGGCGCCAAACTAATCATTGCTGGACAAAATCCAGATAACCAAAAATTTCCTGACCATGTGGAGTTTGTTGGATATGCTGACGTAGAAAAGCGTAAACAGTTAATGGCAAATGCCAAAGCGGCGTTTGTAGCAAGTCAGTACGTAGAACCATTTGGCGGAGTACAAATAGAAATGCTCTTATCTGGTACTCCTACTATTACCACAGACTGGGGTAGTTTTGTAGAAAATAACATACACGGACTAACCGGATATCGTTGCCGTACTATGGATCACTTTACCTGGGCCGCAGAAAACATCGCAAACATTCGACCAAAAGATTGTCGTACCTGGGCAGAAAACTTTACCTTAGATAGAGTTGCACCAATGTATGAAGAATACTTCCAAATGGTTCTTGACGTACATACCGGCAACGGTTGGTACGAACCACACAATCGTACTAATCTGGATTGGTTGAAAAGACAATATCCCCAGTTGTAATTTACCAAAAAACCTGCTATACTAATAGGAATGTTAAACTCTATTCGCGACGCAGTAACTCAAATATTACCGCATAAACGTAAAACTAACTCTAGTTCGGGGTGGACAAGTTTTAACGGAGTTTGCTGTCAGCACAATGGTGAGTCGGCGGATACTCGTGGACGTGGTGGGTTAGTTATGAACCCAGATGGTAGCGTTAGTTATCATTGTTTTAACTGCAACTTCAAGGCTAGCTATGTTCCAGGTCGTCATTTAACATACAAGTTTCGCAAGTTATTATCGTGGCTAGGTGCAGACGAAGGTACTGTTAAGCGATTAGTAATTGATGCTATTCGTATACGTGAACTAGTGGCACCCGAAACACTTGTAGAAGTAGTGGAACAAGAAGAAATAAAGTTTAAAGCAAGGCCACTGCCAGAAGAAGCACAAACATTTCACGCACTAAGTAATTTTTATACATTAAATGATGATCGCGACGTGCCTAACGATTTTCACAATTCTGTATTGTACACCGCTAGTCGCAAACTTGATTTAAGTCGGTATGAGTTTTATTGGACTCCGGAAACACAGTATAATTTAAATCGTCGAGTAATCATTCCCTTTACTTGGCGCAACGAAATTATTGGCTATACAGCAAGAGCATTTAGAGAAGATGTTAAACCTAAGTATCACAATAGTCATGAACCTAACTATGTATTCAATGTAGATCGGCAGTTAAAGGATGCTAAGTTTGTTATTGTAGTCGAAGGCCCATTTGATGCTATGGCTGTAGATGGTGTTGCTATATTAGGCAATGAGTGTCACGAAATACAAGCAGACATAATTGACAGTCTGG
>Ga0208497_1000693_pt1 | contig 14388 bp, 17 predicted proteins | sample CryBogCBE25Aug07_FD_184555 | JGI IMG/M metagenome (GOLD analysis project Ga0208497, IMG submission 184555) | Freshwater microbial communities from Crystal Bog, Wisconsin, USA - CBE25Aug07 (SPAdes) | ecosystem: Environmental > Aquatic > Freshwater > Lake | place: Crystal Bog, Wisconsin, USA...
ATGTATGGTACATCTAGAATTAGCTATCAAGATTTAGGTAATGCTAGACTAGTAATTAAACATACACAAAATATTAATCCCGAATTAGCTGCAGGTCGTACAATGCACATTGAAAACATCTATGTTGAAAACGCAGAGGGCGAACGTTTCAGATATCCATACAAACATCTCAATGGTGCTCGCGCTCTTGCTGAGCATTTAAAACACGGCGGCAATCCGTATGACAGTATTGGTAAACATATTTCAAGTCTAAGTGAAGAACTGGCACAACTACGCAAGTTTAAGGGCTACGTAGGACGACAAGCACAATTATCAGAAGCTATGAGCGACATTACTTCAAAGGTAATGGAACGCATCGAACAAGTTAAAAAAGAAGTACAGATGTTGCAACGTCCCGCTTACTATGAGTCATTTGCTGAATCATTCGAAGATCAAGAAGAGCAAGCTATTCCGGAAGAAGTTATGAATGACTGGGTTGATCGATTAACAATCCGAACATTTAATGAAGAATTAAAAACAGCATTTCCATATATCTTCCGTCTAGTTGACGAATCAGAAATTCCAACTAAAGAACTTAATCCAGAAGATATGTTAAATGAATTACGCTCAGAAGAAAAAGATGAAGAGGGTAATGTTGTTAAATGGAAGGAAGAAGGCGAGTGGAAAAAGATTAAAGGTAAAGCTAAAGATCCGCGCGGCCAAGTAACACATGCTAGCGATAAAGCCCGTAAAGAAACGGAAAAAATGACCAAAGAAGAGATTGAATTAGAATCATTCTTTGATAAATTTATTAGTGAAGACGACGAGCAACAGCAAGGCCGTAATGAACTTCTTAACAAGAAAAATTATCTAAACGCACTTAACTCTTTAAAAGACAAATTAGGGCAGGGATTACTAAAATCTCCAGGGCCACGCGGTATTAATGCTGCACTAGAACTAAAAGGTATTTTAGATAGTGATAAGTTTGTTAATCAATATCTATCAACTTTATCAGACAATGACGATGTTGGCACTGCGATCAAACTATATCTTAACGATTTAGCGACCGGTGACGAACACGAGCCAATGAGCCCAGATGCTCAGGACGTGGCAAAACAAATACTTGATAGCGGTGAGCTAAACGATCTGTCTAGTGATGAACCAGCAGACAGTACACCAGCTCCAGCAGTTCCACCTGCACCGCCAGTTGCAGCTACTCCGCCTGTAGCACCAATTCCTCCAGAAGCCGGTATAGCTCCAGCAGACTTATCGGCAGAGTTACCACCGTTACCACCGACTGCTCCATCAACGCCTGCACCAGCAGCAGTTGCAGAGAGTAAGATTAAAGCAAAGATTATTAAGGCATTAGAGTGTGGTGCAACACACGATACTCCGTTAGATTTTGGTAGTCATGTTATAACAATCGGCGAAGCGATGAAACGATTTAAAATGCTTAAGACTGAATCAGATCCAGTTGACGAAATTTGGAAGACCGTTGAAGGTTTTTTTAATCCAGAAGATGATAATTTTACCATTGGTGGCGAACGTGCTAAGATCCGTGTAATACGTGATTTTAAAAATGGTGCATTTGATCATGTACACGCAAAACCTGAACATGTAAGAGCAGTATTAGAAAAGATCGATGAAATTGATCCTAGCACAGGTATTCCACATCATGATGAAAGTCATAGAATTCGTAAACTGGCCGGCATTAAGTCAGCAGAAATGGATGAGCAGCAACAGCAACAATTTGATTTGAACACATTAATGGCACAGCTACAGGCTCTACAAAACGATCCTAATGCACAACAACAAATGGGCAATCAAGTTAAACAAGTACTCGGTCAGCAGTTACAAAAAGTACAAAAGGACGTACCTAATCAAACAGTACAATTTCCAGGAGGATCAATGAATCCTGCAGAAATGATGAAAGGTATTCTAGGACAAATGGATCAAATAGGAAAATAATTATGACACGTCAAATTATCAACGAAAGCGAATTAACAAATCTCGCACAAAAATTAAAGAGCTACACAGAAATTTTAGAAGCTGGTCCAGTGACCCACATGGCTCCAGGAACATCGCCAGCTCGACCATCGACACAAGGTGATCGAGGCGTAGCTGCACATCAGTGGGATGCAAAATACGCTGCAACTAATAATCCCGATGGATCCCCTAAGACTACCACTGCATCAAAAACAACTAGTACAGCAGGCAATGCACAATCAAATTCTACAGTAACCGCATATCAGAACTGGTTAAATCAAAATGGTCAAAAGGTTGCAGTAGATGGACACTTTGGTGACGAAACTGATACAGCGGCTAAGGCACTGCTAGCTGATAAAGCAAAGATGGCAGATCCTAAAGTATTAGCAGCATGGAATGATTTCCAAGGCAAACTAAATGCTGGATTTAAAGATGGATCAATTACACGCTATCCAGGAAAAATGGGCTATGCTCAACCTGTACCGACTAAAACTGAACCAGCTAATAAAATGACACCAGACGAGCAAGCTGCTCGTGATAAGGCAGGTGATATGAGTGAACCCGATGCAGTTGTACCACAATCTGCACCCGTTGTGAATAATGGTCCATGGCCAGCGGGTAGCCCACAAGCCGACGCATATTCTAAACTAAGTCCGGAAGATCAAAAATGGATAGGTAGTGCTGATCCATTAGATCCATTTATTCTAGCTCGTGCTCCAAACAAAGGACAGCCAGCGACTCCTGCACAAAAAGAGTCTGTTGGGTACGATGAACTCCAAAGATTAACAAGTCTAGTGCATTATCGTTAATTGAGTAAAATACTCATATTTTCAGCAAGATTCTTCTTGCAAACATAAATAAAAGCGTATACAATAACATGTATGCGCTTTTTGTTTAGAGGGTTCTAAACAAATATAGGCAAATAAAAAGCAGTAACAAAGGCTAACAATAGGAGAATTATAATGGCATCTTTGGCAGAAATTCGTGCAAAATTAAAGGCAGCTGAATCAAAAGGTTCAGACAACAATAGAACAGGTGGTGATAATTCAATTTACCCATTCTGGAATCTCAAAGAAGGCGGTGAATCGGTTCTACGATTCTTACCAGACGGTAACGCCGACAATACTTTTTTCTGGGTTGAACGTGCAATGATTAAATTGCCATTCGCTGGAATTAAAGGTGAATCAGAATCAAAATCAATTACAGTACAAGTACCGTGCGTAGAAATGTATGGCGATACATGTCCTATCCTTTCAGAAGTGCGTGGTTGGTTTAAAGACCCAGCATTGGAAGATATGGGCCGTAAGTACTGGAAAAAACGCAGTTATATTTTCCAAGGTTTCGTTGTTGAAGACGGTCTTGCAGAAAAAGAAACTCCAGAAAATCCAATTCGTCGTTTCATTATTGGTCCTCAAATCTTTACAAGTATCCGTGCGGCACTTGTTGATCCAGAGTTGGAAGATTTGCCAACTGACTACGTGCATGGCTTAGACTATCGCATGAAGAAAGGTAGCAAGGGTGGATATGCTGACTACTCAACATCAAGCTGGGCACGTCGTGAGCGTCCATTGAGCGATATCGAACAAGCGGCTATCGACACACATGGCTTGTTTAATTTATCAGACTTCCTGCCTAAGAAACCAGGCGAAGTTGAATTGAAAGTTATGAAAGAAATGTTTGAAGCGTCAGTTGACGGTGAGCCATATGATATGGATCGGTGGGGTCAATACTTCAAACCAGCTGGAATGAGTCAGAATACTGGAGATCCAAATAAAGCAGTAAAAGCTACACCATCAGTATCAAGTGATGATACCGTTGATGAAGAAGAGGCTGCTCCAGCACCAAAGACAGTAGCACCTACTCCTAAGACAGAGTCAGCTACAGAATCTAGCACAGGCGGTGATCGTGCTCAAGATATCTTGGCAATGATTCGCAATCGTCAAAAAGCGTAATGTAAAGGGCTTCGGCCCTTTACCAATCATTTAGGAGAATAACTATGGCTACAAAAGCCTTCGATTTATCAAAATTTAGAAAGACCTTGACCAAGTCAATTGACGGTCTGGGTGTTGGATTCAATGATCCAACAGATTGGATCAGTACAGGTAATTTTGCCTTAAACTATCTAATCAGTGGTGACTTTAACAAAGGTGTACCGTTGGGCAAAGTTACTGTGTTTGCTGGAGAATCAGGTGCAGGTAAAAGTTTTATCTGCTCCGGTAATTTGGTACGCAACGCACAAGAACAAGGCATTTATGTTATCTTGATCGATAGCGAAAACGCACTTGATGAAAAATGGCTACACGATCTAGGTGTAGATACAAGCGAAGAAAAACTTCTTAAACTCAACATGGCTATGATCGATGATGTGGCAAAGACCATTCACGAATTTACCAAAGAGTACAAAGAAATGGTCGACCGTCCTAAAGTCTTATTTGTCATAGACTCATTGGGTATGTTGCTTACCCCTACCGACATTAATCAGTTCGAAGCTGGTGATTTGAAGGGAGACATGGGTCGTAAACCTAAGGCATTAACAGCATTAGTTCGTAACTGTGTTAACATGTTTGGTAACTTAAATGTAGGTATGGTCTGTACAAATCACACATACGCAAGCCAAGACATGTTTGATCCAGATGACAAGATTTCAGGCGGACAAGGATTTGTCTATGCATCTAGTATCGTTGTTGCTATGAAAAAACTTAAACTTAAGACTGATGCAGATGGTGTTAAAACTAGTGAAGTACATGGCATTCGTGCAGCCTGTAAGATCATGAAGACTCGTTATGCAAAGCCGTTTGAAACATTACAAATTGAAATCCCATATGAAACCGGTATGAATCCATATAGTGGTTTAGTTGATCTATTTGAAAAACATGGCTTGTTAACTCAGCAAGGCAATAGACTTAAATGGGTTGATCCTACCACTGGAGAAGAGTTTCTTTTCTACAGAAAAGAATGGAAAGATGATAAATTAGATATGATAATGAAAAATTTTCATATCAAAGCTGAAACAACACCCATTCCTGAGGAGACAGTAGAAGATGTTGAATGAAACACAAATAGGTGATATCTGGTTACTTTTTGCAGACTATATTGATAAAAAACAAATCGAAGTAGTTGCAGAGCGATATGTTGACTTACTTGCAGATCACGGAGTCACTGATAGGGTTCTACAAGGAGCCATGGGGGTCGACGGTTCCTTAGATTCCGCTATCGATTATTATCTCGACGAAGACGAAGATGATAAAGATGCCGATGAATACGGAGAGCTAGACTTTTAATGTGGTACGCTAAGATAGCCAAAGACATCAGTTATATACCAGATGCTATTCAATACTTTGAGACTGAATTAGTAGATGCAAAATCTGAATGTCGTATTTTAGGAAATGTTGAAAAGGCCGCGGCTTCTATGCCAGGTGTAGTTGAACAACGGTTTAGTCAACTTCAAGAAATTGAGGCTATTTTAGAATATCTTAACATCGAGTTACGTAGACTAAAAAGTAGTCATTTTCGCAAGTACTTGGAAAATTATCAACGTGCTCTAAGTAGCAGAGATTGTGAAAAATTTGTGGAAGGTGAGGCAGATGTCGTTGACTTTGAAAAAATTATCAACGAGTTTGCCTTACTACGCAACAAGTGGTTAGCTGTTATCAAAGCACTTGATCAAAAACAGTGGCAAATTACAAATATTGTAAAACTCCGTGTCGCAGGCATGGAAGATGCTTCAATTTAATTAAAAAATATTATCTAAAAGGTTGTTCTCTTGAAAAAGTTAGTGTATACTTACTAGTATGATGACCACTGATCTATTATTAAACACAATACTAATAAGTGACCAAGACTATTTGAAAAAAGTAGTGTCTCAACGTGACTACAATACATTTATTGGATTACATCAGTCTTCATCTAGTACATTTTTTATTACAGAGAAACAGGCATATTTGCTAGTGAAACTTTTTAAAGAAAACCAAAAAAATCTAGAAAAGTATACTGGCGAAATATCCGAAACAATTACTAATCCTACATGGTCAAGGCCTTTTAGAAAAATTGAACAAGTTAGAAAATTGTCGCTTGTAAAAAATGACGAAGCAGAATTAGTGTTGTGTATAGAATATACATTTTCTGCAAGTTTACGAAATCTAATGCACGAACTTGGTAAGAAAGTGGAAAATTTTATCCAGGGCAGTGCAGGCAAGATATACTATGCAGCAATGACTGAACAAAATATTGTAACCATAGTAGACGAGCTAACTCCTCATAATTTTGTAATTGACGAAACTATAAAAAACCACTATGACGCTATAAAATCATGGTCGGAAGAGTCGATAAAAAATCAATTTTTAATCACTAACATTGAAAATATAAATTTTCAAAAACATATAACTAACGATCTCGGTATCAGTACCACAATCGATAATAATATTATCAATGACCGAAGTATACGATACCAGTATTTTACTGAAAATGCCAAAAATCATGGCGAGACATTAACAGAAGTTATTGCCAACCGTCCAAAGACAAAAATATGGATTGACAAAAAAGAGCACAGTTTAGCCGATGTTATTCGATCATTAAAAGAACTTCGTCGACTACCAATACTAGTAGTATTTGATAATCAGGATCAAGACGCATATCTTGAAAACTTAGAGATTTTATCAGATTCCTTAGAAAAAAATAAAATCACTAATCAGATAGGAATTTATTTTAGACTTCAAAATAGCGATATTGGAAAACAGTTTAATCAACTTATCTCTAATAAAAAGTATAATGCAGAGTTAAACAGTAAGACAACGGTTGCCGCAGTTCAGAGTGGAAAAATACCAAAATTCTTCTTAAAAAATCCATGGAAACCAATGAGTGTAATCACACTAGATACTCGAATGGGCCTGCGACACGGTAAGACAGGAGTGTATGCTAACTGTTGTGATCTAGTTATCGAATATGCAAATACACCCAGCATGCTAGAGCAACGGAAAATATTTGTATGACAGTAAAATTGATTATTCGAGACGAGGTTAACATTAAAATCGAAGGTCTTCCGCTAGATGCTCGAAAAAAACTAGCCAACACATTTAAGTATGAAATTCCGTATGCTCGATATCATCCTGCGTATAAATTAGGTAGATGGGACGGTATGGTAAGCCTATTTGGATTGGGCGGTAATGGTTATCTGAGCCAGTTAGAAACTGTCTTAGGTATACTAGGCAACATGGGTATTAGCATCGACGAAGTTGAAGATTTACGCACAACTCAAAAAATAGAATTTACCCCTGTTACTGAATCATATTGGGCCGACCAAGGAAAAGTATGGCCTAAAGGACATCAACTAGAAGGCCAACCTATTATGCTTCGTGATTATCAAGTCGAAGCAATCAATACGTTTTTAACTAATCCACAAGCCTTGCAAGAAATTGCAACTGGTGCCGGCAAGACTATTACTACGGCAACATTAAGTCAACTGTGCGAGCAATTAGGCAGAACTATTACGATCGTTCCTAACAAATCATTAGTAGAGCAAACAGAAGAAGATTTTATCGCTGTGGGATTAGATGTAGGTGTATATTACGGCGATAGGAAGGATTTAAACAAGACACATACTATTTGTACATGGCAGAGCTTGAACATTTTAGATAAGAAAAGTAAAAATCACGAGCATGATATAGTCACTCTTGCTGAATTTCTTGAGGACGTTAAGACTGTTATTGTTGACGAAGTACATATGGCTAAAGCCGAAGTCCTTAAAAATTTACTTACACAAAATTTATGTAATGCGGCAATTCGTTGGGGTCTAACTGGTACGATTCCTAAGGAAAAATACGAAAGTGAACAAATATTTGCCAGCATTGGCCCAGTAGTTGGCGGCATTAAAGCACACGAACTACAAGAAATGGGAGTATTATCAAACTGCCATGTGAATGTAGTACAAATGATTGATATTTCAGAATTTACCAGCTATGCAGAAGAATTAAAATATCTTGTCACTGATGATGATAGGATGATCTATATCTCAAAATTAATCAGAAAAATCGCAGAATCAGGCAATACACTAGTATTAGTTAATAGGATCGACTCAGGCAAATTTATAATAAATGAAATACCAGAAGCAGTATTTGTATCAGGTGAAGTAAAGACCAAAGACCGTAAAGAAGAGTATGACGAAGTTAAAACTAGCGATAATAAGATTATCGTCGCGACCTATGGTGTTGCGGCTGTTGGTATTAATATACCTCGTATCTTTAACATGGTATTGTTGGAGCCTGGCAAATCGTTTGTTAGGGTTATTCAGTCAATAGGCAGAGGAATTAGAAAAGCCGAAGACAAAGACTTTGTGCAAATATGGGACGTTACGTCCACTTGTAAGTATGCCAAACGGCATCTTACTGAAAGAAAGAAATTTTATAAGGAAGCCAAATATCCGTTCAATATTGAAAAGATAGACTGGCAAAAATAACGATGCAAATATTAACTTTAGACAACACAATGTTCTCCTTGAACAATTTACCAGAAGAGGTGGATGAGAATACACGATTTGCAGTTTTAGATAACTCTGTTCCAAGCGATCCCGATTTTTTATTCATGCCATTAATTTTCTTGGAAAGTTTTAATAGTCCAGCAATGGTACTTAGAATCGGCGATAATGAAGTAACTATGCCAATAGACTGGTCAATTGCCGTTGGTGATAGTTCAACTGGTTGCGATATTGAAGTACTACCATTGACTAGTATAAACGATCGAGGGTTTGAGGCGTTATGTTTTAATCCACTAAGTAGTTTTAGAGTAGAGTTTAAAAAGATAGAAATTGTAAATTTTTATAATGACGTCAAGTGGTATTTTCCTAAAATGAAAAATGGCCAACTTCTAGCAACTCCGATACAGAGTGGAGAGAAACCAGACTGCGTATATTTCGTTAAAGAAATATCAAGACAAAGTGAAATTATTCAATTGGATAAATTATTATGACTTTTAAAGTAGCGTATTTTCAACCTATAACTATGGCAATTGACACTGTTCCACCGGTGGAATTTAGTAAAATATACACACTGTCGGAAATGTTGCATAGTCAATATCAACTCAATGATGCCGGCGATCCTATGCTCAGTATTCGTGGCGGCCAACAGATACAAGTTTATCCAAATGCATTAGACATGGATGTAAGCTGGCTAGTTAAGTATTTTGAAAGTATTTGCCAAGGTTACATGGAGTTGGTTAGTGCTCAATCAGGAACAGAGGAATTAAAATATTGTAAACCTCAAGTTACTAGTATCTGGACTATACGTCAAGTACAGGGAGACTATCAAGAAATGCACAGTCATCCTGGTGGCAACCTAAGTGGTAATGTTTATATCAGTGCTCCTGAATTGGATTTTGACAGTAATCCTAGTGACGGTCAAATTTTATTTAGACTCCCACAAACTCGAGATATTACCAAATTCGTAATGAATGATACTTGGAAATATGCACCAACTCCGGGCACTGTAATTGTATTTCCTAGCTATCTCCCGCATACCGTATATCCTTGGAAGGGTCAAGGCAATCGTACTGTAATGGCATTTGATGCTAAACTTATTCCTAGGGACGAATTGATAAATGGGCAGTCTTAAACCTGGGGCAACATATATACACGAACGTGTAGGTAAAGTAGTTTATGCTCGAGAATTCGGAGCAGATCCTAGCACGAGACAAGTAGTCGGATGGGACTACAATCCCGAAAATCCGTTGTTTGATCCGAGATCCGAAGGACAAAAAGAAGTAGATGATCTCAGAGAATGGACTGATATTAGATTAGCCGGAAAGAAGAATCCGGCCTTGCAAAAAGCCATAGATAATGTTAAAATACTATATCGTATGGTTAAGGATGATAAATGAGTGATAAGATTGAACTCAAAGAAAAACTAGCATTTGTAGATATGAATCTGCGTTCAGCGTGGGACGAAATGACACCTGATCAGCAGAAGAGTCTCAAGAGTGAATTTTTTATTCTTAACAGATATATTAGTAATGTTAAAGGTCAGTCAAAAGAAATACAAGAACATTTTGTATTAACAGTCAACGAATATTTTAATAAACACTGGAATTTATTACAGAAACATCCTAAGCTCATGTGGACGTTGTTATGTATGTGTAACTATCAAGAGAAGACATTTTTTCATGAATGGATAGGATTTAAAAAGAAAACAGGCACAGGTGGTAAAAAGTTAAAGTTCTTAGTTGAGATATATCCCAATAGAAAAATAGACGAACTTGAATTACTTGCTGAATTATCTACTGATAAAGAAATTAAGGATCTTGCACGTAAGCATGGCATGGATGAAGCTACGATTGCTAAGAAATTAAAATGATGGCGCTAGCTGAAAATATTTCATATACCTGTCAATTTTGTAACAATAAATTTACTAGAGAAAAAACTCTAGCGGTTCACGTGTGTGAACAAAAACGCAGATTTCTTGCTAAGTCAGAAAAACATGTTATTCTTGGGTATGACACGTTTAATCGCTTTTATAAAATGAGTCAGAATTTCAAAGGTGATAAAACCTACGAAGAATTTGCAAGAAGTCCGTATTATAATGCATTTGTAAAATTTGGAAGTTTTGTCAGCAACGTTAATCCACTATACCCTGATAAATTTATCAACTATGTAATTACCAGCGGAGTTAAATTAGATCACTGGTGCAGAGATGAGCTGTATGAAAAATATGTGGTCAATTTGATTAGGACAGAAGGTGTTGAAACGGCACTAGAACGTAGTATAAGTCATATGTTAGATTGGGCTAACAATAACAATGCTCAATGGAATCATTATTTTCATTACGTAAGTCTAAATCGTGCTTGTTATGATGTTAGAGATGGAAAAATAAGTCCTTGGCTTATTTTAAACTCAGCCAGTGGCAAAGAAATGTTAAAAAAATTCAACGACGAGCAGTTGGCAGCAGTTGGTGGAATTATTGATTTACAATTTTGGTTAAACAAATTTAAAAAACTACCAGCAGACACAGAATTAGTTAAACAAGTGGTTAAAGAGAGTGGAATTTAATGCCAGATATTGATATTGACTTTGCAAATAGACAAAATGCTCTTGATAATATCAAGCATATTGTAGCACAACTTGAAGAAGGCAAAAAACATAATACTGGAATTTATGTACAGTCAATCCCGGTTGATCCTGTATCAAACATAAGTACTATAAATTATAAAACAGCGGAAGATAGAGGTTATTTTAAGATAGATTTCTTAAATGTTAGCGTCTATGAGAAAGTGCGTGATCGTGCGCATCTGCAGAAATTGATGGAGACTGATCCTGTATGGGACCTTTTACTAGAAGACGAATTCGTGAACAAGCTCTTTCATGTCAACGGGCATGGTTCTATCTTGAGACAGGTCAAACCTACCTCGATAGAACAATTGGCTGCGGTTTTGGCAATGATCCGTCCAGCGAAGCGTTATTTGATTGGAAAAGACTGGACAACAATAATGAACGAAATCTGGGTCAAGCCAGAGAATGATGAGTACTATTTTAAAAAGGCACACGCTGTTGCCTATGCACATGTAATTGTTGTGCAGATGAACTTGATTTGTGAAGAATTAACGGACTTTTCGAACTAACTGTACACTCTTACGTTTAACACGTTTAAGTGTAAGATTCATAAGATTTACAACTGGACCTAACACAATCCTAGTATCTTTACTATTAAAAGTTTTAATAGCATAATGAAATGGGTATATTTGATCCCTGCAAAAGATATTAATCGGAAACTGACGGTTTGACTCCCACCACCAAGTTTCACCTATTTCTAAAAACTGTGTTTTTTCTTCGGGGGTTTTTATAGCATTAAGATCGTAAAAACTAGTAACAAATTGATCTTGATTGATAATGATGCCGATATACTCCTGATCACCGTAATTTATTACACTGATAAAAGGTAAATTTTGTTCAATATCGTCTCTTAGTTTTGCCATAAATACTATTAAAGGTCCTTGCTAATGCAAAAAGTTCAAAGTTATTTATATCCAAACAGAGTTATACTTATAGCCGATTTGGCAGGATTCACCGTGGAGAACACAATCGTGTATGCAAAGACAGTAAAAATTTATAAAGGTGTTGACAATGTTATTCAGTTCGATATTCAGAACGCCGACCAGAAACGTCTAGATTTAGTAACTACCCCATTGATATCTAACATTGCATTAAATGTCATGGACGCCAGTGGAAATAAGTTACCTAATAGTCCATATACTGTAACTCCTATCGGTACAACCTTGCCAGGGATAGCAACTGTTAAAATTCCAAGTGCAGATTTAGTCAACTTTAATGACCAATATTTAAAATACAGTGTAACTGCTACAGACACTAATAGTAACAATATTCCACTGTACACCGACAGTAGATTTAGCGCAGTGGGTACGATAGAAATAGTTGAAAGTGCTACGCCTACAACTAGAAGTAGTGTAGTGTATGATCGCTTTAGTGGCGAAATTAATTTCATGGGAAATGTTACTGATCATACCAGTGCTATTCCGTGCAAATTTTATGAAGCTGTACCGACTACTGCTTTGAATTTTGCTGTTGCGTTGGAAAATTTTATTGGCACTATCTATGTAGAAGCAACTGAAGACAGCACCATAAGTGTAGAATCTTTTAAAAATGCAGCCAAAATTCAAAGTTTTACTACAAGTGTAGCAACAACTACAACACACAATTTTTCGAGTGTGCCCGTGGGAAAATACAACTACATGCGAATAAGTTGGACTTACCCAGATGTTTGGCAATACAGTGGTCAACAAGATCCTACTATTCCATTCGGAATGGTTAATTCAGTGACTGTTAGCTATTGATTTATTCAAATTAATCTGTTATAATTAGGCATGAGCCTAATCTCAGAGACACTACTAGCACATTTACCCGGTAAGCGTAAACATACTCCAAGCGGTTGGATATCGTTTAATGCTGTCTGCTGTGACGACAAAAGACAACGTGGCGGATTCATTGTCAATGCCGGTGATGCTGTTAGTTATCATTGCTTTAATTGTGGATTCAAATGTAGTTGGCAACCTGGTCGGACACTAAGTCAAAAAATGCGCAAGTTCATGCGCGAACTTAACATGCCAGACGATCTCATTAATAAATTAGGGTTAGAGGCCATGCGCCTTAATGAAACTTCTAATATCGAAGTCCGTAGTATTGTACCTAAATTTGATCTACGTGCATTACCAGAAGGTGCAGAACGCATTAACAATTTATTAGATCATGCTCCGGAAAAACTTATACCTGTACTAGAATATCTTGCAGGTAGGAATCTCTATTTAGAAGACTATGATTTTTATTGGACTCCTAAAATTGGTTTTAGTAATAGACTTATTATACCGTTTACCTATAACGATACGATTGTAGGATATACTGCCCGTGCTGTAGGAGATGCTAAACCAAAGTATATTTCAGAACAACAACCTGGATATGTATTCAATCTCGATGCTCAACATGATGATCGACTATTCACGATTGTATGTGAAGGCCCATTTGATGCAATAAGTATTGATGGCTGCGCGATCTTAGGTGCTGAAATTAAAGATAGTCAAAACTGGCTATTAAAGCAACTAGGAAAAGAAATTATACTAGTACCAGATAAAGACGAAGCTGGCAAAGTAACCGTAGAACAAGCAATCGAGTACGGTTGGTCAGTTAGTATGCCCGATTGGCCAGAAGGTATTAAGGACGTTAATGATGCCGTGGTTAAATTAGGTAGGCTGGCAACATTATGGTTAATTATTTCTGCTAAAGAATCAAACGCCTTAAAAATTAGACTTAAAACTAAATCTTGGTTTAGAGAATTACATGAAGCTTGATTATATTACACGACCCAGTTTTTATTCTTTAGATCAGTGTCAATCTATCGCTGAAAAACTAGCTATGGAAAAAGAAATTGGATTGAATGATGCTCCGGCAGGAAGAACAATTAAAACAGCACAAGTTGATCTAGTAGCTTGGAAAAATGCACGGGAATATCTTGGAGAATTAGAAGATGCCGTTGCCTTAGTTAATCAGCAGATGTTTGGTTTTGAAATCTACAAGATGAGTCCGTTTGAGTGCGTCAACTTTAATCAGTATCATGACAGCGAACAGGGTGAATATAGTTGGCACAAGGACAGTATAAAAAATGAATTGTACGATTATAAGCTGACAGTTATAGCAAATATTTCAACCGAATCATATCAAGGCGGTCATTTTGAATTGTTTTTAAATAAGCCGTTACATATTAAAGAATTTGATGAACCGGGGTGTGTGATAGTAATACCATCATATACTCAACATAGGGTTACTCCTGTAACTAATGGAGTAAGAAAAACTGTATCGTTTTGGATTAGAGGACCTGCATTTAGATGAGAAAGTTGCTTAATTTTTTAACCAGCCCCTGGCGTAAATTTCAAGAA
>Ga0208497_1000695_pt1 | contig 14365 bp, 10 predicted proteins | sample CryBogCBE25Aug07_FD_184555 | JGI IMG/M metagenome (GOLD analysis project Ga0208497, IMG submission 184555) | Freshwater microbial communities from Crystal Bog, Wisconsin, USA - CBE25Aug07 (SPAdes) | ecosystem: Environmental > Aquatic > Freshwater > Lake | place: Crystal Bog, Wisconsin, USA...
CTACGGCAAAGTCAAAACCTTCGACACGGCGTACCGCGGTCTGTCAGCCTGGCTCGAACGCCAGCGCAATGAGGCCGAGGGCGACTGGACTCGAGAGCAAGCCGAGCAATACATGCGCGAGGTCGAATGCCACTCGTGCCTCGGCCAGCGTTTGCGACCCGAAGTATTGGGCGTGAAGATTGATGGGAAGTCGATTGCCGAGATCTCGTCAATGACCATCGATGAAGCGTTCGAGTGGTTCGAGAACGTCCCCCTGAACAAGCGCGACCGCAAGATTGCGGAACTAGTCATTCGCGAAATCGTTGAGCGACTGCGCTTCCTCCTGGACGTGGGGCTGGACTATCTCACCCTGGCTCGTGCCGCCGCAACGCTCTCGGGGGGCGAGGCGCAACGCATTCGACTCGCGAGTCAAATCGGCAGTCACCTCGTCGGCGTGCTGTACGTACTGGACGAACCATCTATTGGACTGCACCAACGCGACAACCAGAGATTGATCTCGACGCTGTTGCGCTTGCGCGACCTCGGCAACAGCGTGATCGTCGTTGAGCATGACGAGGAGACCATCCGTGCCAGCGATTACATCGTGGACATTGGCCCCGGTGCTGGCGAATACGGCGGTGAGGTGGTGTATGCCGGGCCGGTGGCGGGCATTGACGCGTGCGAACCCAGCCGCACGGGTGCCTACCTCTCAAAGCGTGCCGGCATTGATGTTCCCGCCAACCGCCGTGGCGCATCGGGGGATTTCCTTCGGGTAGTTGGGGCGGCGGCGAACAACCTCGACAACGTGACAGTGAATTTTCCCCTCGGGACGTTTACTGCGATTACCGGAGTGAGCGGTTCGGGGAAATCCACGTTGGTTAACCAAATCCTTCTCAACTCACTGCTGCGCCAGCTCCATCACGCCAAAGTGGAAGTCGCGAAGCACAAGTCCATTGACGGCATTGAGTTCATCGACAAGGTGGTGGCGGTAGACCAGCAGCCCATCGGCCGAACACCTCGATCAAATCCTGCGACGTATACGGGTGTCTTTGACAAGATTCGAAAGCTCTTCGCCGAGACGACCGAGGCGAAGGTCCGCGGGTATCAGCAAGGTCGCTTTTCTTTCAACGTGAAGGGTGGGCGCTGCGAGGCCTGCGCCGGCGACGGCACCATCAAGATTGAAATGCACTTCCTACCTGACGTGTACGTGAATTGCGAGGATTGCAATGGACGTCGCTATAACCGTGAAACTCTCGAAATTCTGTATCGGGGCAAGTCCATCGCCGACGTGTTGAACATGCCCATTGCTGAGGCCAACGAATTCTTCGAACGTCAGCCTTCTATTCAGCGCCATATTCAAACCTTGGTGGACGTTGGCCTCGGCTATGTGCGCCTCGGGCAGTCAGCGCCGACGCTCTCCGGTGGTGAAGCCCAGCGAGTAAAGCTGGCGGCGGAACTCGCACGTCGCCCCACGGGTCACACTTTGTATGTTCTCGACGAACCGACGACCGGTCTGCACTTTGACGATGTGGCGCGCTTGCTGACGGTGCTGCACCGCTTGGTGGATCAGGGCAATACCGTCATCACGATTGAGCACAATCTCGATGTGGTGAAGACCGCTGACTGGATCATCGACATGGGACCCGAAGGAGGCCGACGGGGTGGCAAGGTTGTCGGCGAGGGCACGCCGGAGCACATTGCCTCCCTGGACACCCCAACCGGGTTGGTTCTGCGCGACCTCGTGACTGCAAAGAGCCGTACTCGGCGCGCCAAGAAGTAGGCAATGGAAAAGCCGGTCGGAATTCCGCATCGACCTGGCTGTTACGTATTCTCGCGTTCTGACGGGACGGTGATTTACGTCGGCAAGGCCGCTGACTTATCTAACCGCCTCTCCAACTATTTCGCCAAGGACACCACCGACCCCAAGTCGATTGGAATCGTTTCAGAGGCACATCACGTGGAGTGGACGGTCACCCCCACCGAAGTGGATGCCCTGCTTCTGGAAAACGAACTCATCAAACGTTTTCAGCCGCGATTTAACATCCGACTCAAAGATGACAAGTCGTATCCGTATATGGCTATCTCCATGGGCCACCAGTGGCCGGCGGTGTACCTGACGCGCGAACCGCACCGTAAGGGCACCTCGTACTTCGGTCCCTTTGGGCATGCGAAGGACGCGCGACGCACTCTCGACGAAATCGTACGAATCTTCCCCGTGCGTACGTGTCGTGATTCAAAGTTCGTCATACATCAGCGACAGGGTCGACCGTGCCTCCTAGCTGATCTCGAGAAATGCAGTGCTCCCTGTGTGAATCGGGTGACCCGCGAGGAGTATCAAGTGGAGCTAGATGGACTCGTCTCCTTCTTCCGCGGCCGGGTCGAACCCCTGCGCCGAGAACTCGAGGAGCGGATGGCGGCCGCGTCGGCAGAGCAGCGCTACGAGGTGGCAGCGCGCGCACGAGATTCCCTGCAGGCGCTCTCCCTCGCCAGTACCTATCAGTCTGTCGTGGTGGACGAGTCAAGTGACATTGACGTGTGGGGGAGCGTGCGTGATGCCTCCCGTTGTGTCGTGACCCATCTACGGATTCTTGGTGGACGTCTCGTGGGTCGCAGCAGTTCCCTGTATTACGTCGATGCCAGCGACAGTGACAATGATGTTCTGGTCCGCGCGATGTCCGACGCGGCGGCGCGCGCCGAGTTCGAGGGTCGCCGATGGGCTTGCAGTGTGCCGGAAGTCGCGGCGACAACCATTGAATTTGCCGCAAAGGTGTCGACCAACGCCAGTGCGCCGTATCGCCGAATTCCCGCGCGTGTCGCAGAGCTCATCGAGATGGCAGCGGAGAATTCGCAACAGTCTCTCGATCGTGATTCGCTTCGTCGGCAACACGACCACAATGTTCGATCGCAGGCTCTCACCGATTTGGCCAGTGCTTTGCAGCTCTCACGGCCCCCGTGGCGAGTTGAGTGCTTTGACATGAGCCATCTCCAGGGGACCAACTATGTGGGTTCCATGGTGGTCATCGAGGATGGACTTCCGGCCAAGGCCTCGTACCGACGATTTCACGTGAAGGAAGTAGAGGGAAATAACGATGTCGGTGCAATGGCGGAAGTTCTCCGACGCCGACTGGCGTACTACTCCGATGAGGGTGGCCGAGATGGATTTCCTAATCCCGATCTGATCATCGTGGACGGCGGACTACCGCAATTGGGTGCCGCTGTCGCGGTGGTGCGCAGCTTGGGTCTGGAAAGCAAGATCCAACTCGCATCGCTGGCGAAACGTGAGGAGTTGATGTACCGGCCCGGATCGTCGTCGGCGATTGCGCTGCCACGTTCCAGTGAGGCCCTTTATCTGGTGCAGCGCTTGCGAGATGAGGCCCACCGTTTTGCCATCACTTTCCACCGGTCGACCCGTGGAAAGTCGATGGTTAAGTCGGTTCTGGATGGAATTGTTGGCCTCGGGCCGCAACGACTCGCCACCGTGATGAATGCCTTTGGCTCTCTGGATGAGATTCGCGCCGCCAGCATGGAGGACATTGCCGCTGCGGGAGTTCCCTCGAGTGTGGCCCAGGCCATCTACGATCGCTTGCGAGGAGATGACGAACGAGTGGAAGGCGCCGAGTAAAGATGAACCGAATCCTGCTGGTGACCGGTATGTCCGGTGCGGGTCGCTCCACCGTGTCGGCTCAGCTCGAGGATTTGGGCTGGACGGTCATTGACAACATGCCCTTGGAATTCATTGCTCGAGTGGCCGAGCTCGCCTTTCACGGCACCGTGGAGGGCCCTGGACTGGTGTTCGTCGTCGGTCGCAGCGGAAACTTCGATGGTGATCAGTTCGTCGCCGCCGTCAGCGATTTACGTCAGCAACAATTTGACGTGAAGGTGATTTTCCTGGACGCTCCCGACGACGTTCTCATTCGTCGTTACGAAGGGACTCGCCGCCGGCATCCCCTGTCGGGCTCAGTCTCCAGTGCCATTGCGGGAGAACGTGCCGCATTTGCGAGCGCGAGAGATCTCGCTGATGTGATTATCGACACCGGAGCTTTGAATACCAATCAACTTCGCCAGCGCATCGTCAGCACCTTTGAAGATCGAAGTGCCGGTGGCTCGATGCGTACGTCCATCATGTCGTTCGGTTATTCAAATGGCCTCCCTCGTGACGTGGACCTCGTTTTCGATTGTCGTTTCATCCCCAATCCCTTCTGGGATGAAACATTGCGGCCGCTGTCTGGCCTCGATGCACGCGTTGCCGAATTCGTGTTGAACCAGGATGAAGCTCAGCGCTTCCTTGCCGACGTCACGGCCATGCTGGCGTGGCAAATCCCCGCCTTCGCCAAAGAGGGCAAATCGTATTTATCAATCGCCATCGGATGCACCGGTGGGCGGCACCGCTCAGTGGCCATGGCAGAAGCCATCGCGAGCGCTCTCCCCGTCGCGGTCAACGTTTTTCATCGCGACATCGACCGATGACGCAGTTTGTCGCCCTCGGTGGCGGACACGGAACCGCGGTCACGCTGCGGGCGGCGTTGACGGCCGGCTTTTCCACGACGGGCATTGTCTCGGTTGCCGACAATGGCGGGAGCACGGGTCGGCTGCGAGAGATCTTGGATGTGGCGGCGGTGGGCGATATTCGCAAGTGTCTCGTCGCCCTCGCCGACGATGGCAACCGACTAGCTCAGAACTTCGAACATCGCTTCATGCGAGGCGAACTACGCGGGCACGCGGTAGGAAACCTCGTCCTTGCGGGTTTGGTCGAAACGGCTGCGTCGCTGGAAGAGGCCATCGACATTGTTGCTGACAGCTTGAATATTCGTGGCCGCGTCATCCCGGCGTCGCGAGAGGGCGTCGAGTTGCTGGCGGTGACCGATAGCGGAGTGGCGGAAGGTCAGACGTCGGTGTCATCATCGAGCGCCATCCGCCGGGTCGCCGTTCGACCCGCATCAGCCCGTGCCCCTCGTGCGGCCGTTGACGCAATTTCCAGCGCCGACCTCGTTGTGTACGGTCCGGGATCCATTTTCTCGAGCGTGCTCGCCACTTGTGTCGTACCGGGGATTGCTGAAGCCCTCGCGGACGCCTCGGCCCCTCGCTACCTGGTGGTGAATCTTTACCCTCAGTTCCCGGAGGCTGAAGGTTTCTCTACGGCGCACTACGTAGAGGCTTTTCGTGTCCATGGTGTGCCGTTAGACGGTGTCATCGTTGATGACTCGACGGAGACGGCATCCCTTGAGGGTGTGGGGGTCGAGGTGGTGAGGGCGAGCCTGTGCGCGCCATCTGGCAAAACTCACGATTCCGGCCTATTGGCGCGAGTGCTAGCCAATCTCGTGCCATGATTTAGGGGCTCAAAGGAGAGACGCAATGTCTATACGTGTAGGTATCAATGGTTTTGGCCGAATTGGACGTGGATTCCTCCGCGCGTCGGTAGGTAGCGACATCGAAGTCGTTGCCATCAACGATCTCGGCAGCACGGCCACCAATGGACACCTCTTGAAGTACGACTCCACCCAAGGTCGCTTCCCCGGAGACGTGTCGTGGTCTGAGTCGTCGATCTCCATCAACGGTCGGGAGATTGCCGTGACGGCGGAGCGCGACCCACAGAACCTCCCATGGGCCAAGCTCGGCGTCGACGTGGTCATTGAGTCGACGGGAGTCTTTACCGAGCGCGACAAGGCGGCACAACACCTCGCCGCGGGCGCACGCAAGGTCATCATCTCGGCCCCCGCGAACGGCGTCGACGCCACTTTCGTCGTGGGCGTGAACGATGACACCTACGACGCGAACGAACACCACATTGTCTCGAACGCCTCGTGCACCACGAACTGTTTCGTTCCGATGGTCAAAGTCCTGGACGACAGTTTCGGTGTGGTGACCGGCCTGATGACGACCATCCACGCTTACACCAACGACCAAAACTTGCTTGATTTGCCCCACAAGGACTTGCGTCGTGCGCGTGCCGCCGCGGTGAACATCGTCCCGTCATCGACCGGTGCGGCCCGTGCCACTGGTCTGGTCCTGCAGGCCATGAAGGGTCGCCTGGACGGCACCTCGCTGCGCGTGCCGATTCCCGACGGTTCGATTACGGACTTCACGGCGATTACTCGTAAGACGACCGTCGACGAGGTGAATGCAGCCTTTCAGGCCGCCGCCGCGGGTCGCCTCGGAAAGATTCTGACCTACACCGACGAGCCGATTGTTTCGAGCGACATCGTCGGTACCTCGGCGTCGTGCACTTTCGATTCGGCGATGACCATGGTTCAGGACATCAACGATGAGCAGTCGCTGGTGAAGATCTTCGGTTGGTACGACAACGAGTGGGGTTACTCCAACCGTTTGGTTGATCTCGCGACGGTCATCGGCCTTCACGCTTAATGCAACTACCTACCATTGATGACCTCGGAGATCTGAGGGGCAAGAGGGTTCTTGTTCGCGTTGATTTCAACGTCCCCTTTCGGGAAATCGACGGACAGCGCGTGATTGCGGATGACTTTCGCATTCGAGCCGCACTGCCTCTCTTTCGAGAGCTGCAGGATCGAGGCGCCACGGTCGTGGCTTGCACGCACGTTGGCCGACCGAAGGGTCAGGTGGTCGAGAAGTATTCAGTCGCCCCCATTCGCGAGGCCCTCGCCGCGCTCGCGCCAGGAGTAGAACTGCTCGAGAATTTGCGCTTCTCGCCCGGTGAAGAAGGCAATGACCCGAGTTTCGGGGCGCAACTCATCGAGGGAATTGATGCGTATGTCAACGAAGCTTTCGGGGCGTCGCACCGCGAGCACGCGTCGATCATGTATCCGCCTCGACACCTGCCGTCCGCCGCGGGACCGAATTTGATTCGTGAAGTTGAGACTCTAAGTGGCCTGCTGTCTAGTCCCTCGAGGCCCTTCGTGGCGGTCGTCGGCGGCGCCAAGGTCGCGGACAAGCTCGGCATCGTGCACGTTCTGGCCGCGAAAGCTGATCGAGTAATTATCGGCGGCGGCATGATGTTCACGTTCTGGAAGGCTCTCGGACACCGCATCGGCAATTCGCTTGTCGATGACTCCCGACTAGACGAATGTCGGGCTCTCCTGGAAACCGGGAAAATTCTTATCCCCGTCGATGTTCGTTGCCTGCCCGCGGGTGAGCCTTTCGGTGCGGGGGGAGAGGTTGATCCAGAAGTGTGCGGAACTGACGTTCCTGATGGATACCTCGGTCTCGACATTGGGCCTGAGAGTGAACTCTTGTTCTCGCGCGAGCTGCAGTCCGCTTCGACGGTCCTGTGGAATGGTCCGATGGGGGTTTTTGAAGATCCGCGTCTAACGTCAGGCACCCAGGCGATTGCCGACACTCTCGCGGCGGGATCTATGTTCTCGGTCATTGGTGGTGGCGATAGTGCGGCGGCGGTGGCGCAATACCAACTCGCCGATCACATGAGTTTTATTTCAACGGGCGGCGGTGCGTCTCTCGAACTATTGGAGTTCGGTGATTTCCCAAGCCTGCGCGCACTGCGCGAGAAGAAGGAGTTGTAGAGATGACCGTCAATCTCATTGTGGGCAACTGGAAGATGAACAACGACTTCGTTGCCGCCATTCATTTGACTCAGCAAATTGGAATCCTTGCGCGCCAAGCTGACGTGTCCGGAGTGTCTCTCGTTGTCGCGCCGCCGACATGTGATTTGCGCTCTGTCTCGTCCGTCATTGAGGCGGATCGCTTGGCCATCAAGATTGGAGCGCAACACGCCTACTGGGAAGATGGCGGAGCATTCACGGGCGAAACGTCGATACCAATGGTGAAGCGACTCGGATGCACCTACCTCATCGTTGGACACAGTGAGCGTCGAGAGCTCTTCGCGATGGACGACCAGGCCGTCGCGAAGACCACAATGTCCGCCCTTCGCCATGACGTGATGCCCATCGTGTGCGTAGGCGAATCAGAAGAAGTGAGAGAAAATGGCGGTCACGTTGAGTTCGTGACCGCCCAGGTTCAAGCGGCCGTGGGCGGGTTGACGCCGGCCCAACGTCGTGACGTCGTGGTTGCCTACGAGCCAATATGGGCGATCGGCACCGGCAAGGTGGCATCTGCGGAACAAGTGGCAGAGATGATGGCCGTCATTCGATCGGCCTGGCCAGATGACGCCGGGGACCTCACGGTCTTGTACGGGGGTTCCGTAAAGCCAGAGAATGCGGCCGAATTGGCCGGCACTCCTGGGGTTGACGGCTTCCTCGTGGGGGGCGCCAGCTTGAACGCTGAGCAGTTCGTGGAAATCGCGGTGACAGCCGCGAAATGCTACCGTTGAGGTCTCTAAGGAGGCTCTGATGCTGACCACCATTTTCGTCGTTGTAGAAATCATTGCGGCTATCGCACTCATCTTCCTTGTCCTCATGCACTCCGGTCGTGGCGGCGGACTGTCGTCGATGCTGGGCGGCTCCTTGGGTTCGGTCGCTCAGGGTTCGACGGTGGCAGAGCGCAATCTGGACCGAATCACCGTCGCGGTTGCCCTCGTTTTGGCCTTTACGACGATCACTCTCGACCTGCGCATCGCGTGATCATGGGCGCTCGTCGCGCCAGCAGCACCGTTGTCGCGCTCACTCTCGCGGTTGCGACACTCACCAGCGCGTTCCCCGCGTCGGCATCGGATCCCACGACCACCGTTGCGCATCCCAAGGTCTCCATCGCGAATCTTCAGATCTCGGTGCCAGATGAGTTCGCTGGATGCTCGATTTTTGACGGAGCTCTTAGCGACACGATGCAGGCCGTTTTCGATCTCACCACTCCGTCAGCGTTCGTTACGAATCGCTTCGGAAGGCCGCTAGGGGTTAATGGGCCGATTGCTCAGAGTGAACTCATTTCGGTAAGCCCCCAAGTCGTGCAGTATCGCATTAACCCGAAATTCACGTGGACAACAGGTCAAACGTTTACGGGCCAGCAGATGGTTCAGTGGTGGCAGTTCGCGCGTGAGCAGGTGGGCTCAGCCGCGGTGAATTACCGATCGATCAGCTCCCTCGAGGTGTCGGCGGACGGCCTTTCCGTGACCGCAACTTTCAGTTTGCCGAACAGCGGTTGGGCGTCGCTCTTTCGAGACATCCAATTGATGCCTCACACGGAGGGATGCAGCTGGGAGCAAGTGTTGCGAGAGCCCCAACTTGGCCCCTATCAGCTGGTCGAATTGTCGTCGCAACGTGCCGTTTTGGTGGCAAATGCGAGTTTCGCGGCGGCCACGGGCGTTACGCCGATTGCTCAACGGATTGAGATTTCAGCCGGCCGGGAAGCCATCTTCACGAACGGCACTTTCGCGGTGATTTCCCATCGTCTCTCGCAGAAGCAACTCCAAGTCATCTCGAGCCCTCCCACCACGTCTTCCTTCGTGGCGGCATCCTCGAGTACTGAGCGGTTGACGTTCTCGGCAATGCGCCCGCAAGTGGCCTCCGTGAATGTGCGAAGTGCGCTAGCCAGCGCCATTGATCGAGCCGCTTTAGTGTGGAGAAACGTTGGGCTTCTTAATCCGGGGATAGCACCGGCGGCCTCGTCGATATTCCCTCAGTCATCGCCCAGTTACCCTGGATCCATCGGTACTCCTGTCGGTGTCACGACAACAACGTCAGCAACCCCACCGGTATTTCAGCCCGCATCCGGCCAGCTGGATGATTGCCCTCGCTGCTCTCCTGAATTTCTGCGCGCCGCGGGCTTCACTCCGACCTCGACGGGGTGGACGGGGCCGACGGGCCCATTAGTTCTCCATCTCGCGGCGGGTCCGACGGCTGAAGACCGCATGTCCGCCGACTCGGTCGCCGCCGCGTGGCGTCAACTTCATGCCACCGTGTCGGTGCAATATTTCAGCACTGAGGTAGCCGTGGTAGGCGCCCTGAGGTCGGGATACTTCGATGCCGGTGTCTATCATCTGCCGCAGCCGTTGCCCTCAGAATTGGCATCACGCTGGGCAATCGGAGCCGAGGCGGGGAGCCTCTGGACGGGTTGGAATCCGTCGGCGCTCATTGCCGACTACCAGGCGGGCCTCGGAACCTTGAATTCCGTCACCGCGACGGCGTCGTGGGTGGCCATTGATGACGCCATTCAGCGCAACGTGTGGGATCGGCCGTTGTATTCGCTCCCCAACATTGAATACTGGTCGTCGCGTTTGCCGCTGCAAACGGCCTCAAATGTGGTGGCGCTGTTTGACGAACTCTTGAACCTCACCCCGGCATCGCTGTCCTCGTAATGCGATAACATGACACTCCCACGTCGAAGTGGTGAAATGGCAGACACGCCAGCTTGAGGGGCTGGTGCTCGCAAGGGCGTGCGGGTTCAAGTCCCGCCTTCGACACTCAGTCAACGGCCCCCTCGGGGGCCGTTGGTCTTTTTAGTGGCCTCCGACAACTACTGTCTGGCGTATAGCTATGCGATCGATTGCCTTTGTGGCCTACAGCAGCCGACCCGATGCGGTCGCTATTGCGGATGATTGCGTTCGGACTCTTCGCTCTGAAGGTGTCGAGTGTTCGATGTGGCTGGCGGACTCCGCTGACGTCGCGCCGAAGGCGGATACCTATGTCTCTCTTGGAGGCGACGGAACATTTCTGCGCGCCGCACTGTGCGCGCATGAAAACTCTGGTGACGTCCTCGGCGTGGACCTTGGTCGAGTCGGTTTCCTGCTTCGAGTCGCCCCGGTGATGTTCCTCGAGGCTGTTCGAGAAGTCGCATCCGGGCCGCGACGTTCAACCGAGCGCCTTGCACTTCGAGGGTCGTGGCGGGGCGAACAGCGAGTTGCATTAAACGAATTCGTAGTGGAGCGAGCGCAAACTGGGCGAATGGTGCACCTTCGCGTCTACCTGGACGGTGAAGAATTCATGACCTATCACGCGGATGGCGTTTTGGTCGCAACTCCCACTGGCTCCACGGCGTACAACTTTTCCGCGGGCGGCCCCATCGTCGCGACTGATGTGGAGGCGGTGATCGTTACCCCTCTGGCCCCCCACTTCACGATGGACAGATCGGCGGTAGTGGGTGCTCACACTCACGTGGACATTGAAGTCTTGGGTGGAGAAGCGATGATCGTCGCGGACGGCTCGGTCGTGGGCGACCTCAGTGCGGGGCAACGAATTTCCATCGGCCGAGATCCACGGGCCGTGTTGGTTGCCGATGGCTCGCCCCACGACTTGGGGGCCCGTCTGCGCCACCACTTGCGAGAAGGCCATGCCTAGGGCTGTTCGCCTTCTGACCCTGCAGGTGCGCAATCTGGGGGTGCTGAAAGATGTCACTGTCGACGTGAGCGACGGACTGACCGTTTTGACGGGGGAAACCGGGGCGGGCAAAACCCTGATAGTGGACGCGCTGGAGCTCGCTCGCGGCTCGGACATGAGACTCGACTCGTCACTCATGTCGTCATTTTCCGTGGCTGCACTTTTCGAAGACGGTGAACGGGAAATTTCACTGGGCCGAGAGCTCAGCGAGTCAAAAAGGTTGAAAGCCACTATTGACGGGCAAATCACGTCGGCAGAAGCGCTCGCTCGCGCCGCCGACCACCTCTTCACCATCCATGGTCAACGCATGTCGAGTCGAGCGGGCAGTCGCTCGTGGCAACGTGACGTTGTCGACACCTTTGGTGCTGTCGATACCTCGGAATTTGTAGACCTTCGTCAGCAGCGCCAGGAGCTCCTCTCGGTGCTCGGGGGCACCGCCGACGATCCAACTATTCGTGAGCGGGAGCTCGAATTACTCGAATTCCAAATTCAGGAATTCGAGTCGCTGGGGATTACCGCAGAATCTGAGCTCAGTGACGCTGTCGAGGAATTGCTCGAATTGTCCGCTCTTCGCGAGGCGACGGGTGCGATTGTGGGTGCGTCAGAATTGCTCGCCATTGATGACGGCCCGGTGGAGAACATCGCCACCATGCTCTCCACATTGCCAACGAGCGACTCATTGCGCGACATTCGTCAGTCGATCACCATGGCAATCGATGTGCTGCGAGACGCGGGCACTGCCCTTCGGGCGATGATCGATGATGATGCGAGCGTCGATGAGCGGTTGGCCGTGCTGGAAGCGAGAGTTGACGAATTGACTCGCTTTGCCCGAAAGTACGGCGGCACCCTAGAGGGCGCGATGCGCGCGATCGAAAAGGCTCGCCAACGCGTTGATGAACTCACGTCGTCCGATGAATCACTGGCACGAGCCAAGGAAAAATTGGCAGAAATATCACCTCTTTTGGCGACCGCGGAAGCAAAGGTACGTAGTGATCGGCAACGTGCCGCACAACAGTTTGCGGCGACGGTGACGGATGTTCTTCCTCGCGTGGCACTGCCACATGCACGGGTTTCTGTCAGCGTGCTTGGCGATGACGGCTCTGACATCGAGTTCGAATATCAGCCCCATCGCGACGCGCCCGCCGGACCCTTAGCCGAGATGGCCAGTGGTGGCGAATTGTCGAGAGTGATGCTGGCTCTCACCTTGGTCTCGTTGGCAGATTCGGCCGTGGCGATATTTGATGAAGTCGATGCCGGCATCGGTGGCTCGACTGCTCAATCCATCGGGGATTGCCTCGCATCTCTCGCTCGCCACCAGCAGGTCATCGCGGTGACGCACACAGCATCAATCGCCGCCAAGGCGGACTCCCACTGGGTCGTCGAGAAGGCCTCCGATGGCGCATCGGCGTCCGTTCGCCGCGTTGTCGGAGTCGAGAGGGAGCGAGAGATCGCACGCATGCTCAGCGGGAACCCCGACTCAGCCGAGAGTTTGGCCCTCGCTCGTCAACTTCTGGCGTAGCCAACATTTCTCCTCCGCCGTCTCGCTACACTTGTACTCCGTGGCATATGCGAACGGTCCAGCGAAATTCATCTTTGTCACTGGGGGCGTCAGCAGTTCCCTCGGAAAGGGCCTGACCGCTTCGTCGCTGGGCCGACTCTTGAAGTCTCGCGGACTTCGAGTCACGATGTGCAAGCTCGACCCCTACTTGAATGTGGACCCGGGAACAATGAATCCGGGCGAACACGGTGAAGTTTTCGTCACCGACGATGGTGGGGAAACCGACCTGGACCTCGGCCACTACGAGCGTTTCATTGACGAGCCGTTGACCCAGCGTTCCAACACGACCACGGGAGCGATTTATAGCTCCGTCATCGAGAAGGAACGCCGTGGCGATTACTTGGGCAAGACCGTTCAGGTCATTCCGCACATCACGAACGAAATCAAGGCCCATGTGGCTCGACTCGCGACGGATGATACGGACATCGTGATCGTCGAAGTCGGTGGCACCGTGGGCGACATGGAGATTGTTCCCTTCATTGAGGCAATTCGTCAGTTCCGTCGTGACGTGGGTCGTGAGAACGTCTGCTACATCCATTTGACCTTGGTGCCGTATTTGGCGGCTAATGGTGAGCAGAAGACCAAGCCCACTCAGCATTCGGTCACCATGTTGCGCTCAAGCGGCATTCAGCCGAATGTGATCGTGTGCCGTTCAGACCAACCAATCTCGGATTCTTTGAAGTCGAAAATCAGCCTCTTTTGCGACGTCACTCCCGAAGCAGTGGTCTCGGCCATTGACGCCCCGTCGATTTACGACATTCCTTTGGCGCTCTTCCACGAGGGCCTCGACCGAATCGTTCTGGACGTTCTTGGTTTTGACATTGATGCTTTGCCTATCGATCTCAGCGAATGGGAAACAGCCGTTCGTCGCTATCACGAAGCCACGACGACGGTCCGCATTGCCATTGTCGGCAAGTACGTCTCGATGGCCGATGCCTATCTCAGTGTCGAGGAATCAGTTCGTCACGCGGGATTCGGAGCGGGAGTACGAACGAGTATTGAGTGGGTGGAGGCCGAGGACCTTCACGGTAACTCGACCATTCCAGACCTTTCTCAGTATGACGGCATCATCGTGCCTGGCGGATTTGGTGAGCGTGGCATCGAAGGCATGATTGAGACGGCTCGAATCGCTCGAGAAGGTCTCATTCCCTACCTCGGAATTTGTTTGGGTATGCAAATCCAGGTGATTGAGTTCGCTCGGCACATCCTCGGTCTTGCCGACGCCAACTCGACCGAATTCTCGCCAACCACCGAGCACGCCGTGATTGACCTCATGGCCGATCAGCACGAGGTCACCAACAAGGGCGGAACGATGCGCTTAGGTTCGTATCCCGCACACCTGCGGTCGGGAAGCATCGTGCACGGTCTCTACGGTGACGACGTGGTGCACGAACGCCATCGGCACCGATTCGAGATGCACGCTCGTTGGGCCGAAAGCTTCGAGTCGGCCGGACTTAAGATTTCGGGGCTGTCACCCGATGGCCAACTAGTCGAGTTTGTGGAGCTCGATGGTCACCCTTACATGGTGGGCACCCAGGCGCATCCCGAGTTCAAGAGCCGCCCGAATCGTCCTCACCCGCTATTTGTTGGCCTCGTCGATGCGGCGATCAAGCGGGCCGCAGAACGCGAC
>Ga0208497_1000697_pt1 | contig 14338 bp, 7 predicted proteins | sample CryBogCBE25Aug07_FD_184555 | JGI IMG/M metagenome (GOLD analysis project Ga0208497, IMG submission 184555) | Freshwater microbial communities from Crystal Bog, Wisconsin, USA - CBE25Aug07 (SPAdes) | ecosystem: Environmental > Aquatic > Freshwater > Lake | place: Crystal Bog, Wisconsin, USA...
GCTATATTCGGGCGGCTATACCCGGGCGGCTATATTCGGGCGGCTATACCCGGTCGGCTATATTCGGGCGGCTATACCCGGTCGGTTTTTTTCGGTAGGCAAAATTCTTTTAAATTAAAAATCGAGTATTTATAATTTACCAAAAGCACCAGTATTTGTTGGTCAACTGTACGTCCTATTTAAGAAATGGATATAAAGAAGGTTATATTACACAGATAAAGTAGATTCTTTACTTACAAGATGTACTAGTAATAAAGATATCAATGCACTAGTAGCTGATGTTCAACTGCATGTCTTCCACCACGAGAAATGGATATAAAGACGGTTATATTACACAGATAAAGTAGATTCTTTACTTACAAGGTGTACTAGTAATAAAGAGATCAATGCACTAGTAGCTAAAATGGATATAAAGACGGGGGTTAAATTACACAATTAAAGTAGATTTACTTACTAGTAGCACTAGTAACAAAGATATCAATGCACTAGTACAAGCTGTTCAACCGCATGTCTTACACCATGAGAAATGGATATAAAGACGGTTATATTACACAGATAAAGTAGATTCTTTACTTACAAGTAGAAGCTGTTCAACCGCATGTCTTACACCATGAGAAATGGATATAAAGACGGTTATATTACACAGATAAAGTAGATTCTTTACTTACAAGGTGTACTAGTAATAAAGAGATCAATGCACTAGTAGCTGAAATGGATATAAAGACGGGGGTTAAATTACACAGTTAAAGTAGATTTACTTACTAGTAGCACCAGTAACAAAGAGAACAATGCACTAGTAGCTGTTCGTCCGTATGCTGTCCTACATGAGAAATGGATATAAAGACGGTTAAAATACACAGTTAACAGAGACACAATAAGCAGACTAGAGCACGTAAGTCCTGGATAAAAAAATACAGTTACGTTTTTAAATGTAGTAACAATGTAGAGCTCTGCGAATAAGAGCTAGTTATACCTTATATTCATAGCTCTATACACACCTATAAAGAGGAGACTTTTTAAAAAAATTTAAAATTACTTACTACTAATAACTTGTAAGCCCACTGCGCGCTGTAACTACTACTAAATCAAGCTCATAATCATACCACAGATTTAGGGACCGTGCACGCCTTCTTCTTGTTCATTATCGCTTGCCATACCCACAAGTGAAAAATCAGCGGGATTGAATTCAGTCCTATTAGCTTCCATGTCATTAAAAAACCTTCCATATCTGTCGCGCTGATCAAAAACATTGCGGGTATTTACCCCCCATTCTTTAAAGAGGGTTTTCCTTTCTGTCTTTAAAAAGTTTACCATATTTACATCGGTGGCAGCTCTGTTCCGTTGCATTCTCACAATGGACACGAACTGATTCGCCAACCGATTTACTGACGATAAATCAATTCGATTGCCGGAATTCATCATCAAAGCAAAGATTGCTAGGACCGTCGCTTCATTTATGGAATTCGTAGCAACTATAAACTCGTCGCCGTCACCTGATTAAGGGCAAATAAAAAGTTACCTAGTAATTTAATGCGTTGTATTCCATGTACATTCACAATATATTAGTAGTACAACACCTTAAATTCCTAGGTTACTTTTTCCCCTAGGAATTGAAGGTGTTGTACCTTACCTTTCTTTTTTTCTGTCTTGACTGCCCACATCTTCATTTTAAGAGCGGCTGCCTCAACAATCGACTGATATTTGCAAGATTCTGCACCTTTAAAAGCTTGAAGCTTTTGCAGGCTTCTTAAATCCGGTATATTATCAACATCCAATGGTGATCTGTTTTCGTAAGAAGTTGCAGATTCCCTAAAAGATGATATCACTTTAAAGAACTCTTGCTCCATAGAGTCAGAAAAGCGCGACATGAATTTGAACGTAGAACCCGGATCCTTAACAAATTTTTGAAGCGTCGTTCTGAGATTCCTCTTGAGCTTCATCAAATATTCAACAAATCCATCATTGTCGATCAGAATGTTGAATAATTGGCCAGAGATAATTGTTGTCCCAGGTACAAGGCAGTGATTTAGATCCTGTTTTGCAAAACAAAATTTAGTGAATTATAAATCAGTTAGCTATGATATCACCCATAAGCTCTTTCGGCTACTTAATATCTCGGAATTCAGATCCTTGGAGAGGTAAATGTAGCAAGCCTTTACTAGGGCCTTAATTTCTTCTCTTGGGAAATACATCTTTGGTTCTGTTCCAGCCGCAACGAATACGTAGAACATTTGCTTTGGCCCTCGTGTTTCGATTTCAAACTTGGGGCTAGATTCTATAGTTTGCTTTATGTCTTCAGCAACGCCAAGTTGGTGGTTTTCAAGAACAATATGAGAGGCAGGGTCAGTTCCCAAGCATCCCTTTTTTCCTCTGCGAGAAGATCCGCTAGCGGAAGAGGATTTGCGTTTACCCGCTACAGGAGATTCAGAAGTATCTAAGTTCGCCTCCTTTACAGAAAAATCCGGCATATTACAGCTCATGTCCTGAATGGTTATCGTTATTAGTTGTTCTTTAAATTCAAAAATTAGATTGGATCTTGTAAAGGTGTTTGATGTATCTTATATGGACACAAAATAAGGTTCACAGTGAACCTTATTTTGACTCGCTCCCCCCCAAAAAAATTATGTCAACCAATTATAGCAAAAGAGCCTACGAAGAAGAAGTCAGCGAAGATGATCAATACTTTATAGATAGGGCACTAGAAATTAAAGCAAGGGTGGAAAAATACTATGATAATCATCCCGAAGAGTATAAGGAGCTTTTGGAGTTGGAAGAAGCGGATCGTTTAAAAAAAACTACTAGAGCAAAAACGATTATTAAAATCAAAGAGGGAATATCTACAGATGCACCTAAAAATTGCACATCAACAAGATCAAGAACTTACATGGAAAAGAAAATTAGTCATTTGGTGAATTCTCAAGAGGTTATGTGCGACTATTGTTACAAAGAAAAAGGGATTACTAGGACGTATACTCCTTCATTCTTAGAACGCCATCAAGCTGGAAAAAAGTGTGCCTTATCAAGAAATAAAGATCAATTTAACAAGGATTGCACTCGTGTCTCAAGATCTTTTTTTGATGAATGCGAAGATGAGATTGAGCGCAGTAATTTTGACGTTGTTAATCATTTTGAGGAATTTGATGAACCAGATGTATTTAAATTAACCTTTGTTGCAAATGCACACTACGCGAGTGCAAGTGATGCTATAGATAAGTTACATGATATTGAAAATGGTACTGGAACACAGATTAATGAAATGGGCGTATTGAGAACAGTCAATCGGTACCTTCAGTATCAAGAGTGTTTCTATGATGCGACATATGGGTTAAAATGTCTAGGCGCAAATAGCTTCGAGGAAATGATAAATATCGTAAAATCGGATTATTCAAATAAATTTGATAAGCAGATGATTGATAATATATCAATTTATTTGTTTTGGATTGAAAATCAACTCTCAAGGCAAGGTCAAGAAGACTATTTAAAATTGCATCACAAATTGTGTATGAATGATGGAATTGGAAGCACAGTCCCCCAGAGTACGCTTGGTGTCTCCTACAAGATAAAGCAGTGTTTAAGTTTATTTAAGTATGGCACGTTGCAAATTGAATGGCCACCTGGTTGGAACATGGACACCTTCAATGGTTTAACTGAAAATGGAAAACAGGTAGAGCTCTATTTAAGAGACCCTATGGAGCTAATTAGTGAGCTATTTATAAACCCTGAAATAATGTTTAAATATAAAAATTCGGTTCGCTTTGATTATTTTGATTGTAGTGATAACTCTTACGGTGATGTGATGTGCAGTAAATGGTGTAAAAACTCTGAAGCGCTAGTTAGAGGGAAAAATGCGAATGGTAAAATACTGCCACTTATTTTTTATTCGGATGGAGTGCAATTAAATGATAGGATACATAATAATGTTACCCCAGTAATGTGTACAACTGGCAACTTTTCCGACGACTTGATTACCAAAGATATTTCAAAATGTGTTATCGGATACTTGCCTAATTTACTTAACACAAAAGCAGCCCTCTTTGACCATTTATGTAAAATGTACAGCAGATCAAAAGCTGAGTTGGAGGTCCGTAGATTTGATTTGTTAGTGGAAAGGGAGTACTGGAAGGAAATAGTAAAGGGGTTGAAAAGCCACTGGGAAAATGGCATTCAAATGCATGTGTTAGGGGAAGGAATTAAAACATTTTACCCTTGTGTAGCATTTTTTGTTGGTGACGATCCACAGCAACATAGACAAGCTGGTTTAGAAACGGGAAACTGTATTCATGGATGCACTTATTGCACGTATTCGTACAAAGACGGAATTTACAACGAGGAGATACATCGCCCAAGGGATAATAACGACATAATCAAACGGTGCTGTGAAGCCGAAAGATCATTGTGTGAACAAGGAAATGGTCAAGCAATTACAAAATCTGAGGAAAACAACATCAAATACTTAAAAGCTCAGAATATTCATCCATTTGTAAATCCTTTTTTTTTTGCTCCGATGGGGGATCCGAGTAACAATATTTTTAGGGCCACTCCTCCTGATCTCTTGCACAACTTTTGCGCTGGATTGATGAAGTCATTAGTGAAAAGTATTATATCAATTATATATGCAGTTAGTAAAATTAATGAGGCCTACGTTGCCGCTGCTAATATGTTTGATTGGAGGATTATGAATTTTGGGTACGTCACTGAAGAAATGCCCCATGTTCATTGGACGTACTTTAAGGAAGGTATAATGCGATATATTGCAACCAATACTGCTGAAAGGAGTCACTCAACCGGAAGTTTTGGTGGTTATAAATCAACTTCATTTATATCTTTGCTGATACAAATGCATTACGCGATAGGGCATGACTCAAAGATACTACCTGGCGCTAATTTTGTCCTGAATAAGGATAATCAGATTGTTGATATTCAAGGGCGTGTTCAGCGTGCAATATGTAGCGTCCTCGATTGTTATTTTGATGGGAAGCGAGCTAAATGGGATGACAAGGCTTTGGCAATGTTCTCTAAAAAAGTAAAAAATTTGTACACACATTACATGCTCGTGTGGGACTTGAATGTCTCACTTTTGTCGTTTAATATGGCTCATACAAAGATCTGTAAGCAAAGAAATCCTCATAAAATTTTTCACCTTGAAGACACGATACGATATTATGGAAGTTTAAATCATTGCGATACCTCATCATGGGAGAGTATTCACCGTTCAGTAACTAAAGGTGTGTACAGTTCTACAAGTAAACGAAATAAAACTACTTGCTTGGAAATGCTGCTTAAATACAATTTAAATAATCATTCTAAACACCTACATCGGATAGCTAAAATTCATTTGGAATCAAATAAAATAGTAGACTTCATGAAACCAGAGAGACACGATGATTGTATACATTTTTCTCCGCTTGATCATCATACAAAAGTGCCTTTTATTCTAAATTATTCAACTCGAGAGTTGCAAATGAATACTAGCTGGGATCGTGTAACTACCTATGAACCCATTAATACTGTGTCAAAATTCCTTGCGATACTGTATGAACTAGATTTTGCTTCAGCCATATCTCACGGCAGTGATATTGATTGGAGAAATGAAGAAACGATGAGCAAATATTTAACTAAATTCGTTCGCGCAATTAAGTATGAAAGTGATTCAAAAACATCGCTTGGTATCGGTAAGCTCTTTGCCACTCCAAGAGGAAATATTTATGATGTAGGGAATGAAAATAAGCCAAAGTACGACTTTGCTCTTGTGCGAATTAACGTAGATTTATCTCTCGATGATTCTGATAGGGATTCTTTAAGTGATGGACGATCTCGGCGTAGTAAACGTGGTGATGATAGGATGACGACCACAGTATTATTAAAGCTTTTAGTATTTATTCTCATTGAAAAGAAAGAAACTACTGGTCACACTCCCGAGAATCACATTTTTTGCTTGGGGCAGGAACTTTACCCAAAATCAGGAATTGTTAAAAATAAAAAGACTCCGTGCTTGGGAAAGCAGTTTTGCTGGGCAGCTCACCCGTTAAGTAAGACAAAATTCAAATATCATCTTATTCCTGTTGAATCGATTATTCGTATTGTATTGGTTGTACCCACATTTAAGTCATCGCCATATAAAAGTAACAAACCTAAGCACGATGACACATTCCATGTTCTTGATCGGATATTCTTTGACAGAACTGGTTGGGATGAGGATGTTGTACAGGAAGAGTTTTTTGTCCAATCAACTGCAGAGCAAATAAGCTTTATGGCTAGATGGAGTCTTGGAAACATTCCATCAACATATCGAAGTGGTCGTGGTGTAGGAGAGGAGGAAGATGAGAATGACGATGGGATTTTTGATAATTCTTAATGTTGGTGCGTGTATATAGGCCATATCTTGTAACAATTATAATAAAATTCTTTTTGTTTGTTAATTTGCCGTTATTATAGCTATGAGTGAGATAGTTGCTATAGTAGCTAATGATAAAGATATGCCATAGTACTTGTAAAACCAACTAAAAGTAATGCTAGAAATGGAAATATTTACTATTTAATCCCATCGATCAAGAAATGTAACAGGAATAAGGCGCGTTCTTGGCGGTCCTACTCGCCCCTCCCCTCATTTTGTTTGTTCACCAAGCATTCTGAAAGATATTAAATGATGTACTAAGAAGGAAGTTATGCTAAATAGTAAAATTAGAATCACCTTGAAATAACTTCAGCAATATTATTTCGCTCGGTGTTTGTGTCTTGAGGTTCCCGCAAAACGACTTTTAAAATACGCTCTGCGTTACTTTTGGTCGAAGTCAAATTATTACCATGCAATATTTTCATCGGTCGACTTAATAACGTGTCGTATAAACGAGAAGCGTTTAAGCATGTATGTACCCCACAATCATAGCTATTTTCCTGTTGAACAGTCTAAGGTAACAATTTTTAGATGGTGAAAATAAATAAATAAATAAATAAATAAATAAATTACCATTCCGTGGCAGTCAATAGTTATTAAGCCGTTAGCGAAATCCTTAAAAACTTCCTGACCTTGTAATAATGTTTTCTGTTTTCGGGTTCGCCATTCACAATCCAAATAATTTTTTAGGGCATCGCTTATTGGAGTTGTTTTATGTAAGTTCAAAGAATCAATGTGCAATATACAAGCAGGCAAACAATCAATCAAACTGTTCTTCTCTCGATCGTTTGATTCATCAGTAAATGCTCGATCGCCGGTCAGTAAACTAACTATTTCTCCGCGAACCAATCCCGCATTACAGATAGCCACCAGACTCCAATGATTCGCGTACCCAATAGGAATGAACAATAACCTTTTCTCAAAAATGTCCACATTTTCGGTCCATCGTTGAACATTTGAGTACACCATAGATTTTAGAGACTTTCCCCGGTAATGATGGTAGAATTGAGTAGAAAAGATATACACCATTTCACTTGATAGTGCATTGAACAAATGGTGGTTTTCAATACCCCCAAAGTATAAGCAGTTCAGCCGAAATTCTATGATTGAATCATTAAACCATCCTTCTGGCCTTAGTCTTTCAATATCTTTTTGAATGATAAAAGCTTTGTGAAAAGAAATTTTGGTGTCGTCTGCGGGAGTTAAAGCTCCATCCACATCTAGTACAGAGGAGCTAGTAGTCTTTCGTCTTTTCTCATCACTATCCAATTTCATTTTTTCTTTTCGCTTCAGAATTGCGCTAGGGGTATTGGGCTTCGATCTTCTACTCTGGTTCACTGAAGTTGGAGTAACATCTTTATCGCTAGTTGATGCTCGCCTCTTCCTTACTGTTCGCCTTGAAGCTACAATATCTTCATCGTGAGGGGATGGCATGGGCGCATTGAAATCCGTATCATAAAGGTCTGCAAGCTTGGCTAACAACAAAGATATTGCCTCATCCACATCTGCATCCAAGAATTCTGGGAGCAAACTTGGAAAAAAATGTCGTGTACTATCATTCCCAACGATACCGTTCCAATCTTGGACAATCCCAACTACTCTGGTTTGAAGAATCTTCTTGCAGTTCTCCGTGGTCACAGTGCATTGTGCTTGAACGGAATTTTGCAACCAACTTGTCCAGCTCAGATAGATCCATTCCGGGGAATCTTTAGAGTTATACCATATACTTGTTTTCAAATTGGGATCTAAAAGTTGAACTAAGTCTTCCTGTAATCCCCAATCTTTAACTGGTAAAATACGATTCTTCGTTCTATTATTTGTAGCCCATTTGTAAACTCGTTGAAGTTTTTCAACGAGATCAGGTGGTAGCACAGAATCGTCTTTTTGGACGGTAAATTGCTTGTAGAACTTGCACAATCTTTCATATTCTCCCGCTTTTTCGCACCACCATTCGTCCGGCCAATCCCTAACTCCTAACTTTACTAGGATCTGCAATACATAAGCCAACTGGTAGGCACAGGTTCCGTCAGGCTTGCAAACATTAACCTTAAGTTTAGAAGGGTCAATTTTAACTCCAACAGAAAATGTTATGTCCCCTTTAGTTAAATGTTCCACTAGCTCATCAGCACTTCGCACTATGATTTCGTTATCAGGACTTGCAAATCTATCTCCGTTTAGCTGTAGTCGTATTTTTTTTGTTTTCGCCACAATTTGTTCAATGTACTTGAGAGGTATTGAACGGAAATGTGTTGCGTTGGGACTACTCGGAGGGGTCTTATATGCATATGTCGACACTTCGTCGGTTATCGCATTTAGAATCGTCGCAGATGATAACGGCTCCTCGCCCCCTATTTCCGTTGCATCAGCGATGACTTCGACATCGGGAGGGTTTCCCTCTTCAGACTTCGATTCTTCGCGACAAGCAACCAAAGAAGAGGAGGCAGTCACATGTTCACTTGCAGAACCCGTCCATGACAGTGGTTTTGATAATGCATCAGAGTTCCCTATGATATCATCATCACTACAAGCATCTGATGTATAAGTTCCTTCTCTAGCTACATCACCGATGGTCCCTTGATTTGTATTCGCATCAGATTCATTCGATGATGATGATGAACTGTCATTTCTTTCAGATGGCGAATTAATCGATTGCTCTCGTTCACTTTCATCATCACTCTGCCCACTATTACTGTCGTCAGATTTTTTTTCCCTCCGTTTTTGCAACGTACTTTCTGGAAAATTTGTCTTCAGCAACTTTCTAACAAACGATAAAGCAGTTCGGTTTGTTTTAAGAAGCGGTAGTAGTCCTGATTTCAAGTGATCCAGCGTCAACACTTTTACTTGAGGGACTCTGGAGGAAAACAAGTTCACCCTGGTCGAGAAGTCTTTTTCTGACTCCTGAAATTTTAGTGTCTTATATTCGCGCCCTTTTCCTAGAATACCTGTAGTGACGATACCATTTTTATCAGTTAACAACCTAGGGTTAATATCAGGCACAGGTGTGTCGAATTCCGCTTTTCTGTAGTAGACGCGTATGTAGAACTTCTCCTCCTTTCTGCGATCCAACGACCCATTTATCATTTCTAAATCAAATCCCATTGATCGCAACCATTCTTCATGCACTTTAGGAAATTCTTTGACGCTACGAAACATTATCACTCTGCAAGACGATCTTGGTAGTATGTGCTTGATAATGTGTTCATCAACTTTTGTAATACCAACTAGATTGGTAATAACCTGACATTTTTTTAAATCTTGAACCAAGAATTCATCGCACAGAAGAACGTCTGCTGCAACAAAACTAATGCTTCTCAACATGGCACACCTTTTCCCCCCAGTATTCAGAATTTTATTTTTGATGACGCCAATAACATCCGGAAAATCAATACCGGCGACTGCAACGTGTGAAAATACAAATTGTAAGCTAGCGGCGAGGTAAGGACACCCAACACCGATGTCAGCATAATACCTAAAATTTTCGATTTCACTGTTAAAGTATTTTCGGATAAAGTAAATTATCCGTGCTGTCGTGATGCAAGATACGTAAAGCACGAAACCCCCTCCTATCGATGGCATGTTGTGCCATCGAATTGAATCCATATCACTCCAAGTTTGTCTGGTCATTTTTTCAATAGTTCTGAATTCTAGATTAGTTTCCTCCTCGGCAGTCAAAGAATTTCTTTTCGCAAGACGCGTACAAAAAGAAATATATTTTTTGCTAGATAAAACTTTGTCAACAACCGGTATAAACAGGGTTTTCTTTATAGATTCCATTTTCTTGGTGATTTTACGAAATTCAAGAACATTCAAGCCGCCTACTTTGTTACCCAGTGTGTCCACATCAAAAATATCGGATAACTGATGCACGACATTAAATAAAGCGAAGCAAGAGTTTTTGGGCCATGTTTCAACATTTTTGATCATAGACTTGTACAGTTCTGACTTCAAAAGAGACATGCCGTATGCAGCCACGCTTTTTAAAAAGCACAATTTTTGATTAGCTATTACCTCCTTGCTTACGGACTTCACCGGGAATATTTGTCCAACTATTTTCCTACCATCGTATTTTCCTTTGGGAGCGGGAGACGAAATAGGGGCCGCAACTACAGCTGTTTCGTCATTCTTTTGAGCCAATCCATTAAAATACGATATCAATTTACTTGTGTTCTCCGCTCGATTGAAAGCAACCACAAGTTCATGATACAGAGGTATGTCAGTAGTAGCCCGATACTCTAACATGCCAACGCTGTCGTATCGAATTTCCACATTTGTCTCAATTGTAGATCCTCTCTTCGCGTAGGCCATTTTTGAGAAACGATAACGCGGACATTTCACTGAATTATATTCAAGTACAGCGTAGCCTAGCTTCTCATTAAAAATCAAGAAGTAAATGTCATCAGAAGACAGTTTTGTGAAGTCTTCGAAACTTCTTATCTTGTCCCCCTCAACCATTCCAATATAGGCACCGGATGGAATATCCTCGGCTGTAAATACTCCTTTGTTGTCCTTGTCATTACTAAACTCTTCTTCATCGAATATCCCAGATCGGGCGACGTAAAGGAAGTATTCGTCGTTTACAACAAATTGATGGACCACACTGTCGAAACCGGAGGAGCTTCTAACATCATCAATGTGCATTTTACCGTACCACTGATCTTCTTGCCTCTCTTCTTCATCGTCAGCCGGTTCTTCGCCCGAATCAGGCTCATCTTCATCTTCAGCTGGTTCTTCCTCATCCGAATCAGGCTTTTTGCCAAAACCTTCACTATTCTCCTCTTCATTATCCTGTTCATCTCCAACTTCAGCTGGTTCTTCCTCATCCGAATCAAGCTTTTTGCAAGTACCTTTACTGTTCTCCTCTTCATTCTCCTGTTCTTCACCCGAATCAGGCCTATTGTCAGCACCTTCACCATCGTCACCACCAGGAACTTCAAAATAATCAGATTCAGAATCTAAACTTCTAGCTTCCTCATCGTTGTCAATGTCGTCAGCTGCTTGCTTAAAGCTATCACTTTTCAGTCTATCTGAATGTTCCTCATCATCCTTTGGAACTGGTGACGAGCCACTACGGCTAACTGAGCTAAAAAAATTAACACCAACTTGAAATATTTGATTTATGAATGTATTAGATTGATGAATTTGAATATTTTGAGAAACTTGATTATCGTTTTTATCTCCTTCGGAATCTAAGAATAAATTTACACAATAAGAATAGATTAAATAAAGCTTTTGTTTCCTACCGTTTTTATCAACATCAGCTTCTACGCTGTTGTTAGCGCTGCTGTCAAGCACTTGTATTTTAGATACTAAATTAGGATCTATAAAACAATTATTACGAAAGTCTTCTAAAATAGTAAATAGGACTTGCTTCTCTTCTCCAAAACGCGTGTAAATGTCAATTTCAACGCCCTATTAAATGCTATCTTTCGTTTATTCAAAAATCGTAGCGCTACGGAAAAGTTGTTACTTAATTAGAGAAGAATCGTGATCTAATAGAATATCGCATAAGTTTGTTACCTTGAGCTTCATTCGTTTTTGCGCTGTTCCTACTTTTTTTTTGCATATGTCGATCGTCCTTCTGCGCCACGTTACCTATTAATGCTACTTCAGTTAATGTCTCTGCTCCATCGTCCCTTGAATATGTCAGTTTATACATCTCGAACAAATCTGGGCCACCTTCACTGAGTATTTCTTCTTGTATGTCCGGAAGTGCCAAAAGTTCTCCGACAGCGACGTATCTGACATAAATAAGCAGATACGGTTGCACCATCGAGTTGAATTGATCCATAGTCTCACAACCCTTTCTTATTAATTCCTCAACCATCAAATTTTTCAGAGTACTCATCGAACTATGTTTCTGTTGATTCAATTTTGTTATAGACTGGCAAACATTGAAAATTTGTTCTGGTACTACCATCATATCACCATTTTCAAGAATTATCATCCTATTTATATCACCTTTACCGACATCTTCCTCTCCACTTATCATTGCGCTTATTTTTCTGAAATGAGAGGGGGGCGTGTAAAATAAGGTTCACAGTGAACCTTATTTTTGACCGTTTAAGATACTTTTGATATAATAAAATACGAGGGGGGATTAAAGTTATACTCCCTATATTATTTCTTGACTAATCATCTATTCAATTCAATTCAAAGATTAATCTTGGTGTCGACATATCGATGCAGCTCCTTGCATAAATTTGTCGATGCATATATTAATCCTTGAATTAAAGCAATAGATCTGCAGCTATTTCCAGTAGACTAGTCACCAATGAAATGAGAGGGGGGCGTGTAAAATAAGGTTCACAGTGAACCTTATTTTTGACCGTTTAAGATACTTTTGATATAATAAAATACGAGGGGGGATTAAAGTTATACTCCCTATATTATTTCTTGACTAATCATCTATTCAATTCAATTCAAAGATTAATCTTGGTGTCGACATATCGATGCAGCTCCTTGCATAAATTTGTCGATGCATATATTAATCCTTGAATTAAAGCAATAGATCTGCAGCTATTTCCAGTAGACTAGTCACCAAGGGATTGGTAATGCACCTTGTTCTAGGGCCTAAATATAAATTATGCAGCTTCTTGCATAGATTTATTAATGCATTATTTCATCCTTCTTGATCTTCCCGTCCATTTAAACGCACGGCTTGCAGTTATATCCATTTGAACGAATCAATTTAGTTTTTGCTGCAGTTATTTCCAGTATAAATCGTTAAGGGATAAGTAATGAATCTTATTTCTGTTTAATAGTAGGGGATGGTACTGTTTTTAAATACTACCATGCATCGTGCTGCGTATATAATAAAGCGTTAGGTTGACAGGCGATAGATATACAGAATAATTAGTTACGTTTCGATTTAGATCTCGAAATGTAAATTCTTCAATATGTTAAACACTTAGCATAGTTTACCTACTTGATTTAATAATACCTGCTGCCTTCCTATCTCCCTGTCTTCTTGCCTTCCTTTCTTCCTTTCTTCCTTTCTCCCTTTCTTCCTTTCTTCCTTTCTTCCTTTCTTCCTTCCTTCCTTCCTTCCTTCCTTCCTTCCTTCCTTCCTTCCTTCCTTCCTTCCTTCCTTCCTTCCTTCCTTCCTTCCTGACTTAATAATTTTAATTTTTGTTTATCAAATTGTTTTTGTTCCACCTCGGTTAGTCGCATGTTGATTGAAACGCTAGCTTGACAAATCGTTTATGGAAGCTCCATCAGGAGTCACTGGTCACCTAAACTAGGTTCACTTAAAAACAGTGGAGTGTAAATAGTACCGCTAGATATTTAGTCTTCCTAGTATTTCTTTGGAGGACGGCTAGTAATAAGAGGAGTTTCGCTGTAGGCAGTTTTACTACTAGTCCTACGCTGACCATATAACCGTGATAGGAAGTATAAAAGCAACTATAACAGAATGGATAGCTACGACTACCGGAGCCACTACAAGATTTTTTTTTTGAAAGCTGTCATCTTAGTTATAAGTAAGTAAGAACTACCGGCTTTGACAACTAGTATTAGTATAGCCACTCCGCTTATAGCACTATAGCCGGTGGGCTATACCCGGTGAGCCATAGCCGGTGGGCTATACCCGGTAAGCTATAGCCGGTGGGCTATAGCAGTTTGCTATAACCGGTTGGCTATACCCGGTGAGCTATAACCGGTGGGCTATGGCCGGTGAGCTATACCCGGTGAGCTATACCCGGTGGGCTATACCCGGTGGGCTATAGCCGGTGCGCTATAGCCGGTGAGCTATAACCAGTAGGTTATAACGGGTATAGCCGCCTGGGTATAGCCGCTCGGGTATAGCCGCCCGGGTATAGCCGCCCAAGTATAGCCGCCCGAGTATAGCCGCCCGGATATAGCCTACCAAGTATAGCCGCCCGGGTATAGCCGCCCGGGTATAGCCGCCCGGGTATAGCCGCCGGGGTACAGCCGCCCGAGTATAGA